>OLGL01003164.1_pt1 | contig 10976 bp, 4 predicted proteins | sample 1605041 | NCBI WGS metagenome assembly OLGL01 (sample SAMEA3888905, study PRJEB22519) | human gut metagenome | biome: human gut; feature: human-associated habitat; material: faeces | place: Denmark | collected 2010 | reverse complement strand
TGTCCAAGGAGGCCATTATAGAGACATAAATCTCCTCTTGCTTATCTATTTTAGGATTCATATTCACCGGTGAGCCATTCTCATCCAATAAAGAAGCTTCACTATAAGGTGTATCTCCAAATATATCCGCCAATAGAGCGCCATTGTAAGCTTCCATGACCTCAGCGATACCTCTCGTCACTAAATTTCCCTCATCACGCTTACCTTCTTGACATTGACCGATAATAACACGAGCGTTCTTCAAGCTTGTATAAACATTTCCCCACGTATTCTCAAACGTAGAAGAGGCAGAAGGCTCATTCAAACGAATTTCCGCGTTATATAACTGGTTTTCGATACCCACTTCATATTCCACGTAGGAAGATGAATAGGTATTGAAGTCTCCGCTAACGTTGGAAAATGCAGTAGAAGTAATCAAGTCGGCCAAGATAAATTTGCCATCCACGCTATTTGTATGGCTCGTATCTTGGTTAATCCGATCCATTACATCCTCGGAACATCCAGCCAATGCCAAGGATACGGCCGACATAACAGCCAACCCTTTAAATGATTTTATTATTGTATTCATATATATCTGTCTTCTTTATAAATTAGAAATTTACGTTGACACCAAAACCGTAGCTAGATGTACCCGGTAAGGAGAAACGCTCGAAAGCGCCAGCCATATTGTTATTTCCTTGAGTAGCCTCCGGATCGAAGCCTTTTATCTCAGACCATACAATGATATTACGGGCGAAAACATTCACGTTTACATTCAAGTTATCTTTCTTATATACAGGATATGACAATGAAAGTTCACGCAATTTCAAGAACGAGTTGTCATAGACATAGGCTTCGTCAATGCCCCTCACGCTTTTGAAATACTCCTCTGCATCTGATCCTTTCACTCCACCCGTATAGGGAACATAGATAGGTTTACCATCCGCATCTACGCCCTTCTGTTCAACAGCAGCATAGTCAAAATGATATTTATCACTCTTACGAACCTCTCCAGATAACTTACTTGTACCGTAGAAGTTCGTCTCACCAGCCGTACCACTATACATTTGTCCACCTTGCTTCCAGTCAAATACAGCAGCCAAACGGAATTTATACAACTCGATATTCGTATTGAAACCCAAACGGAAATCAGGAGAAACCTTACCGATTACTTGGGTCTCACCAGCCTCTGGTATACCTTTTTCGTTTACTACAATTCGTCCTTCGCCATCACGTTTGTAACCAACACCATAGATTACCGGGAATTTATCGCCGATACCTGCACGTACTTGAGGAGTCACGAAACCACCCAACATAATGCTCTCTACGCCCGGAGCCAACTCGTCTACATAATTGTCGATCTTTGAGAAGTTAAAAGCGAAGTCCAGCTTGAAATTCTTCGTATCAACCGGAGAGATACCTAATGTAATCTCATGTACGTTTGAGTGCATCTTTCCACCATTCATCATCATACTGGAAGCACCTGTGGAGCCAGCCAAAGGCACCTCGAAGATTTGGTCTTTCACGTTCTGACGAGAATACGTATAATTCAATGAAACTAAACCATTCAAAAAAGTCAAGTCAGCACCAAGCTCATAAGACTTCGTGTTCTGAGGCTTCAAGTTCGGATCATAAACCACGAAATAAGGAATATACGCCATATTTCCATTAATCGGATACATAATAGGTGTTCCCTGGAAGAAACCACCACCATAACCTGGCGTATAATAATAAGACGGCACATATTCTCCTGCCATACCTACCTCTGCGTAAGAGCCACGGATCTTACCAAATGTCAAGATATCATTCTTCAAGGCTTCCACTTCCGTGAATACCCATCCAAGGGATACGGAAGGATAAAAGAACGAACGGTTATCTCTCGGCATAGAAGACACGATATCATTACGTCCCGTAACATTCAAATAAAGCATATTCTTCCAAGCCAAAGATAAGCTAGCGAAGTTACCTACCGTACGTTTTCTCTTATACTCATGAGAGCTGTTAAATACAGAAGCGTTGTTCAAATGGTTCCAGCCCGGGAAGTTGAAGCTATATCCCACGGCTTGAGTATTACTGATTCGCTTATCTACAAGCTCATTACCCAACAAAGCATCGAATACGAAGTCCTCATTGATATTCCAGTTATACGTAAACGTCAACAATGAGTTCATCTCATTTACCGTAAAACCGTATTCGCTAGCATAACCATTCGTATAACCAGTTGTACCGTAGCCGTAAATATCAGAGTAATTGGTCGTATAAGCGTCATCACCAATTTGGTATTTCACATCCAATTTATGATTGTCCGTACCAAATTTAGTAGAATACTTCAAGAACGCATTCCCGAAGAAACGTTGAGATCTCTCCGTAAAGCTATTATTGTCGCACGCCCAGTTTCCATCATCGATCCAATTCTCACGGAACGTATTCTGAGTATAAGGATCACCTTCGATATGGGAAGGTATGCCCGCCATAGTATAACTGATAGGAGCCGTATAAACCGTAGCGGTAACACCGTCATTAGCGGTTCCTTGCTTCTTGATCTTTGATGTCACGAAGTTTCCGTTAAAACCAGTCGTCCAGTTATCATGCAATTGTGCCTCACCCGACAGCTTCACGTTATAACGATCCATTCCCGTAGAACGAACGATACCATCAGAAGTCGTATTACCCAAAGAGAATGAATAGTTTCCTTTATCGAAAGACTGAGCTACATTCACGGAGTTACTCCAAGTAACGCCAGTCTGGAAGAAATCTTTCGCATTATTATAAGCTTGGGGAGTAGCCCATGGATCCAATCCTGCCGCAGCACGCTGAGGCACATAGTATTGTCCATTATGCAATCCACCTTCCGTATATTCATTTTGTACATTACCGCCATATACAGGATCATTCGCCAAGTCAGAGATAGACGGTCCCCAGCTAAATCCCGAATATGGGTTATAAGCACCTTCATTACCTTGTCCATATTCAGTTTGTAACTCAGGTAATGTAGAAACCTTATCAAACGCAAGATTCGTGTTGAATGAGATCTGAGGTTTTCCTTTACGAGCACCTTTTCCGCTCTTTGTAGTAATAACGATCACTCCATTAGAAGCACGCATACCATACAACGCAGAAGCGGCTTGTCCTTTCAAGATGTTGATACTCTCGATATCGTTCGGATCTAAGTCTACGGCACGGTTCGCATAGTCAGCTCCACTAACACTACCATTATTCATAGTATCCGTATTAACATCCGCCGTAGATGCGATCGGCATACCATCGATCACATACAAAGGAGAGTTATCCCCTGTAAATGAACGGGCTCCACGGATCATGATCTTGGAAGATGCGCCTGGCATACCCGATGAGGAAGCGATATCGATACCGGATACTTTACCTTGCAAAGCCCCAGACAAACTAGTGTTAGCACCTTGTGTTAACTCATCCGATTTTACATCTTGCACGGCATAACCTAAAGCTTTCTTTTCCTTTGAGATACCCATCGCTGTAACCACGACCTCATCCAAGTTTTGGGTATCAGACATCAATGTTACATTTACATTGGGAGACACAACTACCTCCTTGGATTTCATACCGATGTATGAAATAACCAATTGTTTACCATTCGCAGGTACTTCTAGTTCAAAGTTTCCATCAAAATCCGTGACTGTTCCCACGGTTGTCCCTTTTACGATAATAGAGGCACCGATCACCGGCTCTCCATCTTCCCCAATTACCTTACCGGTAACCTTCGAGGTCTGTGCTGAAACCACACCTGCACTCAATGCAAGAAATAGTAGCACAGAAGTCAACTTTTTCTTCATAAACACACTTATTTATTAACTATATACTTAAAAATGTTTTCTCTGCATTTTAATGGTTGATTAACTAAGTTCATACAGAACTACTCCATTTTATGTTTTACGACATACCTATTAAATGAAAAACGGTTGCAAAACTATAAATTATACCTGAAAAAAACAACAAATTATTATTATTGTGATATATTTCCTTTGTTTTCTTAATTGTTAAATCTGTCAATTTGCAATATAACCACTGTCTAAATCGACTCAGGTGACATGATCGTATCACAAATCAATGAGTTATCGCTGCCGATAGTTTCTTTTTGACAAATAAAAAAATTATTTTTATCTTAATTTTATCGTAACAAATAGTGAGCTTACTCTTTATAGGCATGATATTGGACTTGATATCAACTTATTCTGGATATTTTATAGCATATAGCTTATCACTAAAAATATTTACAACTTTATTTTATGTAGATATTTGTGAAAAACGGCTGGCTTTTCTTATCCTCCCAATATGGCTGATAAACAATATCTCTCAAATCCAATATATTTATTACAGAATTTTAATAGATCTAAACTTATATGATAATTTTTTTTCATATGACTACACTAAATAAAATATTGAAAATTGGTAGTTCTGTATGAACTATAGTCCACGAAAGCTTAATTGAATTTCTAGTTTAGTTTAAATAAAAAGAATGTGTCTATGAAGAAAAAGTTGACTTCTGTGCTACTATTTCTTGCGATGAGCGTAGGAGTAGTTTCGGCACAGACCTCGAAGGTTACCGGTAAGGTAGTCGGAGAAGATGGTGAGCCGGTGATCGGTGCGTCCATTATCGTAAAAGGAACGACTGTGGGAACAGTCACGGATTTTGATGGTAATTTCATCCTGGATGTCCCTACAGATGGCAAGCAGTTAATAATCTCTTACATCGGTATGCAGTCTCAAGAAGTTGTTGTATCCTCCAAAGTGAACGTAAAATTGCTATCGGATACACAAGACTTGGATGAGGTGGTTGTAACAGCCATGGGTATCAAGCGCGAGCGTAAAGCATTAGGATATGCTGCGCAAGACTTGAAATCGGACGATTTGAATAAGAGCGGTACAACTTCTTTGGCTAATGCTATCCAAGGTAAATTGACCGGTGTGGATATTCGTCAGTCTTCAGGAGCTCCGGGTGCTTCCGCTCAGATCACGATTCGTGGTGCTCGTTCTTTTGATGGCAATAACCAACCGCTTTATGTAATTGACGGTATGCCTATTAATACAGCAGCTGATTTTGATACAGGTGCTTCAACCGTAGGTGCTAACTACGCAGATCGTAGTATTGATATCAATCCGGATGATATTGAGACAATCAATGTGCTGAAAGGCCAAGCTGCTTCTGCCTTGTATGGTATCCGTGCGTCTAATGGTGTGATTGTTATCACAACGAAGCGCGGTTCAAACCAAAAGATGGGACGTCCGCAGGTGACAATCTCTACTAACTTGAGTGCGCAGCGCGTATCTCGCAAGTTTGATCGTCAGCAGGTTTATGCGCAGGGTGATGACGTTAGCGCATACAATCCTTCTTCATCCATGAACTGGGGCCCGAAAATCGAGAACTTGGCGAACGATCCTGTATATGGTGGTAATGTAAACAATGACTTTACGAAAGCGGATGGGTTGCATCAGGGAATGTACTATAATCCGAAGCGTACAGCGGCAGGCCTGGATGGCTGGACAACCCCGCAAATCTATGATAACGTGGGCGATTTCTTAGGTACAGGTTTCACGGAGAATACCAATTTCAATATCTCCCAGGCGTTGAATGGCGTGAATTATTCTGTAGGTATAAGCAACTCTCATCAAGAGGGTATCATTCCTTCTACGGGTATGGACCGTTGGAGCGCTCGCGGATTGGTGGATTGGAAGATTAATAATGAATGGAAGTCTGGATTCTCCGCAAACTATTCTTCAAATAAGATCACGAGTGCTCCGGGCGCAAACTCTGGTATTATGAACGTGGTTTATTCCGCACCTTCCGAGTATGACTTAAAGGGGATTCCTTTTCATGTTCCCGGCAAGCCGACAGAGCAGATATCATTCCGTTCCACAAGTTTTAATAACCCTTATTGGTGGGCAGAGAATGATGAGTATCGTCAGCATACAAACCGTGCTTTCGGTAATGCTTATATAGAGTATGAGCCGAAGTTGGGTTGGGGAGACAATATGTCCTTGCGTTTTCGTGAGCAGGCTGGTTTGGATATTTGGACTTCCGATTACTGTGATATCGCGGAGGTCGGTTCTGCAGCCAACACGAAAGGACAGATCGATAACTATGGCTCACAACACAATGTGTTCAACAATCTGTTCACCGCTAACTTCGATGGCAAGTTTGGCGATGAGGATGAATGGGGCTTGAATGTTGTATTGGGTAATGAGGTGAATCATGAGAATGTACGCGTGTGGGGCTATACCGGTACGAATTTTAATTTTTACGGTCTGCCTACGATCTCTAATGCGACCTCGCTTTCCGCTTATGAGTATACTCGCCAGGAGCGTACGGTAGGTTTCTTCGGTAGTGCCTCTGTTTCTTGGAAAGATCAGTTATATCTGACGGTTACCGGCCGTAATGACTATGTTTCTACCATGCCACGCGGGAGCCGCAGTTTCTTCTATCCTTCCGTATCGCTAGGTTGGGAGTTCACGAGACTTTCTTTCTTGGAGAATAACGGTGTGCTGACCTATGGTAAATTGCGCGGATCATTCGCTCAAGTAGGACAGGCCGGAAATTACTACAATACGTATTATACACAGCCCGGATATGGTGGTGGTTTCTACCAATATACGCCGGTCGCTTATCCGTTGCCTAGCGGTGTGTCTTCTTATGTACCATCAGGAACGTTTTATGATGCGAACTTGAAGCCACAGAATACGGCTAACTGGGAGATTGGTACCGACTTGCAATTCTTTGGGGGGCGTATCAAGGCTGAATACACCTATAGCTTACAGAACGTGACGGATCAGATCTTCGCTGTTCCGGTTGACGCAGCTACTGGTTATGCGGAAATGTTGACTAATGCAGGTAAGATGCAGACAAAATCTCATGAGTTGTCGTTGAACTTTGCGATTTTGCAGGCGAAGGATTATGACTTGAACTTAGGTGTCAACTTCACGCGCATCAACAATAAGGTGATTGAATTGGCTCCGGGTGTCGAGTCTATCATGCTGGGTGGTTTCGTTGAGCCGCAGATCCGTGCGCAGGCCGGTTGCAACTATCCGAATATTTATGGTAACGCATTTAAACGTGACGAGGCTGGAAACTTGCTGTTGATGAATGGTCTTCCTCAGGCTGCGGGTGATATGCAGAACCTGGGAAATTGTGCTCCCGACTTTACAACCGGTTTCAATTTAGGTGGACGTTATAAACGTGTGTCTATCTCCACTACATGGAGTTGGCAGCAAGGAGGTAAAATGTATCATGGTACAAACTTGACAATGAACTATTTCGGTGCTACAAAGGAATCTTTACCGTACCATGAGGGGACAATGGTCGCAGAGGGTATCGATGAGGCTACAGGAGAAAAGAATACGGTTGAGGTAAGTAAGCAAGACTATTGGATGTATTATAATGATGTTACCGAGGCGGGTGTCTATAGTACCTCTTTCTTGAAGTTACGTGATTTGACCGTGACTTATCAGTTGCCGAAGTTCTGTGGGATCGATTTGTCGGTTTATGGTTTTGCCCGTAATCTCTTGTTATGGTCAGATCTTCCAAACTTCGATCCGGAATCTTCACAGGGCAACAACAATATGAGTGGTTACTTTGAGCGTTTCTCTGTGCCTAATACATCCAGCTTCGGTGGAGGATTGACAGCTACATTCTAAACATTACAAAAAACTAATTAGAGATAAAGCATATGAAGAAAAATATATGTATTGCGTTAGCGGCGGCCGCGATGATGGGATTAACCGCTTGTTCAGAAGATACGTTCGATTATATTAACAAGGATACTTATCATCCGGCACCGGAGGTAGTTCCAGCTTATTTGCAATTGAGTGAGGCGATCATGAATACCGGCTTTAGCACGGTGTCTGGTGACTTGGCGTTCTATCTTTCTTCGTTGAACGAACAAAATATCGGGGTGGGCAATAACCAGCTTATGAAGGCGGAATTGCGTAATTCCAACGAGTGGGCAAACTCTTCTACATTTAATAACGTATGGAGTAGTACCTATGCGAACTTGCTGAACATCCAGCAGATGATTGACAAAGTTGAGAATAATGTGAGTGGCAATGAAGGCCAATACGATGTGTTGGGTATAGCGCAAATATTGAGAGTGATGGGATTTGGTATCTTGACCGATATGTTCGGTGATATCCCTTATAGCGAAGCATTGAAAGGGCAGGATATCTTGCAGCCGAAGTTAGACTCGCAAAAGGATATTTATGCGGACTTGTTGGTCACGTTGGACAAGGCTATCGCAAATCTGGAAAAGGCTGTTAATGAGAATCTGAACAATGTTAAGGATCAAGATCTGGTGTTCGGAGGCGACATGAAACAGTGGCTGGCTAGCGCATACGGTTTGAAAGCTCGTTATCTTATCCATCAAACGGCTGTAGACAAGAGTGTGTTGGCTGCTGCGGCCGAGGCGGCTCAAAAGGCTTTGGAACTTGGATTTTCCGGAATGACCATAAGAGAGTTCAATGGGGTTACTTGTGACAATCCATGGTTTGCGTTTATCTATAGCCGTGCCTACATTGCATCTTCAGCGACAGTAGGAAAGATGATGAAGGCTACTAACGATCCACGTTTGGTATATTATACAGATAATGGTAAGGCTCAATTGATAGAGCCGGGCGACAAGGATGCTTCGAAAGTCATGGATGGAAGTCTTGGTTATCCGGCATGGTATCTAGGGGCACTTCCTATCCATCTTTTGAGTAAGGCGGAGGTGTGCTTCATTCTTGCTGAGACTCAGTTAAGACAAGGACAGGATGCTACTGATGCATTTAAATCAGGTGTAATATCTGCAGTTACTGATGTTATGACTTTAATGGATGGTGATGCTAGTGTCGCTGAAAAATTCGCGGCTTCTTTGGGTAAACCGACTTTAAAGCTTCTTTTTGAGCAGAAGTATTTGGCTCAATGTATTGATGAGCAGGTAGAGACATTCAATGATGTTCGTCGTTGTGAGGCGATGGGTGAACGTCACATTACTTTCACAAATCCGAATAATACGCAGGGTGGCATGAATCGTGTACCAAAACGTTTACCATATGGAAATGATAGCGTAGTAAATAATCCAAAGATGGCAGAAGCTTATGGTGATGGTTTCTATATCTATGATCAACCTGTTTGGTGGGCTGGGGGAACTCGTTAATCTGGCGCATATATAATTTTATAATGTATAAGGGATGCTTCTCCTATTGTGAGGGGCATCCTTTTTCTTGTTCGCCTGACATGGGCATAATCTAACGGGTGCAAGTCCCTAACGCAGCCTAATAGCGGCAAGCGTACAGCCAAAGGCAAGGGTGTCCGTAGCGATACGGAATCTGAAGGAAGCCGTAGGCAAATCACTGGCTTGACGAACAGAAATTTGATATTAAGGCACATGCTCGTGGGTAAGGTCGCAAGACGGACTGAAGCCCGATAGCTATTCGGAACGAGTGGTGTAAATCAAGCAAGTATAAGTGAGAAAGATTATGTTCTTAATCGGGGAGGTCTCACGGACACAGCAAATAGTTTTTTTTTACGAAATGTATGGAGTAACGCTTGCCGTGAGAAGTCAGCAGAGGTCATTGTAATGGGGGTATCGATAGACCCCATGAAGGACCGAACCTACTAATCAAACGATAGTAATTGAAAGTTACCTTATGAAATAAAGAATGCAGAAAACATCAGCCCGAGCTAATGACTGCCCTCAAAGAGATAGGTCGGCAACCGAGAGGTATGAGGGAGTGCGGACTTTCATGTGGATGACTGAAGACAACATCGTGGAAGTACCATTTGACAAAGAACACCTATTGGAAATCATCCTCAGTCCATTGAATCTGAATAAAGCCTATAAGGTAGTAGTCAGAAACAACGGTAGTGGCGGTATCGACAAGATGTCATGCGAGCAGCTTTTTTTATGGCTAAAATTCAATAAGGATGAATTGATAAGTTGTTTATAATCATGTAGTTGTAATTTGTACCTGTTCGCAGGGGAGAAATTCCCAAGGACAATGGCAAGAAACGCCTTTTGGGTATACCCACTGTGGAGATCGGTTGGTGCAACAGGCCATAAACCAAGTATTGACTCCGGTATACGAGTGTCAGTTTCCCAGGACAAGTTACGGTTTCCGCCCTAAACGAGGGTGTCATGATGCCCTTCTAAGAGCGTAAAAGACAGTGGCTGAAGGCTATAAATACGTAGTCGACCTCGACCTTGAGCGCTTCTTTGACACGGTAAGTCATAGCAAGTTGATAGAGATACTCAGCCGTACCATAAAGGATGGACGGGTAATAAGCCTGATACCCAAATATCTTCGCAGTGGTGTAATAAACCGGGGCTTGTTCGAGGTGAGTGCAGAAGGTACTCCCCAGGGAGGTCCTTTAAGTCCTCTGTTGAGTAACATCATGCTAGGTGGGCTTGATAAAGAACTGGAGAGACGCGGGCTTCCCTTTGTCCATTACGCAGACGATGTGCTGATATTTTGTAAATCCAAACGTGCCGCCCGGCGTGTAAGGAAATCAATAACTCGGTTTATAGAGGGAAAACTCTTCCTTCAGGTAAACCGTGAAAAGACTGTTGTGTCTTATGTAAGAGGAGTAAAGTTCCTGGGCTACTCCTTTTATGTGATGAGAGGACAATGTCTCCTAACAGTGCATCCCCAATCCAAAAATAAGCTGAAATCGAAACTCAAAGAGTTGACAAGTCGCAGTAACGGTTGGGGCTATGATATCAGGAAACAGAAACTCAAGGATTACATAAGAGGATGGATTGCCTACTTCCATCTTGCACAAATAAAACGCCTTTGTATTGAAACCGATGAATGGTTAAGGCGACGTATACGCATGTGTATTTGGAAATCATGGAAGAATGTCAAGACTAGAGTGGCCAACTTAAAGAAATGTGGTACTCTTGACTGGCGGGCATATCAATGGGAAAACACTCGTCTAGGCTATTGGCGTGTGGCAAACAGCAGACTGGTAACCTCTGCAATGTCTAATGATA
>OLGL01003159.1_pt1 | contig 10990 bp, 9 predicted proteins | sample 1605041 | NCBI WGS metagenome assembly OLGL01 (sample SAMEA3888905, study PRJEB22519) | human gut metagenome | biome: human gut; feature: human-associated habitat; material: faeces | place: Denmark | collected 2010 | reverse complement strand
GATGAGTCCGAGCCGGAGCATCCAGCATCGGAAGGCGTATTTCTCATTGTCCGTTTCGGTTTTCCGTGCCGAGGCTTTCTTCTGCGCGAGGGCCTGATGGGCGACGGCCAGGCAGAACTGTATGTATGCCTTGATTTCTCCGGCGTGGAGTGTCCCGTTGAAAAGCCGGAACTCGACGGTCCCTTTGGTGAAGGTGGCATGCAGGTTCAGTCCGTGATAGCGGGTGCTGTTATAATGGTTATTCCGTCCGTAGGGCGCTTCCTGATACCAGAGGTCGGCGATGCCGTCCAGGGTGTCCGGCTTTTTCCGATTGAGGTCCTTCAGGAAAGTGGAGTTTGTCTTCCGGCAGTACCGGCTTTCCCGTGAGGGGTTGATCTGGAGGGCGCGGTAAATCATCTCTTCCTTACTCGCCATGATGTTCACCAGGTTCCGCAGGGTCTTGGCGGTGAACCGTTCGGCTCCGACATGGATGTGGATGCCGCAGGACTTGTTGGCAAAGGCACCGGCCTTGCGGAGCATCCGCACCAGTTCCTGCAGCTTCGGGATGTCTTCGTAGGAAAGTATGGGGCTGACCACTTCTGTGCGGTAGAAACTGGAAGCATCTGTAATGTTGCCGTTCACCTTCTTCTGAGGAATCAGGCTGGAGTCGTTCATGGCTTTCCATTTCCGTCCCTGCTCATCCCTTGCGGTGTAGGTATCATAGGCTCCGCCTTCGTGCCGGCTATCCGTCCCGAAGAAGCGGGCCATGAGGCTGGCAGCCCGGCTTCTCGTGATCCCTGTCATTTCCATTTCGATGCCAAAGTGCAGTGTTTTCATAATCATCTCTGTCCTTTCTATATGTGCGTGTGTTCTTTTGGTACACTATATATCACTCTAAAGGCACACAATAGCAAGTTATTTTGAGAATAATTATGAATTATATGGATAATTTAGAGGTTCTGATGCCGGCGTTCCTTCTGCTTTCTGGCATGGGCCATGGCCTCTTCTTCCGTGCGGAAAGCACTCCATCCGTTCAGGCCTTTCAGCAGGGCCATGCGCGATTCGTGGCTGGCTTTGGTTCCCATGCCGATGCGCAGGAGCCACATCCGCAGGTAGTATTTCTCGTTTTCCGGCTTCCGTGTGGCGGGCTGGACCCGTTTCGCCTTTTTCGCTGCGCTGACCATGAAAGCCGCCAGTTCAATCAGGGCGCGGTTCTTTACGGCATTGCCGGTCGCGGAGAAGCAGAATGTCACCGTGTCTGCGGCAATCAGGAACCCCTGCCCTTCCTTGCTGTAATTCTGATAGATGGCAAAGAAGGAAGTCCGGTCTGTACCGGGTTCTTCTTTCAGGTCTTCCACCAGCCTGTCCGGCACATGGATCTTTTCATGTCCTGTGGCCCGGTTGAGCAGGTACTGCTGGGCATGGAGCATGAAGACCAGGTTGCGGAGCTGCGCCCCGTCCATGCCATCAATGGGGACCTTGATTTCCATCCTGTCTGGTTCCGTTTCCGTCTGCGGCATTGCTTCCGATTCTGGCGTTTCATCCTGCAGTGTCGATTCTTGCGTTACTTCGGTTTCTGTTCCTTCTTCCGGTTCCGGCTGCGGAAGGATTCCGGCTTCCTGCAGGAAAGCCGTGATGGCGGCTTCTGTCTTTTCATCATCGCATTCGATATCGCCGCTGCGAAGGATGCGGAAGCCCTGCCCTTCGTAGGCAAAGGCCGGCGTCCCGGTGTAATGAAGCTTTTCGTTATGGTTGAAAGGAATCAGCCGTCTGGCCAGTTCCTTGCGGTCGTTCAGGTTCGTCTGGATTGTCATGGTCTATGTACCTCCTTGTTTTGCTAGTACATATATCACTCTGAACGCCGATAATAGCAAGTCATTCTTGCACTTTATCATAAGTAATTTTCTCATTCCCACGCAGTATAAACACGCCTTCACTCCCGCACTCGCTGATATACCGCTTCACGATGACATCGACGAACTTCTCGTCCAGCTCGATGCCATAACAGATGCGGTCTGTCTGTTGGCAGGCCATGAGCGTGGAGCCGGAGCCGAGGAACGGGTCCAGGACAATGCAGTGGCTCATGGACGAGTTCTGTATAGGATAGGCCATGAGCGCCACGGGCTTCATGGTCGGATGTTCCTTACTGGCTTTCGGACGGTCATATTCCCAGATGGTTGTCTGCTTGCGGTCGGAATACCACTGGTGTTTCCCGTTCAGCTTCCAGCCGAACAGGCACGGCTCGTGCTGCCACTGGTACGGACTGCGGCCCAGGACCAGGGCGTTCTTTTTCCAGATGCAGCAGCCGGACAGGTAGAAGCCTGCGTCCTTGAAGGCCTTGCGGAAGTTCAGCCCCTGCGTATCGGCGTGGAACACATAGATGGATGCATCCCGTTCCATGTTCTGCTCCATGTTGACGAAAGCGCTGAACAGGAACTGATAAAATTTATCGTCCGGCATATTGTCGTTCTTGATTTTCCCGGCCGTTTCTTCCACATCCACATTGTACGGAGGATCCGTCAGCACCAGATTTGCTTTCTTGCCGTCCATCAGCCGTGTGTAGGTTTCCGGCAGCGTGGCATCGCCGCAGATGACACGGTGTTCCCCCAGGAGCCAGATATCCCCTGCCTTGGCCATAGCCGGCTGTTCCAGTTCTCCGTCCACATCGAAATCATCTTCTTTCACCTTCTTATTGTGGACTTTGGAAAAGAGCTGCTCCACTTCCGGTGCTTCGAAACCCGTCAGGTCTACATTGAAATCAACGCTCTGCAAATCCACGATGAGGTCGGCCAGGAGCTGTTCGTTCCAGGCGCCGGTGATTTTATTGAGCGCGATATTGAGGGCCTTGACCTTGTGTTCGTCTTCGATATGGACAACCACGCACTGGACTTCTTCATAGCCCAGTTCTTTCAGCACTGTCAGGCGCTGATGCCCGCCGATGACGGTCATGTCGTAGTTGGCAATGACGGGTTCTACATAACCGAACTCCTGGATGGAATGCTTAATTTTTTCATATTCCTTGTCGCCGGGCTTCAGCTGCTTCCTGGGGTTATATGACGCAGGCTTCAGCTGGCCGATGGGCAGGACTTTCCATTCCATATCCGATGTCTTCATACACTGTTTCCTTTCTGGATGCCGCGGCGATGGCGGCTCCGTATCCGTTTAGATGATGCCAGCGGCAATAATTCCGTACGCTGTCCCGTGACAGCTTCGTTTCCCGGGCGATGGCCTTGTATCCCATCCCCTGTTTCCGCATGGTTTCAATCTGCCTGCGCTGGCAGTCATTCATGAAGGCTCCCTTCTTCCTGGCAATAAAAAAGCCCCGGGCCAGAAGCCTGGAGCTGTCTGATATTCGGTTAAAGACCGTCCTTATATCCCCCCTTATGAATTTCGCGGTTTTTCCCATTTGAGGGGGCGGCGGTCATGGACGGAAGGGCTGCAGAGATTTGCATCCCCCCCCGCCCCGCTTGTCTTTCAGTACCTGTACTCGATGTCCCGGTCTTCGGTCATCGTCTTATGGTCATGGCAGCTCTTGCAAAGGGGCTGCCAGTTCTTCTCATCCCAGAACAAATCCGGGTCGCCGCGGTGCGGCTTGATATGATCCACAACGGTTGCCGGGACAAGCCGTCCTTTTTCCTTGCAGCGAACACACCAGGGATGACGTTTCAGGAAAAACATCCTGGCTTTCTGCCATTCTCTCCCGTAGCCACGCAGCACTGCACTCTTCCGTTCGCTCCGGCACTGCCGTTCATGTTCATCACAATACTTTCTTCCATACGGCACCAGCTTTGGGCATCCCGGATATCTGCACGGTGTCTGCGGTCTTCTTGGCATTCGTATCATCTCCGGCATCAAAAAAGGACCGATGGCGTTCAAGCCTCGGTCCTTCATTCTTTTTTTGCTGATTATAGTATATCTTACAGAAGCCAGTGACATCAAGTGCTGCTTTAGTGACATTCAGTGACATTCCCCAGGAATCTCGATGTGTTTCAGGGCTTCGTCATGCAGGCGGTACACCTGGCGGATATGAAGTCCGAGGGCATCGGCAATGGATGCCCAGTCTTTGAAGGCCAGGTAGCGGAGTTCCAGGACAACCCGTTCCCGGGCATCCGGCACCCGGCTGATGGCCTTCGTGATGTCTGCCTTGAGTTCGACCAAGCCATCGATGGCTTCATCCACTTCCTGTTCCATATCCATCATGCGAGCGATGGTTTCTTCCAGACGGTGCGGGTTGGGGGTCCCGCTCGGTGGCACCGGGCTGAGTGTCGATGACGCCTTGATGGCCAGCTGCCGCAAGGCGGATACCTGCTCCAGCTTGCTGTCTATCTGTATGTTGATGTTCCGTGCCTGTTCCAGGTACGCTTTGGCTTTCATACGCTTTTCTTCTCCTTCCAAGTCCTGCTTCATAGTATACCCCCCATTTTCCGTTTCCGTCATGCCCAGGTCAGCTTTCACCGCCTCGATCAGTGCGGCCTGAGTTCCGTCTTTGTGTTCCAAGACTTTCAGGATGCGTTCATCAATCGTGTCCTTGGCTACGATGTGCTGTATGATGACCGTCTTGTCCGCCTGCCCCTGCCGCCAGAGCCGGGCGTTGGTCTGCTGGTACAGCTCCAGGCTCCAGGTCAGGCCGAACCAGACCAGGATGGAACCGCCCTGCTGCAGGTTCAGGCCGTGTCCGGCAGAGGCTGGATGGATAAGCGCCACGGGAATCTTTCCTGCGTTCCAGTCGGCGAAGTCCTGCGGCTCCTTCAGTTCCCGGGCTTCCATCCGCTGCTGGATGTGGTCTTTATCGTGCTTGAACCAATAGGCCACCAGGACCGGTTTCCCGTTGGCGCTTTCCACCAGGTCTTCCAGGGCATCCAGCTTCCGGTCATGGGTGGTCACCACATCCTTGTCATCTGTATAAATGGCGCCGTTCGCCATCTGTGAAAGCTTCAAGGTAAGCGACGCAGCATTGGCGGCTGTGATTTCGCCGCCTGGAAGCTCCAGCACCAGGGACTTCTTCAGTTCGTCATACCGTTTCTTTTCCTTTTCGCTCAGTCTGACTTCCTTCGCCACACTCACCAGTTCCGGCATCTCCAGATAGTCTGTTGCCTTCATAGACACGGTGATGTCGGCAATCTGGTGATAGATAATTTCTTCCGCTCCCGGCAGAGGCTTATAGGAATACACCACCATGCCGTTGCGCTTATCCGGCTGGAAGTACAGGTTGCGGTACTGGCTGATATATCTCCCCAGCCGCTTTCCCATATCCAGGATACGGAACTCGGCCCAAAGGTCCATCAGTCCGTTGCCGCTGGGCGTTCCCGTAAGGCCGACGATGCGTTTCACTCTAAGGCGCAAGGCCTTCATGGCCCGGAACCGCTTCGACTGGTAGTTCTTGAAACTCGACAGTTCGTCCAGGACGACCATATCGAAATCAAGGCGGCTGTTCTCATAGAGCCAGGCCAGGTTCTCGCGGTTCACGATATAGATATCCGCATCCTGCTGCAAGGCCCGCCGCCGTTCTGCCACGCTGCCGACCACGACGGAACAGGTAAGGCATTTCAAATGGTCCCACTTCTTGATTTCATCCGGCCAGGTGTCTCTCGCCACCCGCAGCGGAGCGACCACCAGCACCCGCTGTACTTCAAAGGTGTCATACATCAAGTCCCGGATGGCCGTCAGCGTCGTCACCGTCTTGCCAAGGCCCATGTCCAGGAACAGGGCCGTAACGGGATGGGACTTGATATATTCGATGGCGTATTTCTGATATTCATGCGGCATGAACTTCATGCACCTCCGCCCCCTTTCCCATCGGGCGTGTGGGCGATGGCATTCAGGACAGCGGGGATGTCCTCCATGGCATCCAGAACGAAAACCTGGCAGCCCAGTCTCCGCAGCATAGCATGCCGCTTCAGCTGCAGCGGCCTCGGCTTCTGCCCCGGCGCCTTCACTTCCACGAAGCCCATCTTCCCGTCACCCAATAGGACCAAGCGGTCCGGCATGCCTGAAAACGATGGCGAAACAAACTTCACTGCCATACCGCCTGCCTTCCTGGTTTCCATCACCAGATGATGTTCTATCTCTTTTTCCCGCATCGGTATCACCTCTTTTTTACAGGGGTGCAGGTCGTTGAAGGTCGTTCCGCAAACTTTCCTTAAAGGCATTTTTTCTATTTTTCAGCCCTAAAGGGAGTTTATGGATAGACCTGCACCGACCTGCACCCTTCCCTTTTCTCACAAGAAATCTGTGACTTTCAGTTTCAATCCGTAAATGAAATACCCTGCTTTCCGCTTGCGCCTGTCGAACCCGGCTTTCTCCAGGGCTCCATAGAAATCCGTCGTGCTGCGGGTATACTCATTCATCTGCTGGCAGTACAAGCGGTAGGCCGTATAAAGAGCCCCGGACTTTTCCTGGCATGATGGATTCACATCGCAGCATTCTTCCAGGAAATGGCGGAGCCAGTCATTCTGCCCGCGGTATTCCTGGATAGCATCCCGCACACATTTCGGCATGGTCAGATGGTACTCGCTGGCAATGACCTTCTCCGCCCCTTCGATGATCCAGCGCAGGATAGCAGGTCCCGCTGTCTCCACCAGATAATCCGCATAATTCTTGATTTCGCCATGGCCTTCAAACTGCGCCTTGAAGGGGATGACGATAAGCCGGCGCCATGTCCCTTCATCACTGGCCCCGACGCGTGGCAGATGGTTGGTGTACAGGACCAGCGTATGGGTCGGTACAAAGTTAAACGGCGTCTTGTATTTCTTTTCGGCGCCGACTTCATCCGTAGAGCAGAGCTGCTTCAGGACGGAAGTGGAAAGCCGGACACCTTCTTCCATCTCGGCCGCGATGACCATGCGCTTGCCCTTGAGTTCCGCCATTTCCGGCTTGATGTTCCGCTTGCAGTTCGCCGTCAGGGCATCGGCAGAAATGCCGCCGCAATAACTCCCCAGCACCCGGGCGATGGAGTTCCAGTACGTAGATTTCCCGTTCCGTCCATCACCATAGGCAATGACCAGGGCTTCCACATACACCTTGCCAATGGCCATGAGTCCGCAGATTTCCTGGGCGTAATCAATCAGCTCCTGGTCGCCTGTGAAAAACTCGCCCAGGGCCTGCTGCCAGACCGCTTCCCCTTCCTCTCCTGGATCGACAGCGGTACATTTGGTAATATAATCTTCCGGACGGTGATTCCGCCTGCCCGCCATCCCCTGCCGCAGGTCATACGTAAACGAAGGCGTGTTGAGCAGGAATTCATCCGCATCCAGGGCCTGGATGGGAATGAGCAGCATCGGCTTCAGGGCCTGCAGGGCCGAAATGATATAGCGCATGTCCCGCCGCTTCATGACAAAGGCATGATATGCCAAAGTCGCCTGGTAGGACTGGAAGGCTTTCTGCTGACTGCCTTCGATGACTTTCTCCAGCATCCGGCCGCCCTTATCGATGAGTTCTGCCGCAACACCCATTTCCTGCAGCGCTTTTCTGCCAGCTTCCATCTGGTCCCTGGCATCTGCCAGCTGCAGTTCCAGGAATTCTTCTACCGCGCCGATAGCTTCCTGATGGGATTCAGCCCAATAGATGCCGTTGTACCGGAGGAAATCGGTACTTTCCGTATACCGCAGCTCATCGCCATATTCCCGTTTCAGCACTTTGGCCTGGCCGATATCCGAGTAGTCTTCCGGCTTGAGGCTGCCCCGGCTGGCAAAATCGTTATTGTACTGTTCCGGACTGACGTACCCTTCCTGTCTGGCAATGCGTTCACCAAAACGCACAGCGCTCTGCCAGATTTTATTGAGTTCTGCATCAGAAAGCGGCGGGTCGCATTTTTCGGCTTCCTCAAGGAAAATAGAGTATGCCCGCTCGGTCGCTCCGTAGCGTTTGATGACCCGGCCGGCAAAGCGGCTCATGGTATTATTGCGCTGTCCCTGGGGAATGCTGTGTGATGCGGCTTCCCGTGCCTTCAGCACCTGGTCGATTGTCATTTTCCCATCCTGCCACAGCACCTTCTCAGCCGGGCAGCCGTAGATGAAACGGGCTGCATCCAGGGCCGCTTCATCGAAAAAAGGATATGCGTGATAAACAGCCCGCTTCAGCTCTGTATAGCACGGTTCATCGGTAATCCTGGGAATCTCGAAATAGACATGGAAGCGCGGCCTGGCACACTTCCCGTCTTTGGGCTTCATGTGATTCCGTGACGGGACGATGGCCACCGGGACATCCGGCATCATGGCCAGGAATTTCTCCATGGTCATCCATTCAGCAGGATTTTCCGTATGCGAATTATCGCAGTCCATGACCAGGACATCCGATGAGAGAAAGTTCTCCCGTTTCCGGTAATCATTTTTGAATGCCACACAGACATGGTCAAACGCAGCCGCTGCTTCAAGGTCTTTGGCACAGCTGATTTTCCGCTGTTCCGGATAACGGCAATTGGCTTCTGCCCCCGTAAGAGCAGCCGTATAAAGGGTAAATTCCATAATCCTTAAACCTCCTTGATATACCGGACAGGCTTCCTTTTGTGTCTGGCATACTCGATTTCTTTCTGCATCCCGTCCGAGGTGACATCGCCGAACACCCAGAGTTCCGCACACTTGGACAGAAGGGCGATATCCATGAAAAGGGCTAGGTCCCGCTCCGTCTTTTCATCCAGGAACTGGGGCAGGTACAGATGCGGGGCCAGCGGAATGCCTCCCTGGTCTGTCACATAGCGGCAGTATTTCCTCGCCCTGGCTGTATTGGCATCCACATTCCCGGCATAGGGCGAGCAGACATACACCACGGGCCGGAACGGGAACCTTGGAGGTTCCGCATTCCGGATGGCCTGATAGGCTGTGGGGTCGGGATAATGTTCGGCGTTACGCTTCGGGTTCATCTCCATCGCGCACCTCCATCAGTTCCCGGGAACAGTCTTCACACAGGACCGCTGTCCCGAACAGGTCGCCCTTCCCATCGCCCAGGACTTCCTCCAGATCCACCAGGATTTCTCTGCCACAAACCGGGCAGCGGCAGAATACATTCTCATCGTTGATTTCAACCGTGACTTCCATGGCATCATGAATCGGTTCCTTGACGTAAAACATGCTTCATCCCTCCAGTTCCGTCTTGTAATAGGTCATGAGCATCTGTTTGCGCTGCTGGAAATTCGGGCAGGAATACAGCAGGCCGTAATCCAGGTGCTGCAGCCGGTCCAGAGCATGGATCTGCCGCGCGGTCAGATAAGGGCGGATGCTCTGCCCTTTTTCGATGCCGTTGGCCAGCCGGAACTGCTTGGCAGACATGCCGAGAACGATGCGGTTCAACATGTCGCATTCGTTGCTGAAGTGGTACGGCTTCGGGTTTTCATGCAGGCGGCAGATCATATCCGTCAGCATCGGGAATTCCTGCCGGGCAGATAGGAGCGACCGGACACATTGTTCCATCTCGTTGAAACGCCGGATGTAGAGTTCCTTGAAGTGCATCGCCTTCGGGCCTGTGTAGCCCATGACCAGCATCGTGAAGCCATCACGGGTCAGCAGGTAACGCGGCAGTTTTCTGCCTGTGGCATCACAATATGTACTGGACTCAAAGTTGGATGCAATGAATGTTTCACTCAATCCAGATTTGGATTGAGTGATTTTTGCGATATCACGCAGTACATGGAAATGCTGTTTATCAAAAACATCAGCGACAAACAGGCTGTCAACCCTTGGCACACCTCCCTGATCAGCAAACACGCCAAGCTCATCTTCCGGAATTAAAAATTTCATAGCGGATTCCACCTTTCGTTAAAATTTCCGAGGAACTCGTCCTCTATCAGTAACAGGACAGAATCCGCTGCTTTAAGTACCTCCGTTTCAATCTTTCTGATAAAATTCACATTCGTATCCGTCTGCCCGGAGCAACAATCCTTCAGCCCACGGCGGTGTCCGGCCCATCTGCTCGCAGATGGCATCGACGCTGGCATCATGGCTGCATTCGATGATCAGTTCATCATGGACATGGCCGACGATGGCACAGCACCGCAACGTCTGCATGGCATAGCAGAGGATGTCCCGGCTGATGCCCTGGACGATGTTTTCCACAAACTTCGGGCCGTAGCTTTCCAGCCGTTCCCACTTTTTCGTTGCGCCGATGCCCTCATAGGTGACGGATTCCCCGCCGAAGCGGTTCTCGCCTATCTGGGGCTTCACATAGGAAAGCCGCCGTCCGCTTGGGAGCTGGATGAACAGCATGCCGCTCTGGCAGAGGAATCGGATGCAGCCGGTCCGCATGGGGATATGTTCCTTGATAGCCGTCTTCACGGCGGCATCTACCTGCCACCAGAAATCGACAATGTGCGGATTGGCCGACCGCCAGGACTGAACCAAAGGATACAGCTCGTTTTCCGTCAGTCCCATGTCCAGGGCACCCATGGCCTTCAGTGCACCAACGGAGCCGCCATAGCCAAGGGCCAGTTCTGCGATTTTCCCTTTCTGCCGGAGATGGCCATTGACGCCATGTTTTTCCACAGGAACGCCGAACATGGAGCTAGCCGAAGCACAATAGATATCGCCATTTCGGGCAAAGACGTCCGAGCGCCAGGCTTCTCCTGCTAGCCATGAAAGCACCCTGGCTTCAATGGCCGAAAAATCCGATACCACAAACTTCATTCCCTTCTGTGGCACAAAGGCCGTACGGATTAACTGGGAAAGGACATCGGGGATGGAATCATACAAGAGTTCCAGAGCTTCGTAATTCCCCTGACGTACCAGTTCCCGGGCTTCTGAGAGGTCCGGCAGATGGTTCTGGGGCAGATTCTGCAGCTGGATGTGCCGGCCGGCAAAACGCCCGGTCCGGTTGGCCCCATAGAACTGGAACATCCCTCTGGCCCGACGGTCCTCGCAGGCTGTCATCTCCATGGCCTGGTATTTCCGGACCGAGGATTTGGCCAGCTTCTGCCGGAGCAGCAGTACACTGCGAAGCGGTTCTTTTGCCGTCTTCAGCAGTTCCTGTACCTGCTTTTTGCCCAAGGACTCCGTCTTCATCCCATGCTGTTCTAGCCAGCCGA
>OLGL01003150.1_pt1 | contig 11018 bp, 6 predicted proteins | sample 1605041 | NCBI WGS metagenome assembly OLGL01 (sample SAMEA3888905, study PRJEB22519) | human gut metagenome | biome: human gut; feature: human-associated habitat; material: faeces | place: Denmark | collected 2010 | reverse complement strand
GGCGTTATATTATGCAGTATTATTGATAACATTATGTTGACATTGCACAAACAGGTATACTAAAATTAGATTAATTGTAAATAAACCATGAATTACTAAGGGAGGTATTTTATGAGAAAAGGGAAGAGATGGCTGGCAGCGGCTGTGAGTGCAGCGATGATTGTCCAGTCACTGGCCAGTGTTGGCCCGGTTTATGCAGCGGATGATGGCGTATCCATAGCTGACACGTTTACGGATTCGTCGTTTAGAAGCTATGTGTCGAGTAATTTCGATACAGACAGTAATGGTTATCTGTCAGATGCGGAGATCTCGAATGTAACATCTATAGATGTTTCGAAGTGTTCTCCTGCTATATCAAGTTTGAATGGCGTAGAATTGTTCACCAATCTGTCAAAGCTGGATTGTAATGAGCAGTCTATAAGGAATCTTGATATAGAGAATCTTGAGAATCTTGAATATATAGATGTCTCAAGTAACAGAATAGACAGTCTGACATTGCCGGTAAGTGCAGAGAAACTTACATATCTTGATATAAGTGGAAACAAGATCACAAGCCTTACATCTCTGGCTGATTACAATAATCTTGTACTGCTCAATGCCAATTCAACAAACCTTTCATCGATAGATGTCAGCAATATGAAGGGGCTTAAGGTGCTTGGCGTAAGTGGAACCACCATATCAACACTTGATCTTGGCTCAAACATGGAGCTTACAACACTTTATTGTGACAGCATGCGTTCACTGCCTGTCCTTGATGTGTCAGGTCATGAGAAGCTTAAGAATCTTTATTGTGCTGGAGCAAAGAGCGACAGTGGAGTTGTTGTTCGTTCGTCAATTACCAAGCTTGACGTATCCGGTGATATAGTCCTTGGTTCGCTTGATTGTTCAAATAGCTATGTGGCTGAGCTGAACATAGACAATACCCCGGCGCTTACAACACTTGATTGTTCTAACACGAGACTTACATCAATAGATGTGTCAAAGAACACAAGTCTTAGCTACCTTGATGTCAGCAGCAATGTTCTGGGTGCGGTGGATTTTACTGCGAATACAGCACTTAGAGAGCTTTATGTCAAGGATACTGGCATAAATAAGCTTGATGTATCTACTCTCACCAATCTGGTTAATCTTGACGCATCATCAAATTCTCTTGCAGAGCTTGATATAGCATCAAACAGTTTATTGGAGAAGCTTTATATTTCAGACAATAATATCCAGGGTATAAAGCTTGATGGTCATCCTGACCTTAAAGAACTTGAGATTGACAACAACAATCTTGTGGCCATAGATATATCAGTGTGTCCTAAACTTTATGGCGATGATGGTGTGTTCAGTTGCAGTGGGAATAGCAGGGATATAACACTTGATACTACGAACTATGATTATGATTTTAGCGATTTTTCAAAAGTCTATGGTTTGCATAAGGCGTGGTATGACTATGAACTTCCTGTTGCTGTAGATAACAACGGCAAGCCTTTAACGGATGATAATGGGGTTGAAATTCATAAACGAAACAGGAATACTACAGGATACGCAGGAATACAGGGCATAGATGCCAGCAATGAGGCGTCATCCGTGACCGGAGGACAGCTTGATGGATATATATTTACAGCGGAGCCGGATGCGGAGAAGATTACATACAATTACTATACAGGAGCAGGAATGGGGAAGGTCAAGTTCACACTCAACATTCTTAACCCGCTCAAGGTCACAGTATGGTATACAACTGATGGAAATGTTGTAAAGTCAGACAGTTCTACACTCAGCTTCAGAGTTGGTGATACGACTACACTTACAGCTACGGATGACGAAAAGAATCCACACAAGAACATAACATGGAGTTCGTCAAATGAAAGAGTTGCACAGATAGACAGGGAGACAGGAGAACTGACCTGTGTTTCGGCGGGAACAGCTCAGATTAACATTCTGCTGAATGATCGTGCTATAGGATATGTGAATATGGAGTGTCACAAGCCTGTTACCGGACTTTATCTTGTAGATCAGAACGAGAAGGATGATGCAGGCAACCAGATAACATACGAGAATGGCGCAGTCATCAACATGGACTGTGGAACATATCCAAGAAATGGCTCTAAGAAGCTGGATGTAAAGTGTGTTACCGAGGATGGTCTTGCGTCCAAAGAGATATCAGGATTCACTTGTAAGGTGACTGATGCGGATGGCAAAGAAAACAATAAGGTTTTGTCGTTTAATACATCAAGTAAGACTATAACAACAAGAGGTGCAGGAATCGCATTCCTTCATTTTACATCAACTGATAATCCTGATGTAGAGACAGTAATTCAGGTAAATGTTGAACAGAGAGTAAACAGCGTGACACTTTCACAGTCTAGAATGACAATCATTGCAGGTGGAAGCAGTAATCTCGTTGCTACGGTTTCTCCAAATACTGCAGTGGAGCAGAGCGTTGTATGGTCATCATCAAATGAGAGCATTGCTACGGTCGATGCCGAGGGAAATGTGAAGGCTGTCAATCCGGGAGAAGCTGATATCATATGTACATCTGTTGATACTGAGCAGGTGTACGGCAAGTGTCATGTGACTGTACAGCCTCCTGTAAAAGGTTTGACTCTCAATATGAACAGTGCAGAATTGTTGCTCTGAGCAGATACGGAAAGCAGAACAGTATCACTTGAGGCTGTTATCGATGCGGATGATGCAAGTATTTACAAGAATTTGAAGTGGACATCGTCAGATACAAACGTTGCTTCGGTGTCATATAGTTCAACAGATAAGACAAAGGCTACAGTTACTGCCAGATCAGCAGGAACTGCTGTTATCAGATTTTCAATTTCAGATGATGAGTATGTGGATTGCAACATTACAGTAAAGCAGAGAGTTACAAGCCTTAGAATAAACAGAGACAAGACAACAATATATGCTGGTGATACACTGCAGGTAACAAGCACTGCATCCCCTGCAACTGCATCGAATCAGGAAGTCATCTGGGCATCATCAGACGAGAGTGTTGCAAGCATTGACAAGGATGGTTTGATAACAGCCCTCGACAGAGGAACCACAGTTATCACAGCTACAGCAGTTGATGGAAGTGAGAAAACAACATCATTCACTCTTACAGTAAAGAAGTATGTAAGTGCTATAACACTTGACAAGGAGAAGCTCACTCTGTATGTGGGTGAACGAGGAACTGTTAAGCAGACCGTACTTCCAGAAGATGCAAATGACAGAAATGTTATATGGCAGTCAAGTGATCCGGGTGTTGCAACAGTATCAAACGGAACAATAACAGGTGTTAAAGCCGGAACAACAAACATAACATGTACAGCTAGAGATGGCAGTGGAGTATCAAAAACATGTGAAGTTACAGTAGTCCAGCAGATATCATCAATAGTATTGGGTGAGAGCACTAAGACTGTGAATGTAGGTGATAAGTTTACCCCGAATGTGACTCTCAATCCGGAGAATGCTTCAAAAACAGAGCTGAAGTGGGCAAGCTCGAGTGAAGCAGTAGCATCTGTAGATCAGAATGGAGAGGTAACAGCAAAATCCCGAGGTACAGCGACAATCACATGCGAGGCTGTCGAAGGCATTGAAGGAAGAAAGGCCAAGGCAGCTCTCAGACTTACAGTTAACCAGCCGGTTACAGGAATAAAACTTAATCAGACAAAACTGAATCTGTTTGTGGGTAAACAGGGCAGAATAACATCGACTGTAGCTCCTGCTAACGCAAATAACAGAAATGTTGAGTGGACAACTTCTAACAGCAAGGTAGCAACTGTAAACAATGGTACTATCACAGCAGTATCAAAGGGAACAGCAGTTATCACATGTAAGGCTAAGGATGGAAGCGGCAAGCTTGCAAAGTGTACTGTTACGGTTTCACAGCCTGTAACATCCATCAAGCTCAATGCAACAAACAAGACTATCAAGAAGGGTGCGACATTCACACTCAAGGCAACTGTAGGTCCTGCAGCGGCAAACAATAAGGCGGTTACATGGTCATCATCGAACACCAAGGTTGCAACAGTTTCGTCAACAGGAGTTGTCAAGGCTGTTGGAAAGGGTTCGGCAGTTATCACATGTAAATCAAAGGACGGAAGCAATATTACTGCCAAGTGTACAATCAATTCAGTTATTATGGTTTCTTCAATCAAGTTAAACAAGAAGACAGCAACCATAAAGAGAAAGGGAAAGATAACACTCAGGGCAACAGTAGGTCCTGCAACTGCAAACAACAAGGCAGTTACCTGGGTTTCTTCAAATAAGAAGATCGCCACTGTAACAACAAGAGGAACAGTAGTAGGTAAGAAGAAGGGCCGTGCGGTAATTAAATGTAAGGCTAAGGATGGCAGTGGTAAGTACGCAAAGTGTACAATCATAGTAAAATAAAAATATAACAACATACAGTTGGGAGATATGATCTTAATCGTCAGGCCTGCAAAACAGGTCTGACGGTTTTTTACGTATATTGTTCTTTGCTGTTCTTTATTTTTATTTAACGTTAAAAAATGTTGTAAGCAAATAGCAATTGTGATAAACTATTAGAAAAATTGATTTCATTTACATGGAGGCATTTATAGATATGAAGAAGCTTATTTTAGTTACATCACCACCAGCATGTGGAAAGACATTTATTTCAAAGCAGGTTGCAAAGGCACTTCACAATTGTGTATACCTTGACAAGGATACACTTATCGTGCTTTCAAAGCAGATATTTGTAGTTGCCGGACAGGAGTACAACCGTTCATCAGACTTCTTCCAGAAGGAGATCAGAGATTACGAGTATTACTGTGTGCTGGATCTTGCATTTGAGGCATTGGATTACAATGATACAGTTCTCATCAATGCTCCGTTCACAGAGGAGATCAGAGATGATGAGTATCTTGACAATCTTCGCGCTAAGCTTGCAGAGAAAGATGCAGAGCTCTTCGTTATCTGGGTAAATACAAGAAAAGATGTATGTCATGAGAGAATGATCAAGAGAGCTTCAGACAGGGATACATGGAAGCTTGAGCACTGGGATGAGTACATCAACAGCCAGAACTTCAATCCGCCTACAAACATCAAGGATCTCTTCATATTCGAGAACTCATCAGAGGAGGAATATGAGGATTCGATCAAGAAGGTTGTCAAGGCTGTAAGAGGTTAATTGGCACATACAATAAAATATTTATGACAGGAGTAGAGAATATGGCAACAATCAGAAGTTTTAGAGCCTATAGACCGAGACCAGATGTTGCAGGCAGAGTAGCTGCCTTGCCATACGATGTGTATAACCGTCAGGAAGCAGAGATAGAGGTCAAGCGCGAACCATTATCATTTTTGAAAGTGGACAGAGCAGAGACATCCTTTGGACCAGATGTGGATACATATGCTCCATGTGTATATGATAAGGCTGGTCAGCTGCTTCAGGGCATGATAGATGATGGAACATATATCATGGAGCGCAGACCAGTCTATTATATTTATGAGCTTATCATGGATGGCCGGCATCAGACAGGACTCGTGGCATGTTCTTCTATAGATGACTATATGAATGGAGTCATCAAGAAGCATGAGAATACCAGAGAGGACAAGGAGATAGACAGAATAAAGCATGTCGAGGCATGCGGAGCGCAGACGGGACCTATATTCCTTGCGTACAGAGCGATAGATAAGGTTGACGAGATCATCGATAGAGTGAAGAAGGGTGATAAGTTGTACGGCTTCACATCACCTGACGGGATCACTCACAACGTATGGATAATAGATGGCCAGGAAGATATAGACACCATCAGAGCTGCATTTGAAGGAGTGGACGATATCTATATAGCGGATGGACACCACAGGGCGGCATCGGCCGTCAAGGCGGGAATCCATATGAGAGAGAAGAATTCGGGATATACCGGGGATGAGGAATTCAATTATTTCCTCTCTGTACTTTTCCCTCATGACCAGCTTATGATCATGCCGTACAACAGAGTGGTAAAGAATCTCAACGGACATGACAAGCAGGAATTCATGGATGAGGTTTCAAAGATATTTGATGTGACAGCCAGTGATGTTCCGGTGGAACCACAGGTCAAAGGACAGGTGGGAATGTACATGGATGGAAGCTGGTACAGACTGGATGTCAGAGAAGGTATTGTTCCGGATGATGTCGTGGGCAGACTTGACGTATCGGTACTTCAGGACAATGTGCTTGCACCGATACTTGGAATACAGGATCCGAGAACTGATCAGAGGATCATGTTCGTAGGTGGAATCAGAGGACTTGCAGAGCTTGAGCGTCTGGTGGATGGAGGAATGGCGGTTGCATTCTCGATGTATCCGACATCCATCACTGAACTGTTCGACATTGCAGATGCGGGACTTCTCATGCCTCCAAAGTCAACGTGGTTTGAGCCAAAGCTCAGAAGCGGAATATTTATACACAAGATAGACTAACATTAGGAGAAGGGGTTTTATGGAGATATTTGTATTGAAATCAGATGAGGTTGCAGCGATAACAAGGGGTACGCATGGCAACCCTCATCATATTCTTGGTATGCACCAGTGTCTTAATGACTGCTATGTAAATGCATACCTTCCGAGGGCTACGGCTGCGTTTGTTCTCAGGATAAATGAAGAAACGGGCGAGCCGATATTTAAATATCCTATGACCGAGATAGGTTCACAGGGATTTTTTACAGTGAAGATCGAGGATAGCGGGGCATTTGCATATAAGATCATAACAGAAGGCGAGCAGGCGGCTGAATTCTATGATCCGTATTCATTCGGATACAGCGTGGATCCGGTCAATGTCATGAAGGTGGTAAATGGAGACGATGGAATATTGTCGGATTTCCATGTAAAGGATCTGTTTGGAGCAAGACAGATCACGCTCGATGGTGTACAGGGTGTATCGTTCTGCATGAATATGCCGGGGGCAACCAGGGTCAGTGTGGTCGGAGATTTCAACGGATGGGATGGACGCGTGAATCCTATGAGAAGGATTGACTACACTGATATGTTTGAGCTGTTCATTCCGGGCGATCTCATGAATACCAGATACAAATTCGAGGCATTATACAGAGATGGAAATACAGATATATTTGCAGACCCTTACGCTGAGGTTTATGAGGTGGCACCGGGAAATGCATCGGTACTTGCAAAGCTTGAGTATAGCTGGTCAGACTCTTCATATATGAAGAAGAGAGGCAGTGTATCTGCCCTGGTAAATATATATGAGGTCCACATGCCAACATGGAAGAGAAACTCAGATGGATATCCTCTTAACTATCTCGAATTTGGCAAAGAGGCTGCCATGTACGTGAAGAATATGGGATACAACTACATACAGTTTATGCCACTTATGGAATATAGAGATGACAATGGCTGGGGCTATGATACCGTGGGAATGTTCGCTCCGACATCGAGATTTGGAACACCTACGGAGTTCATGGCTATGGTCGACCATTTCCACAGCAAGGGAATAGGCGTTATCATGGATATGGTATCTGTGAGGGATGTGGATTGCATCGCATATTGGATAGACACATATCATCTGGACGGAGTAAGGCTGGAGGACGAGGAACTTATCAGAGCATTGAGAACAACCCTCGGCACTGCAGGCGATGCTGTCATGACAGATCTCAGGTGGAATAATGAAGCTGTGTCCAGAGTGACAGATTTCATGATGATACCTCCAGTGAACAGAGGAAGCTTTATGGATTATACATGTGGTATACCATTTGACGAGAAGGATGATACCATATGGGCGCTCAGCCATGATGAGGTTGCATATGAGCGTGGAAGTTACGCATCCAAGATGTCGGGTGGCTATGAGGACAAGTATGCTGATCTCAGACTTCTGTTTGGTCTCACCATGTCACTACCGGGAAGAAAGCTGACGTTTATGGGACAGGAATTAGGCGGATTTGCCGGGTTTGACGGAAGAACCCAGATCGACTGGTCGGTTCTTGAGTTCGATGCAAACAGCTATTTTCAGAAATATATAAAGGAACTCAACAAATTATACGATACAAAGAATGCTCTGTGCGGTGATGGCAGGGACCTTGCCGGCAGTGCACTTGATATACAGGAGAAGGGACAGGTAATATCATTTGTAAGACATGGTTTGGATGTCGCAGATGATGTGTATATTGTCTGCAACTTCGGACTTAAAAATGTGACAGGATATAAGCTTCCGGTTGAGACGGATGGAAAGTACAGAGAGATCTTCTCAAGTGATAACCTGAAATACGGAGGCGAGGGCAACAATAACAAAGGATATGAGACTGCGGCGGATGGCGTGATAGAAGTGAGTGCTCCTGCACTGTCATTTGCAGTGTTTGCCCATGTAAAATAGGAGGAATAGACATTTATGCTATTGATTGGTGATCTGTATAACATGGCGGCTGATACTGCGACCACAGAGAGTGTGGTCGGGGATGCTGTGAAGGAGGCGACGGATCAGGTGAGCATCATAGGACAATATATCCAGAAGCTTACAGACTGGTGCATGTCCAAGCTGGGCAGTATAGTAGTGGCGGTCATATTCATGGTTGTCTGCTTCAAGCTGGTGAAACTTCTGCTCAAGATACTCAGGAAGAGCTTCGAGAGATCAAAGCTTGATCCGAGTGTTGCAGGATTTTTCATATCGGCGGTCAAGATCGTCATGAATGTTTTGATCGTGCTCACTGCGGCGAGTATCGTGGGATTTCAGATCACATCATTCATAACCATACTCGGTACAGCAGGCGTTACCCTTGGACTTGCACTCCAGGGAAGTCTGTCAAATCTTGCGGGCGGGCTGCTGATACTCATACTGAAGCCATTCAGGGTCGGAGATTATATAGTGGAGAACAATACCCACTGTGAGGGAACAGTAGTGTCCATAGATATATTCTATACAAGACTTATAACCCTCGACAACAAATCAGTCGTCATACCGAATGGTAACATATCCAATACATCCCTTGTGAATGTGACTGAGCACGATATGAGGAGAGTGGAGATACCATTTTCCGTTGCGTATGACTCCGATATGGAGAAGGTCAAGAGAGTCACACTTGAGACCATAAAGGATGTTGACGGTTTCCTTAAGGATGAGCAGGTTCTCTTCTATATAGATGAATTTGCAGACAGTGGGATCAATATGTATGTGAAGTTCTATGCGACGATAGAGAAGTTCTTTGATGCCAAGTGGGATGCCATGTGGAAGCTGAAAAAGGCATTTGACGAGAATGACATAGAGATTCCATTTAATCAGATGGATGTACACATGAAATAAATACTCAATAATCCACATATGATGTCTGATTTCTTGCAAAAATAAAAGCAATCGAGTATAATCATGTGGATGTAGATATCAAAGACCGTGTATTTAGTATACATGGTCTTAATATAAATTTGTTTAAGGAGTGATTGATATGACAAAGATTGATATTATCTCAGGCTTCCTTGGAGCTGGCAAGACAACGTTGATCAAGAAACTTATTGAGCAGGCATTTAAGGGAGAGAAGCTGGTTCTTATAGAGAACGAGTTTGGTGAGATAGGAATCGATGGCGGTTTCTTGAAGGATGCCGGCGTTCAGATCACAGAGATGAACTCAGGTTGTATCTGTTGTTCACTGGTCGGAGATTTCGGTACTGCACTTAAGCAGGTTATCACAGATTACACACCTGACAGGATCATCATTGAGCCATCAGGAGTTGGCAAGCTGTCTGACGTTATCAAGGCAGTAAAGGATGTATCAGGAGATCTTGATGTAGAGCTCGACAGCTACACAACAGTTGCCGATGTGTCAAAGGTTAAGATTTATATGAAGAACTTTGGCGAGTTCTTCAACAACCAGGTGGAGCACGCCTCCGCCATCCTCCTCTCCCGCACCCAGAACATGGACCAGGCCAAGCTGAATGTGGCCGCCGGCCTGCTGCGGAACAAGAATCCCAAGGCGGCCATCCTCACCACCCCCTGGGAGCAGCTCACCGGCGACCAGATCGTGTCCGCCATGGAGGGCGGCCGCTCCCTGGCGGAGGAGCTGATGGAGGAGATCGGCCACAGCCACGGCGGGGATGAGGAGCACCACCATCACCACCACGAGCACGGCGAGAGCTGCTCCTGCGGCCATGACCACCACAACCATGACCACCACGACCATGACCACCACGACCATGAGCACCACGATGAGCACGAGCACTGCCACGACGAGGCGGCCTGTGACGTCTGCCTGGGTCACGAGCATCACCACGACCACGATGAGGCGGCCTGCGACGCCTGCTGCGGCCACCACCATCACCACGGACATGACGCCGACGAGGTGTTCACCTCCTGGGGCCGCGAGACCCCCCGCAAGTACAGCCGGGAGGACCTTCAGGACGCCCTCTCCGCCCTGGCCATGAGCGAGGACTACGGCTATATCCTCCGGGCCAAGGGCATGGTCCCCTGCGACGACGGGCAGACCTGGCTCCACTTCGACCTGGTCCCCGAGGAGTTCCAGATCCGGGAGGGGGCCGCCGACTACACCGGCCGCCTGTGCGTCATCGGCTCCGGGCTGGATGAGGCCGGGCTGGAAAAGCTGTTCCAGCTGGTGTAAGGGGGCCGCCGACATGAGTGATTCCCGGATTCCCCTGTACCTTATCACCGGCTTTCTGGACAGCGGCAAAACCACCCTGCTCACCGACACCCTGGCCATGGACTACTTCAACGACGGCCAGCGCACGGTGCTCCTCCGGTGCGAGGACGGCGAGGAGGAGTACGACCAGGCGGAGCTGTCCAAGCGCAACTGCCGGGTGGTCCCGGTGGAGGACCAGTCCCAGATCTGCACCGCCTTCCTGGAGGAGGTGGACCGCCGCTATCAGCCCGAGCGCGTCCTGCTGGAGTACAACGGGATGTGGCCCATCCAGCTGCTGCGGGACCTGAAGCTGCCCCGGACCTGGGGCCTCTATCAGGCCATCGATGTCATCGACGGCACCACCTTTGAGATGTACCGCACCAATATGCAGTCCATGATCGTGGACATGGTGACCGAGGCGGACATGGTGCTGTTCAACCGCTGCACCCCGGAGATGCC
>OLGL01003144.1_pt1 | contig 11039 bp, 10 predicted proteins | sample 1605041 | NCBI WGS metagenome assembly OLGL01 (sample SAMEA3888905, study PRJEB22519) | human gut metagenome | biome: human gut; feature: human-associated habitat; material: faeces | place: Denmark | collected 2010 | reverse complement strand
GCATTTACGAAATCCTGCCACAGCTGATTGACCTCTGGGGTTTGAACGTAGAAACGCAGGTTGCGTCTAAAAAAAACATCGACCGATCGACCGACCGATGACCACACCGCTTTTTTTGCTGCGGTGTGTCCAGCTGGGCTTGTCTATGAGCGATTTGGATTTTTTAACGATTGGTCTGGTGAATGATATGTTCACCGAACGGGAGAATGACGAATACAAATATCATATGTTAGCGGATCAGAGTGACTTCGATAAATTTTGATAAGGGGGTGAGATTGTATGGCTAATAGAATCAAGGGCATCACCGTAGAAATCGGCGGCGATACCACCAAGCTATCCAAAGCCCTGGAAGGTGTCAACCGGGACATCAAGGGGACGCAGACACAGCTGAAAGATGTCCAGAAACTGCTGAAGCTTGATCCCACCAACACGGAACTTTTATCCCAGAAGCACAAACTGCTGGCAGATGCGGTATCTGCCACCAAGGAAAAGCTGGAAGTGCTGAAAACTGCCGCAGAACAAGCCAATACGGCTCTTGCAAGTGGTGAAATTTCACAGCAGCAGTATGATGCTTTGCAGCGGGAGATCATCGAAACCGAAAACGAATTGAAACGCCTGACCACAGAAGCAAACAATTCTCACACCGCCTTGGAAAAGATGGGCGTTCTGGGTGAAACGCTGCAGTCCGCCGGGGACAAAATTTCCGGTGTGGGACAAAAGCTGCTGCCCGTCACTGCCGGTGTCACTGCTCTGGGAACCATTGCCGTGAAAACTGGTGCGGATTTCGATTCTGCCATGTCAAAGGTGGCAGCTGTTTCGGGGGCGACCGGTTCAGAGATGGATGCTCTCCGGGAAAAGGCTCGTGAAATGGGCAGTAAAACGAAGTTCTCTGCAAGTGAGGCTGCTGATGCCATGAACTACATGGCGATGGCAGGCTGGAAAACCGGCGATATGCTGGAAGGTATCGAGGGTATCATGAACCTTGCTGCCGCTTCCGGTGAAGACTTGGCGACTACTTCGGATATTGTAACCGACGCTCTGACCGCTTTCGGCTTATCCGCTGCCGACAGCGGTCATTTTGCTGATGTGCTGGCGGCGGCATCGTCCAATGCGAACACGAACGTCAGCATGATGGGCGAAACTTTCAAGTATGCCGCTCCGGTACTGGGCTCTTTGGGATACTCTGCTGAAGACTCTGCCATTGCCATCGGACTGATGGCAAACGCCGGTATCAAATCCTCACAGGCTGGTACAGCACTGCGTTCCGCTATCACCAATCTGGCAAAGCCGACAGACACGGTAGCATCTGCCATGGAACAGTACGGCATTTCTCTGACGGATAGTTCCGGCAAGATGTATTCTCTGCGGGAACTCATGGAACAACTCCGTCAGAAATTGGGCGGACTTTCTGAGGCAGAACAGGCACAGGCGGCTGCCTCACTGTTTGGCAAAGAGGCCATGTCCGGTATGCTGGCGATCATCAACGGTTCACCGGCGGACTTTGAAAAACTGTCCAATGCCATTGACACCTGTTCGGATACGGTAGACGGCTACAATGGCACAACTGAAAAAATGGCGGCGGTCATGCAGGATAACCTTGCCGGACAAGTAACCATCTTGAAGTCCCAGCTGGAAGAACTGGCGATTTCCTTTTCTGACATCCTGATGCCCACCATTCGCTCCATTGTTTCCCATATTCAGGAACTGGTGGACAAGCTGAATCAACTGGATCCGCAGACCAAAGAAACCATTGCGAAAATTGCACTGGTGGCTGCTGCTTTGGGTCCGATGCTGGTGGTGCTTGGAAAGACCATTTCTAGCGTGGGGATGGTCTTTTCCGCAGTGTCCAAACTGCCCGCCCTTTTCTCGGCTGTGCAAAGTGGCATCGGAGCCATTACCGGAGCGTTGGGTGTGTCATTAGGTCCGCTGCTCGCCATTATCGCAGCTGTTGCCGCTTTGGTGGCTGCCTTTGTGCATCTCTGGAAAACCAATGACGAATTCAAAAGCAATATCATCGCCATCTGGGAGCAAATCAAAAGCACCTTTACTGGATTGACACAGGGCATCACTGACCGGTTAAACGCTCTGGGATTCGACTTTGAAAGTTTCACCGATGTGCTGAAAGCGGCATGGGATGGACTATGCAATCTGTTAGCCCCTATTTTTGAAGGTGTCTTTCAAAACATCTCCAACATCTTTTCAGAGTTTACTGGCGTTCTTCTGGGGCTGCTGGACGTTCTGATTGGTCTGTTTACTGGCGATTGGGAGCAGTGCTGGAATGGAATCAAGGGCATCTTTACGTCTATCTGGAATTTCGTTGTCAACACGTTCCGTAATATCATGAATACCCTGAAAGGTATTGCGGATGTGGTATTGGGATGGTTCGGAACAAGCTGGAACGAAGTCTGGACTTCTATCAAGACATTTTTTGTGAACACATGGAACAGCATCGCTTCCTTCTTCACGGGAATCGTTACCGGAATCCGGGACTTTTTCGTCAATACCTGGACGTCCATTTCCAATACCTTCACTGCCATTGTCACTGCCATTCAGACGGTGGCAACAACCGTATTTACAGCGATTCGGGACTTCTTCACCACCATTTTTACAGCGATCTACAACTTTTTCAGCACGATTTTCAATGCCGTTTACAACGTGGTTTCTACGGTTTTTCAGGCAATTTATAACGTCATTACGACCGTTTGGAATGCCATTTACACCACCTTAGAACCGTTGATCACAGCATTTGGTTATCTGTTTCAGACGATTTTTGAAGCCATTCAAATCATTGTGGGCAGAGTGATGGACTGGATCTCGGAGAAGATCCGTGCCATTTGGAATGCGATCGTGGCGTTTTTAACGCCGATTTTAGAGGGCATCCGAACGACATTTGAAACCATCTGGAACGCCATTTCTACTACAATTTCCACGGTCTTGACAACAATTCAAGATGTGGTGACTACGGTTTGGAATGCGGTATCTGGTTTCATTTCGTCTGTCCTGTCAGCGATCTGGAATGTAGTTTCTTCCATCTGGAACAGCATCTCCGGCACAATTTCCGGTGTGATGAATGCCATTTTTTCTGTGGTATCGTCTATCTGGAATCAGATTTCTTCTGCGGTTTCCAATGTTCTGAACGCCATCCAATCGGTGGTATCTAACATCTGGAACAGCATCAAGAGTACGATTTCCAACGTGATGCAGAGCATTTCTTCTACGGTGTCCAGCATCTGGGACAACATTCGTTCTGCAGTTTCTGATAAGATCAGCGGCATCAAATCCACCATTCAGAATGGATTCGATGCCGCTGTGGGATATATCAGGGGACTGGCTTCCGATGCTTGGAACTGGGGACGGGATATCATTCAGGGAATCATTGACGGCATTCAGAGTGCCATTGGCTGGCTGTCGGACTGCGTTACGGACGTTGCTGATACCATTCGGGATTTCCTGCACTTCTCTGTTCCGGACAAAGGACCGCTGACAGATTACGAAAGCTGGATGCCGGACTTTATGAAAGGACTGGCAAACGGCATTGACAAAAGCAAGAAGTATGTGGAGAAAGCCGTGGACGGTGTGGCGAAAGCCATGCAGCTGACTATGGATTCTGATTTGAATTACAGCTTGCATGGAATCTCCGGAGCGATGCTGTCCGGCAGTTCCGGTGGCACAGTGAACAATTATTACAACACAGACAATCGGAAAACGGTGAATCAGACGAATCAATCGCCGAAGGCATTGTCACGGTTGGAGATTTATCGGTTGACACGGAATGCGTTGAATGTGTAGAGTGGTAAACTGGAATTTATCGAATGATTCGCTTTGACAAAAAATACTTGCATAATTTAGGATTTTTATCTTCTCGAATGAATTCAACGATATATCCAAGTTTCTTATAGAATTCCGGTGCTTGAAATCCAAATGTCGTGAGTGTAATTTTATCATATCCTGCATTTTGAAATGTTTCCTCAACTGCTGAAACAAGTTTACTTCCATATCCACATTTTCTGTGAGCTTTATGTATAATCAAATCACCTATATGCACCTCATTATAATATGCACGACCTGTAATAACACCCACTATCTCACCATCATCGCTTTCCGCAATAAAACAGAATTCATTATAATTCAAATCAACATTATTCTGTTCAGCATAGGATAAGAATTCTCCATTGATAAAGTTGCCTATTCTGTTATCTTCTTCAATCATACGTTTTATATTCATCTTTAACAACCTCGTCTCTAAATTAAATATCATAATTCGTCACACAAATTCCGATTTACAGGGCTAATGCCCCTATCATTTTTATCTATTATATCACACCCCACCAGAAAAAGCAAGGAGGTATCCCATGTATTTCACCCTTATCCTCGAAAATGAATCCGGCGAACAAGTGAACCTATCCACCACCGCCAACCAATACATGACCTCCAAAATCGAAGGTCTGAATCCGCCTGCCGGAACGATTTCCACTTCTTCTTACGCAGGCATGAACGGCAGCTACCTGAACAACGCTTTCATCGAAAAGCGAAACGTGGTCGTTTCTTTTGCCATGCGTGGCATTGGCATCGAGAAACGGCGGCATCAGCTGTATCATGTGGTCAAACCGTCCCGATACATCAAAATCTGGTACAAGACAGTAAACATCGATGTCTATGCCGAGGGGTATGTAGAAACTTGCGAGGTAGAGCATTTTGAGCAGCAGATCAGCGGACAGATCTCCATTCTCTGTCCGGACATTTACTGGTACAGTCGGGATATTTTCTATGCCTATTACAGCGGCATCACCGGAGCATTTCACTTTCCTTTTCCAGAAAGTGATGACCCGTTTCCTTTGGGCGTGTATTCCAACAGCAACCTGTTCTCTATCACCAATGACGGGGATGAAACCGGATTCACGCTGCGAATCGAAGCATTGCCCAGCGACATTCCGCAGGAAGTGGTGGCAGTGACTCCGACCATCTACAATGAAAACGGCGAATATCTGCAAATCAAAGGCGATATTCTGACCGGTGATGTCATTACGGTTACCACGAAAACCGGAAACAAAACTGTCACGCTGACACGCAACGGCGTGGACAGCAACATCCTGAACCGGCTGGTTTCCGGTTCGACTTGGCTGACCTTGAAGGAAGGCACAAATATCTTTCGGGTCGAGGCAGTTCGTGGGGTGAAAAAGCTGCGTGTGACATTGATGCACCGCAATTCCTATCTGGGGGTGTGAGAAATGCAGTTGGAAATTTACAGCTTGATAGCTTTGAAAGATCAGATTTCTGTGTCACTGGAAGCCATCTGCGACAGTTATTCTTCGCTCTTATGGGACATTGAGTTCTACCAGTGCGGCTGCTTTGAGGTGTATATCGCTGCTAGTCCGCAGAATGTATCCATCTTTCAGCGTGGCAGAATTGTGGCGAGGAGTGATGATGCACAGCACTTCGGCATCATTGAGTCCCTGCAATTGGAAACCGATGCCGAGAAAGGCGATTATCTGACAGTCACCGGACGGTTTATTGCCTGTCTGCTGGAACGAAGAATCATCTATCCCACCATCACCGCAAACGGCAGCTATGAGGACATCGTCCGCAAGGTGCTGTCCCGCAATGTCATCTCCGCCGGAATCCGCAATCTGCCCGGCTTTTCCATGGGAACAGTATCCGGTGACTGCTGGCAGAACACCGCACGAATGCAGGTCAGCTATGACAACATCTTAGAATGGCTGTACAGCCTTTGTGAAACCATCGGCGGTTCGGCAAATGTGCGGCTGGATGGAAATGCACTGAAATGCGACCTGTTTTCCGGAACAGACCGCAGTTTGTTGCAGGATGAAAACCCCCACATCGTATTCTCCGATGCGTACAACAATCTGCTGTCCTTTTCCTATGCAGCGGACGATGCCGTGCAGAAAAACTTCGCCTATGTGCTGGGCTGCGGTGAGGGCAGTGCCAGAAAACGCACGACCTTCTGTTCCGGTACAGAGCCGACCTATCTTGACCGCTATGAGGTGTATGTGGATGAGCGAAACACCGCACAGGAAGAAGATGTGACGGATGCGGAATATCTGGAAATTTTGAAAAGCAGCGGTGCAGAACATCTGGTGCAGCCAAAAACGGCATCAGAATCTGCCATCGCTGCTTTTTCCACCCAGTATCAGTACAACAAGGATTATTTTGTGGGCGACTATGTGACTGTGGAACAGAGAAGATTCGGCTTGATTCAGCCTCGAATTCAGCTGATCGGCATGGTGGAGAGTTTCGACCAGAACGGCAGAAGTCTGACACCGACTTTCAAAGAAACGGAGTGATATTCATATGGCATTTTCTTATGGGTTTTTTAACGCACAAAACCTCGACCGAGTGTATACCGCAGAGGATTTCACGGCATATTTGTCCAGTTTAATTTGCAATGGGATTCTGGATACTTACCGGCAGTGTTTTGCACCAACGGCCAAAAATTTATCCGTTACATTCGGAACGGGCAAGGCGTGGATCGATGGACACTATTTTATCAGTGATACCCTGCATACCATCGACCTTTCTTCCTATGTAGATGAATCTCTGAATCGTTATGTGGCGATCGGAATCTACTGTGATCGTTCCACTCGAACCTGTGGCATTCGGATTCTCCCCGGAACAGCTGCTAACGACCCTGTTATTCCCACCTTTACCAACAACAATGTGACCACCTATTTGACCTTGGCAGCAGTTCGACTGCGAGCCGGAGCAACAGAACTGATAGCAGAAGATGTGTTGGATTATCGTGCAGATGAGAGCAAATGCGGATACTGCAAGTGCATTCTTGGCAAATGCAGAGTGACGGAGATGCTCGCTGAAATGGCAAAGACAAATGCCACACTGGACGAACTGCAAAAGCGGCTGGATGTGATGAACAGCCAGATTTCCGAACTGCAAACCAAGGTAGATGATTTGACCGCAGGCGAAATCCTAGCAACCGGACAGTGCGGTGAAAACATCTACTATGTTCTCTACGACAACGGCAAACTGCTGCTGCGTGGCACGGGTGCAACCTACGATTATACCTCTCATGATTCTGTGTTCTATCAAAATGGCCAGATCAAGGAAATCGTGCTCAGCAATGGCATTACTGGTCTGGGTGACCGTTTGTTTTATCATTGTGCCAATGCGAAAACGGTATCTCTGCCGGCTACACTGACCAGCATTGGTGATTCTGCTTTTGCACAGGAAGATGCTGCAATCGGCTATACCGCTGGTCTGACTTCCGTTACGATTCCGCAGGCTGTTACTGCGATCCAGTCGTTTGCATTTCAGCACACTGCCATTGCAGAAGTCACTGTGCCTGCCAGCGTGAAAACGTGTGGAAAGTATGTTTTCAGCGATTGTACAAAGCTGAAGACTGCCCGTGTTGCGTGTGATTCCATTGGTGCTTTTGCGTTTACAAGATGTACAGCATTGTCCAATCTTACGATTTCAGCAAATTGCAAAACATTCGGAGAGAATATGCTGACGTATTGCGAAAGTCTAAAAACCATTACTTATGAAGGCACGATTACGCAGTGGAACGCCATCACCAAACCGGTCAACTGGATGTCCTCCGGAGAGCATTTTTACAATGACTATCTGCAAAAAATCCAGTGTACAGACGGTTATTTGGAATATGATCCTGAAAATAATGTGTGGAATGAGGTGAAAAACGGATGATGAAATTCTTAGTGAAACAGCAAAAAATCGAAGTGCTGGAGCGAGAGATCATTGCTTCTGACCAGATCGCATTTGTTTTGGTAAAGTTCGTGTTTGATGGAGCTTGGAAAACGCTGCACAAAGTGGTGCAGTTCACGCAGTGCGAAGAAACATACAACTTGGTGCTTGGCACAGAGGGAACGACCTGCTTGCTGCCTGCCGAACTGCATCCCGGTGCGGTGAAGATGAGTTTGTTTGGCTACGATGCAGAAAGCGATACCACACTGCGTGCAACAACCGTACCAGTAACTCTTCACATTCGACCGTCTGGGTTTGTTGCAGATGGGGATACGCCAATTCCGCCGACTCCGGATCTGTATACACAGCTTTTGAAAAAGCTTTCCGAGATGCAAACCGGAGCAAACGGAAAGGATGGCCGTTCTGCTTATGAAATTGCCATAGAAAACGGTTTTGTAGGGACAGCTGCAGAATGGCTGGAAAGTTTGAAAGGCAGGGACGGTATTTCTCCGGATTTGACAAATTATCCGGATACCGATGCTGTAAAAGCACTGGTTCAAGCTGCGGTTCAGCCTCTTTTACAGCAGGCACATGTTCATAAAAATCTGAATGTTTTAGATGATTTGACGGCAGATGAACTCTCTTTGCTGCGTGCTCTTCAGGCATTTGAGGATGATACAACTTACAATATCCAAACATTCCGGGAAGCCATTGCAGCACTGAATGAAAAAGCACATACCCACGAAAATCAAGCTGTATTGGAGCAGATCACTGCTGCTAAAATCGCACAATGGGATGGTTTTGGTACGCAAATCAATGGGCTTAGTACAAAGGTTACGGTCTATTCGGAAAAGGTGGAGAACAATACTTCCAGAATCGGAACGGCAGAACGTACTCTGGAGAGCCTGCAAAAGCAAATCGATAATCTGACAAGCGGCAGAAATTACACCGTCCTGTTTCAGTCCGGACAGAATGCCGTTTCGACCTATGCATCGAATCTCAGCATGATTCTGGACGGTAGCTATCAGACAATGACAGATTTTCTGGCTGCCTATCCGCAGTTTTGCAGTGCAGCAAATGATTTTGTACTATCCTATTCACAGGAGTGCTTTAACTGGGATAAGTCGGTCTTGACCGTTTGTGCAAAGCCTCTGTCCCTGACGAAAAATGCGGAAATCGTGATGTCCTATCAGTCGGGTTCCAGCGAAGTCGGGAGTTTGTATCTGGTGCAGAAACCGCAGAAGATCGACATTCCCATTGGCGTGTATGTGAACACAGAGATCGATGCAAATCGTGCGGTTTCTCTGGATTTCCAATGGCTGCAGTCGGACACCTTTATCACCACCATCACAGAATGTACTGGCATTTCTGACGGCGAATATTACCTTGCCTGGGTGGGCAGAAGCAACAATTCCCACCCGAAAATCCGATTCCTGAAAGTACTGGAGGGTTAAAAATATGATGAAAGATACCATTTGTGTAGCTGTCGGCTTGGTCGGCGGCTTTTTTACTGCCATTTTTGGCGGCTGGGACTCTGCTCTTGTGACACTGGTCGTCTTTATGGCAATCGACTTTTTCACCGGCATTATCACCGCCATGATGAAAAAATCGAAACACACGGAAAGCGGCGGACTTTCTTCCAAAGCCGGCTGGTTCGGTCTGGCGAAAAAAGTCTGCACTTTAATGCTGATCGTCGTTGCAGTTCGGATGGATATTCTGCTGAATACCAACTACATCCGGGATGCTGTTTGCATCAGCTTTTGCCTGAATGAGCTGCTTTCCATTGTGGAAAATACAAGTTTATGGGTGACTCCCCACAGTGTGGGGAGATGTCCGTAGGACAGAGGGGACGGGCTCCTGTCAGGAGTTCCGTATCCGCCTGCAATCAAAAAAGCAATTGATGTTCTGCAAACGAAAATCGGCAGAACAGAAGAAACGACCGACAAGGAGGACAAATAATATGACTATTTTAAGACCGGATGCAACAACGACTCTGAACGGAGTAAAAATCAACGAGTATTTACTTACCAAACATAATCCCAACCGCATTGATATGCCCTCTGTTTCCATGGCAGGGAAAATCATTGGTGTGACTGTTCACAATACAGACTGGATCACCGTAGCAAGTGGAACGACCCCTGCGGAACAGTACACAAGGGCGACGGTCAATAACAACATGAAGGACGTGCGAGTTCACTATTATGTGGATAACGTGTGTGCATGGCAGAATCTGCCCCACAGCCTGAGCGGCTGGCACGCTGCTGATGGCTCTGGAAACGGCAACAGAAGAACCATCGCCATCGAGTGTATTATGTCCTCTGCATACAATTTTACGGATAAGAAGTCGGAGGATAATGCAGCAAAATTGACAGCAGCGTTATTAAAACAATATGGATTGGACATCAATCATCTCTACACCCATACCCACTGGCTCAATGTTCGTGACGGACGAAACGGAACTGTTGACCAGTTGAACACCATGTACAATCGGTACAAGATGTGTCCGGCGTATATCTTGCCCCATTGGGCGGAGTTCAAGAAGAAGGTACAGTCTTATTTGAATGCTGGAACTTCCACTATTTCTGCACCTTCTGCAAAGCAGCTTTACCGGGTGAGGAAGTCTTGGGCAGATGCGAAGTCGCAGCTGGGTGCATATTCTTCCTTAGAAAATGCGAAGAAAGTGTGCAAAACTGGATATTCTGTATTTGATTCCAATGGAAATGTAGTCTACACCAATGGCGGCAAGTTCACCAAGGAGCAGAAGGTTGCCATTCGTGCCAACACACCACTGTTTGCCAGTGCAGAAACTACATCTGTAACCAGAAGAATCAGCGGCACTTACTATCTGTATGACGGTATTGCCTGCAAGAACGGTCGTTATCGTATTACCACAAAGCCAGAGTTCTGCGGAAAAGCACCGGCGGGACGATTTGTGACTGGTTATGTTTCTTGGGATAATTTCAATCAGTGAGGATTCTTTTATGGAACAACAAAAATTGATGGATGAACTGAATTACCACCGTGCTCAAAAGCTGACTGATGCGTTATATCATTCCGGTTTGATTTCCTTTGAGGAATATGACAAATTAACGCTCAAAAATCGGCATTCTTTCTCTCCAATTTACGTGGACTTATTGCCGAAAACGCTTGCAATTCCGCCGAAAAAGAGGTAATATGGACACGTCAAAAGGAGGTGCAGAAGCATGAAAACTATTACCAAAATTGAGGCAAATCGCTCCGCAGCTGTTCATCGAAAATGTCGTGTAGCGGCTTATTGCCGTGTTTCCACAGAGCATGATGACCAGATAGAAAGTTTGGAAACACAGAAGGCACATTATGAATCCTGGATCAAACTGCATACAGAG
>OLGL01003138.1_pt1 | contig 11067 bp, 8 predicted proteins | sample 1605041 | NCBI WGS metagenome assembly OLGL01 (sample SAMEA3888905, study PRJEB22519) | human gut metagenome | biome: human gut; feature: human-associated habitat; material: faeces | place: Denmark | collected 2010 | reverse complement strand
AAGAACAGTAAAGAACGAGTGCAGATGGGTTCTTTCCGTTTCATGTTTTCCTTTGGTACAAACCTTGCAATTCAGTCTATTACTGTAGGAGCAGTTGAGCTTCTTGGTAACGGTGCAGCAGCATGGAGAATCATTGCGCTCATTTACTGTGTGATCGGTATCATCACCAATACGCTTGCTGTATTTTCCGTAAAAGAACTTCCGGAAGAAGAATTGAAATCTAATGGTTCTATGGGGATTGAGGATGATAAGCTTTCTTTCAAGCAGACTGTAAAGCTGCTGTTTGAGAACAAGTATTTTTCCATGATTTGTGTGATCTACATTCTGCAGCAGCTTCGTGCAGCAATGGTTAATGTGGGAATTTTCTTTATGACCTATGTTCTTTTAAATAAGAATTTATTTGGTGTGTTCTCCTGGGCTAACAATATCCCTCTGATCATTGCTCTGGCGATCACACCAATGCTGGTAGCAAAGGCAAATGGAATGTACAAGCTGAACAAATACAGCTATGTATTTGCAAGTTTCTCCCGTCTGTTGGTAGTGTTTGCAGGTTATATGGGAAGTATCCCGTTGATGTTGTTATTTATCGCAATGACCTCCTTAGGTGAAGGTCCGTGGCAGGGAGATATGAGTGCTGTTATTGCACAGTGTTCCGAGTATACCTATTTAAAGAGCGGAAAACGTATTGATGGTTCCATGTTCTCATGCACTTCCATGGGTATAAAACTTGGCGGCGGTATCGGTATTGCTCTTTCCGGATGGCTGCTTGACATCAGTGGATATATCAATATGGACAACGCGGTTCAGCCGGCCAGCTGTATCAAAATGATGTATTTTATGTACCTCTGGCTGCCATTTATCTTTGATATCATCATTACGGTTATCCTTTCCTTCTTAAATGTGGAGGGTGCAAACCGCGAATTAATTGAAAATATGCAGGAATCATAAATCAATAGCCTCTAAAGTTTTCTTTAGGGGCTTATTTTAGAAAAGGAGAAGATAGAACATGAATGCAGATATGAAATGGTTGGATAATCCGGAAGTATTCCGGGTAAATCAGCTGGAAGCGCACAGCGATCATACTTATTATGAAAGCTACGAAGCACTGGAAAAGAAGGAAAACGCACTGATCCAGTCTTTAAATGGACAGTGGGAATTTGTTTTCAGTAAGAATGTTAAGAGCAGACCGGAAAACTTCTATGAAGAGGATTTTGATGCGAAAAACTTTGATAAGATCATGGTGCCGGGCCATATTGAACTGGCTGGATATGATAAGATCCGCTACATCAATACCATGTACCCATGGGAGGGAAAAGAATACCGCAGAGGCGCCTACAGCATGGAGAGCACCGGAGACGGAGCCGGAATGTTCAGCGAAGCTGAGTATAATCCGGTAGGTTCCTATATCAAACGCTTTGATCTGGATCCGGAGCTGTGCTCTAAGAGAGTCCGTATCTGCTTTGAAGGCGTGGAAGAGGCAATGTATCTGTGGCTGAACGGTCAGTTCGTAGGATATGCAGAGGATAGCTTTACTCCTTCCGAGTTTGATCTGACGCCATTCATCCGGGAAAAGGGCAATGTGCTGGCGGTACAGGTGCATAAGATGAGTACGGCAGCATTCCTGGAAGATCAGGATTTCTTCCGCTTTTTTGGAATTTTCAGAAATGTTACCCTGCGTGCGGTTCCTGAGATCCATCTGGAGGATGTGTGGTTCCGCCCGGAATTGTATAAGGATAATGCGAGCGGCAAATTATCCGTAAATCTGAAAGTATCCGCACCAGAGAACCGGAAGATCAATGCCCGGTTTGTGTTAAAGGATCAGGAAGGCAGTGTTGTGCTGGAAAAATCTGCTGCCCTGCAGGAGAAAAACGGAATCTACACTGAAGAAATTCAGACAGATAATGCGCAGGTAAAAACCTGGGACAACCATCACCCGTATCTCTACCATGCATATGTGGAGCTGACGGATGAAAGCGGAAATCTGGCTGAAGTAGTACCGTATGACATCGGCTTTAGACGGATCGATGTGATCGACAAGGTGATCCATTTAAATGGGAAACGCCTGGTCCTGACCGGTGTGAACCGTCACGAGTGGAGTCCTAAAACAGGCCGCTGCATCAGTATGAACGAAATGAAGTCCGATATTGAATGCATCTTAAGAAATAATATCAATGCCGTGCGCACCTGCCATTATCCAGATCAGATCCCGTGGTATTATATGTGCGACGCAGCAGGAATCTATATGATGGCTGAAAACAACTTAGAAAGCCACGGAACCTTCCAGAAGCTTGGTGCGATCGAACCTTCCTGCAACGTGCCGGGATCAATCCCGCAGTGGAAAGAGGCTGTGGTAGACAGAGCCAGAAGCAACTTTGAAACGTTTAAAAACCATACCGCCATTTTATTCTGGTCCCTGGGAAATGAGTCCTATGCTGGGGATGATATCGAGGCCATGAACACCTATTATAAAGAGAAACAAGACGGCCGCCTGATCCATTATGAAAGCTCCTTCTATAACAGAGCTTATGAAGACACAATTTCCGATGTGGAAAGCCGTATGTATGCAAAGCCGTATGAGATCGAAGAATATTTGGACAATGATCCGAAGAAGCCTTACCTCTTATGTGAGTTCATGCATGACATGGGAAACTCCATGGGTGGACTTGGCACCTACATGCACCTGATTGATAAATATGACATGTACCATGGTGGATTTATCTGGGACTTTATTGATCAAGCACTTTATGTAAAGGATGAAGTTACGGGGAAAGAAGTGCTCCGCTATGGTGGAGACTTTGATGACAGACCTTCCGATTATGAATTTTCAGGAGATGGAATTGTATTTGCAAACCGTGTGGAGAAGCCGGCTATGCAGGAAGTGAGGTATTATTATGGTTTATACAGATAATGGGAAATTGAGAGTGGTTTATGGTGACTATGTGCTCGGTGTACACGGAAAAGGGTTCGACTATACGTTCTCTTATGCTCAGGGCGGTTTGGAGTCTATTGTAAAAAACGGCTATGAATGGCTGTACCGTTGCCCTAAGCCGACCTTCTGGAGAGCACTGACAGATAACGACCGGGGAAGCAAATTCCATATTAAAAGCGGCAGCTGGATGGCAGCAGATACGTTTATCGACTGTCAGAATGTCGAAGTCATCATGGACGGTGAAATGCAGAAGCAGTATGCTCCGGACAATAATATCTATGAGGGCGACGTATCTGCAGATGAGATCATTGTAAAATTCACCTATAAGACCATCAGCAATCCTTCCGCGACAGTTCTGGTAAGCTATACTGTGACCGGAAACGGAAAAATCAGGGTGGATGTAGAATACCACGGAGTAAAGGGTCTCCCGGAGCTTCCTGTGTTTGGCATGAGATTCATTATGCCGACACTTGCAGACAGCTACATGTATGAGGGCTTATCCGGAGAAACCTATCCGGACCGGAAAGCAGGCGCTGTAAAAGGGGTATATCAGGTGAGTGATTTAAGCCTTACCCCATACCTTGTTCCGCAGGATTGTGGAATGCATATGGATACGGACTGGCTGGAGGTTACGAGATATACGAGTCTTGATAACAGCAGAAGGGATTATTCTTTGCAGATCTTAAAAATTGAAAAAACAGACGAGCCGTTTGCTTTTTCCTGCCTTCCATATACAGCAGAAGAGATTGAAAACGCAACACACTATGAAGAACTGCCGCCGGCAAGAAGGACTGTTCTGTGCGTTTGTGGCGCAGTAAGAGGTGTTGGTGGAATTGACAGCTGGGGAAGTGACGTGGAGGAGGCATACCGCATCAATGCAGAAAATGTTATTTCCTATTCCTTTGCCATCTGCTAAGCCTCCGTGCAAACGGAAAAATAACCATCGTGTGAAACGAAATGGAAATATCTGTGTATTGTATGGGGAATGAAAAATGAATCTGGAAGAACGTATAAAAGCAGGCATGCTGTTTTATGAATCCGGGCATGTAGATCCGGTCAATCAGGAGATAGAAGAACGCCTGAAAAATGAGCGGAAAGACTGCAAAGAATTGATGTTTGATTATAATCACTGCAGACCGGGAGATCAGGATCGGCAGCAATGCTGCCATTTTGCCGGGTGTTTCCATTGGCGATAATACCGTGATCGGGGCCGGCAGTGTGGTAACAAGGGATATTCCGGCCAATGTAGTAGCAGTAGGAAATCCCTGCAGGGTTTTAAGAGAAATCAGTGATCGGGATAAAGAGTATTATTTCCGGGATATGAAAGTAGATTTCCCGTATGCATCAGAAAAGAAAATAGATTAAGACAGAACCATAAATGGCTTTCGGAAAGCAAAAGGTGGATGGATTATGAGAACGAACAAGATCATTGAGGCAATCCATGAAGGACGGTTGGATGAACGATTAACTGAGATTTATGCGGATCCGTATATTATTCCGTATGAGAAAAAGCGTTATGAGCAGGCACTTTACCAGTATAATGCCACGTTCGGTGCGGATGAAGTAGAGATATTCAGTGCACCGGGCAGAAGCGAGATCGGAGGAAACCATACGGATCATCAGCACGGGGAAGTGCTGGCAGCATCCATTAACCGCGATGCCATTGCTATAGTCAAAAAGTTAAACCGGCCGAGGGTAACGATTTTATCGGATGGCTATGCATCGGAAATTACGGTCGATATTGATGATTTGGATAAGCGTAAATCCGAGGAGGGAACAACCGCCGCACTGATCCGTGGCGTTCTCGCGAAGATACAGATCAACGGGTACAGCATAGGTGGATTTCAGGCGTATATTACAAGTGATGTGTTAATTGGCGCCGGTTTATCCTCTTCCGCAGCGTTTGAGACACTGATTGGAACGATCATTTCTTACCTTTATAACAATAACGAAATATCCGCGGTAGAAATCGCGAAAATTGGCCAGTATGCGGAAAATGTTTATTTCGGCAAGCCATGCGGACTGATGGATCAGATGGCATGTTCTGTTGGAAGCTTGGTCCATATTAATTTTGCTGATGTGAAACGGCCAAAGATCGAGCAGGTACAGCTTAACCTGGATGCTCATGGATACAGCTTATGTATCACCGATACAAAGGGTTCTCACGCAGATTTAACCCCGGATTATGCAGCAATCCCACAGGAAATGAAGCAGGTTGCCGAATTCTTTGGTAAAGAAGTGTTGGGCGAGGTATCCAAACAGGATATTCTGAGAGACATACCACAGATCCGGGAAAAAGCCGGTGACCGAGCGCTTCTTCGGGCCATTCATTTTATGAATGAGAATGAAAGAGTGCAGCAGGAAGCGGAAGCATTAAAACAGGATCATTTTTCAGAGTTTCTGGAACTGGTAAAAGAATCTGGGAATTCTTCTTATAAATATTTGCAGAATGTTTATACCAGCCGGTATATCCGCCATCAGAACCTTTCGGTAGCGCTGGCTGTAAGTGACATGGTTTTGGGCAAACAGGGAGCCAGCCGGGTGCATGGCGGCGGGTTTGCAGGAACGATCCAGGCATTTGTTCCAGAGAATATGGTGGAAGATTACCGGGAAGCAATGGAAGATATATTCGGTGAAGGCACCTGCCAGGTGCTCAAGATCCGTAAATACGGTGGTGTGAAAGTTTTATAGAAGGAGGACATGAAGATGGGTAGTATTTTGGTATTAGGCGGAGCTGGCTATATCGGATCCCATACGGTGTATGAACTGATCGATGCAGGAGAGGACGTGGTGATCGTTGATAATCTTCTGACTGGTTTTAAAGAAGCTGTGCATCCAAAAGCAAGATTTTATCAGGGCGATATCCGGGACAGAGCTTTTATGGATTCTGTTTTTGAAAAAGAGGATATTGACGGAGTGATACACTTTGCTGCAAGCTCCCAGGTCGGCGAAAGCATGAAAGACCCTCTTAAGTATTACAGTAATAATTTATGCGGTACCGAGGTGCTTTTGGAGAGCATGGTGGCTCATGGAATTGACAAGATCGTCTTTTCGTCCACAGCGGCAACGTATGGAGAGCCTGAGAGCATTCCGATCCTGGAAACTGATCCGACTGTTCCGACCAACTGCTATGGCGAAACGAAGCTGTCCATGGAAAAAATGTTCCACTGGACCTCCATCGCACACAATTTAAGATATGTTTCCCTGCGCTACTTTAATGCCTGTGGCGCGCATCCGAATGGAAAAATTGGTGAGGCGCATAATCCTGAAACACATCTGATCCCGCTGATCCTTCAGGTACCGAACCACCAGAGAGAGTATATTTCCATTTTCGGTACGGATTATGATACAAAAGATGGCACCTGCGTAAGGGATTATATCCATGTCAATGACCTCGCTCAGGCACATATTCTGGCTATGAACTATCTGCGAAACGGCGGAAAGAGCGATATCTTTAACCTTGGAAACGGAGTCGGCTTTACCGTGAAAGAGGTTGTGGAAACGGCCAGAGAAGTAACCGGACATCCGATCCCTGCAAAGGAAGAAGCACGAAGAGCCGGAGACCCGTCTACGCTGATTGCTTCCAGCGGAAGAGCGAAAGCTGTCCTGGGATGGAAACCACAGTATGCGGACCTCAAAGTGATTATTGAGACTGCCTGGAAATGGCATCAGGCCCATCCACATGGGTACAAAGCTGATTAAAGGGGGAAGACTGCTATGATCAATACACAGATCAATGAACTTGTGGCTTATGGCTTAAAATGTGGTCTGGTATCAAAGGATGATCAGATTTTTGTGACAAATCAGTTATTAGACCTCTTTCGTCTTTCGGAGTTTCATGAAGAAGAAATCCTGAAAAGCCGGCCATTAGCTGAAATTCTGGAAGATATGGTCTCTTATGCTCATCAGCAGGGAATTCTGGAAGAAGATACCATCGCCTGGAAAGATCTATTTGATACCAGGATCATGGGGCTGTTAACTCCGCTGCCGTCTGTTGTCAGATCCAGGTTTCAAAGCCTTTACCAGGAAGACAGAAAAAAGGCCACAGATTATTTCTATAAATTGAGCCAGGATACAAATTATATCCGTACAGACCGCATCGAAAAAGATGAAAAATGGGTAACGGATACCGAGTATGGTCCGATAGATATTACCATTAACCTGTCTAAGCCGGAAAAAGATCCGAGAGACATTGCCAGGGCCGGCGCAGTGAAAAGTACCGGATATCCAAGCTGCCTCTTATGCAAAGAGAACGAAGGGTTTGCAGGAAATCTTTCTCATCCGGCAAGGCAGAACCACCGGGTGATCCCGATCAAACTGGGCGGAGAACAGTATTTCCTACAGTATTCTCCGTATGTTTACTACAATGAACACTGCATCATTTTCAATGAAGCGCACCGGCCAATGAAGATTGACCAGGCTGTATTTAGAAAACTATTGGAATTTGTAAAGATGTTCCCGTACTATACGGCCGGCTCCAACGCGGATCTTCCAATCGTAGGTGGTTCCATTTTAAGCCATGATCATTTTCAGGGTGGTGGCTATGTCTTTGCAATGGCAAAGGCACCTTATGAGAGTGAATTTGTCATTCCGGGATATGAGGATCTGACAGCCGGTATCGTGAGATGGCCCATGTCTGTTATCCGATTAAGAGGAACCGATACAGAAAGGATTACTCTGGCAGCAGATCATATCCTTACTGAATGGCGCAGATATACCGATAAGGAAGCTTTCATTTTTAGTGAAACAGACGGAACACCGCACAATACGATTACTCCGATCGCAAGAATGCATGGAAATCTGTATGAACTGGATCTGGTACTTCGAAACAATGTTACAACGGATGAGTGCCCGTGGGGTGTATATCATCCGTCTGCAGACCTTCACCATATAAAGAAAGAAAACATCGGCCTGATCGAAGTAATGGGACTGGCTGTTTTGCCGGCGCGGCTGAAAAAGGAAATGGCGCTTTTGGAACAATATATCCTTGAAAAGCAGGATGTCCGCAGCAATCCGCAGATCGAAAAGCATGCAGACTGGGTGGATTCCTGGCTTGGATCCTATGAAATAACAGAGGATAACATCCATGCCATTCTGCAGAAAGAAATTGGAAAAGTGTTTGTCCAGGTTTTGGAATGCGCCGGTGTATATAAGAATACAAAAAAGGGAAGAATTGATTTCGGACGGTTTATCGAAACTTTGTAAAAGCCGATACGAACTGACCGGTCAGCAGGCGGTTTAAATTTTATATTTTTACAAAACCTTCCTATAATGGCATGTACATAAAATCAATACTTTAGGACTTGACATTATAGAAAGGGGCCTTTACCTGATATATTTCCGGGCAAAGGCTCCTTTTTGTGAGGTCGTTGTTATTTCATTGGATATGAGTAGCTATGGTGAGATTTAGTACCATAAAAGTGTAGTTGTTAGAGAGTAATTAACTCTAGCATCTGCACTTATTTTTTTATAATAAAGGGAGTAATTGGTCTGACGAGGGGTTATTTGGATCTTTGCATCCGTCAAAAAAACTGTTATCCAACCCTTTATTATAAGCATTCGATTGAGCAGGTAGGGATTCGCTCCCGCGTAACCAACTAAACTGAATGGTAATAAGTGTGGCTGGCATGAGCAATTACAAAAAATATCGGAAGGCGAACAATGATAAGCGTAGGAATTGACGTGTCAAAAGGAAAAAGTACGATATGCATACTCAAGCCATATGGAGAGATTGTGTGTAACCCATTTGAGGTGCAGCATGTAGAAGCAGAACTGGCATCCCTGGATAGTATGTTGAGTAAGTTGGATGGTGAAATAAAGATTGTCATGGAGGCAACAGGAGTATATCATCTACCAATACTGACATTTTTTCATGAAAAAGGATATTTCATATCGGTGATAAACCCGTTTGCAATGAAGAAATACGCCAAGAATAACAGCATCAGAGGAGCGAAAACAGATAAATTAGATTCTATTACCATTGCGAACTATGGAATAGAAAAATGGTTTAAGCTCCAGAAATACGAAGGAGATGAAGAAACCTATGCAGAACTAAAGATACTTGGGCGACGATATCGTTTCTATATGGAACTTCATGTAAAGGCACTACAGGAGTTAACCCATATCTTGGATTATACGATGCCCGGAATAAAAAAGATGTTTCATAGTTGGGCAGAATCAAATGGTAAAGACAAACTGAGTGATTTCGTCGAAAGATTTTGGCATTTTGACCTGATTAAAGCAATGAAGCAGGAAGAATTTATTGAAGAGTATTTTGCTTGGACTAAAGAAAAGAAATACCACCAGAGCAGATCAAAGGCTGAAGCAGTCTATGAATTGGCATCCAGTGGTATTCCAACACTTTCTTCCGGTACCCCATCGACCAAAATGTTTGTACAGGAAGCGGTTTCAACGTTGAGGGCTGTAGATAGCTCTCTGACGAATATCTTAACACGAATGAAAGAGCTTGCAAAGTCATTGCCGGAATATTCCACTGTAAGAGAAATGGGTGGCGTAGGAGATGTTCTGGCGGTAAAACTGATTGCTGAGATCGGAGATGTAAGAAAACTACACAGTGCGAAAGCTCTAATTGCATGTGCAGGAATAGACCCGCCTCCGTATGAATCAGGTCAATTCGTTGGTTCAAATAGGAAAATAACAAAACGCGGATCTTCAACACTGAGGAAAGTTGGATATGAGGTTATGCGAGTCCTGAAAAGTCACCCAGCACCCAAGGATGATGCTGTATATAACTATATTTTAAAGAAAGAACGTGAAGGAAAGAGTAAAAAACTGGCAAAAATAGCCGGATTAAATAAATTTCTTAGGATTTATTATGCAAGAGTAAAAGAAGTATATCAGTAAAATTCATTCTATATAGTATTGGGGCGGGAAACTATAACCGGCCTTTTTGTGGTGCATAAAATAATATGCTCAAAAACAGAATATATAATCTCAAAATTCAAAACCTGCCAAGAAAAGTACTTGACTTTTGTTAGCAGGTTTTTATGTACGGGCAAGCGTGCTGCAATGAACAACACGCCTGCTTTTTTATTCCAATGTCTGTATCGCAGAGAATGCACGATCCAGATCGGTGTGTACATAGGTGTCATAAGTAATCTTTACGGAAGAATGTCCAAGGAGCTTACTTACGACTTTAATATCTACTTTGGCTTTGATAAGCCGTGTTGCAAAGGTGTGGCGCAAGGCATGGATAGTAACCGGCTTTATTCCCAGGGATTTCTGCATACGTTGAAAGATTGAGTAAAAGGAATTTTGAACAACCATTTTACCAGTTGAAGTACAGATCACATAATTAGTCTTGATGCGATTGTTCTCCTGCAACTGTTGTAGACGTTCCAGGGCGATCAGAGCGTTATTGTTAAGTGGAATCTGCCGAGTGCCAGAGCGTGATTTTGTAGTGGTGATAATCTGCTTACTGCCGGAGGCATCGGTGGTATCTCTTTTTTTGACTCTGGAAGCATTTTACCGAATGGTAAGTGTCTTGGTATGGAAATTGACATTATCCCATGTCAGGGCAAGTGCTTCTCCGGAACGCAGTCCCGTATTGAGAATAAGGGCATAGGCAGGGGCGTACCAGTATCTTAGCCGCCCTGTTTTGTAACACATAGATTGAGCAGCTTCTAAGAGTTCTACATCGACATCTGGTAGAATTGCAATCTCCTTTGTTTGAATGCTCATATTTTCCTGCTTTGGAAGTTGTACACCATCTACTGGATTGTAGCCTATATTCCTTGTTGCTACTGCATATCGGTAGCAGTTATTCAGAAGATCATAGACTTTCTTTAGAGTAGAATAGGAAAGCGTAGTGGTGTATGAATTGATCAATGCCTGGATTCCCAAACTGGTTAAAGTACCTAGCTGGCTCCGACCAACGGATGTATTTTTTATTTGCTTTAAGTAGGTTTGTTTCAGACGATCATAGGAAGATGGCTTTAAGCTGGGCATGCCAAAAGTGAAGGTCGCAGAACAGAAATTGCTCAGACGAGGGCTCGTTTGAAGTTAGCTTTATCAATGCAATAAGAGATACATAAATTATTCAAATAAAGATACCATAATTGGCCCTATGTCAAGATTTAGTACAAGTTAAAATGAGAAATTTCTCCCCATTTTAACCT
>OLGL01003131.1_pt1 | contig 11091 bp, 7 predicted proteins | sample 1605041 | NCBI WGS metagenome assembly OLGL01 (sample SAMEA3888905, study PRJEB22519) | human gut metagenome | biome: human gut; feature: human-associated habitat; material: faeces | place: Denmark | collected 2010 | reverse complement strand
CTCCTTTCATTTCTGCATGATGCCCGCCATGAAGTCCGCCAGACGTTCCGGCGTCATGGCCCCCACATGGGCGCCCAGATCTGCCAGGGTCTGGGCGGTGGCGCGGTCGTAGTCGGGCACAGAGTGCTCGTTCAGGGCGGTGAGGGCGATGAGCCGGGCGCCGCTCTCCACAATGTCGTGGCAGGTGCGGTAGAGGCTCTGACGGGAGCCGCCCTCGCACAGATCGCTCACCAGCACCACGATGGTCCGCCGGGGCGCTGTGATGAGCGCTTTGCAGTAGCCCATGGCCTTCGCAATATCTGTACCTCCGCCCAAATGCACGCTCATCAGCGTCTCCACCGGGTCGTCCATCCGGCCGGTGAGATCGACCACGGCGGTGTCAAAGATCACCAGATAGGTGGTGAGCATGGGGAGCTTTGCGAAGATCCCCGCCATCACCGCCGAGTGGATGATGCTGGGCAGCATGGAGCCGCTCTCGTCCACCGCGATGATGACGGACCAGGGGTTATACCGCTGTGCCCGGCCGCTGAAATAGAGCTGCTCCAGGATCAGGCGCTGGTTCTCCCGGTCATAGTGGGCCAGGTTTTTCCGGATGGTCTTCCTGATGTCCAGATTTCGGAGGGTGCGGACCGGACTGCGGCTGGTGCGGTCCAGCTTTCCCAGGGCGGAGCGCCGGATCTCATGGCGCATTTTTTTGGTCAGCTCCTGTACCACCCGGTCCACGATCCGCCGGGCGGCGTCCAGGACCGGCCCCTTCATCATACCCTTCAGGCTGAGGACCATTTCCAGCAGCGCCTCATCCGGCTCCAGCTGTTCCAGCACCTCCTGGTCCGTGAGCAGGGCGGTGAGATGATAGCGGTCCAGCGCGTGGCGCTGGAGGATCTCAGCCGTCTCCTGGGGGAAGAGGCCGCGCACCTCGCTGAGCCAGCGGGCCACGGCCGGCTGGCTCTCTCCGTGTCCGCCCTCCGGGTCCCGGCGCACGTCGGCCTCACGGCCATAGAGAAAATCCAGCGCGTCGTCCATTCGTGCCAGCCGGCTGTCCTCCAGAGGAAGGGGGCCCTCCGCGCTTTTTCCCAGCACCAGCCGCCAACGGTTGAGCGCTGCTCCGTGAGTGCTCATGCCTGTGTGCCTCCTTCCGTGCCCAGGGGAGCGGGCGGCTGTCCCAGCCGCTCCGCCGCCCAGGCGTCAACAGCCTCCCAGAGGGTGTATTCCTCCGGAGTGGCTGCGGCCTCTCCCGGAGCCATGCGCTCCGCTCCGTGGAGCTGTGCCGCCTGGCGTCCGATCCGCGCGGACTCTGTGGGGGTAAAATAGCTGAATGCCAGCCGCAGCTGGGGCAGCAGCAGCATAAAATCCTCGTCACTGAGCCCGCAGAGCAATTCATCAACGGCCTCCAGCTGGATGCCGTCCGTGAGCAGCAGGTCCCGGGCGGTGAGAAACAGCCCCTGCAAAAAGGCTGCGGCCTGAAGCTTCTGGTCCCGGGTGCCCCGGAGGTATCCGGCCGCTGTCCGGACGGCCAGGTTCCTTTTTTCCGGCGCGCCCCCGTAGAGAAGGCCCAGCGCCGTTCCATGGAGGGCGGGATGGATGGGCTGCTGCCGGACCAGTTCCTCCAGCGCCTCTAAAAGCGGGGGGCGCAGGGGGGAGAAGGCGGTCCGGCCGGTGAGCTCATAGAGCAGCTGGCAGCTGTGCTGTATACGCTCCACACCCCGGTCATCCACGGTATTCATAGAGGGCAGCATTTGCAGGATCCGGGAGAAGCAGCGCCGGAGCATGGCGGGGTAATCATAGCTGCCCGCCTCATCGTACTGGCTCTGCCACGCCTCCAGGGAGCTGAGGGCGGCGCAGGCGTCGCAGAGAGAGGAGAAATCCCCGTCTGTGACAAGCAATTCATCAACCTGCCGGGCCATGGAGTCCGCAATATCGCCGATCCCCATCAGAAAGCCCTGGACCAGGAGCGCCGCCCCCTCCGCCGCCTGCGCCGTGCCGGTGAGACGCCTGCGCAGAAGCTGGCCGGCGGCCTCCGCCACAGTGGACCCCAGGATGGAGCGCTCCACCAGGGCGGTCTCCACCCCTGCCGACCACTGGCAGCTCCAATGCTCCCGGATCAGGTTCCGCCCGGTCCCGCGAAGCAGGTCGGGCCCCTTGACCCGCCGGGCGTAGCCGCAGTCCAGGAAAGAGGTCTGATGAAGAAAGCGGCTCTCCGCCCGGTGCCGCCCCTTTGTAAAGAGCTCCAGCGTCACCTCCTGCCGGTCGGCGGAATCCTGTCGGAGCCGGTATTTTTTGCACTGCCGGACAAAATCCTGGACCAGCGGCGGGACGAGATCGCCGCGGCACAGGCTGCCCACCCGGTTCCCGGTGTTGATCTCCCGGAGGAGGCGCAGCGGTTCGCATCCGGCGAGGTTGGCCTCCCCCTTCACAAAGGCGCTCAACACGCTGTCCTGCAGCTCATAGAGGCCGGGGGCCGCCTTGCTGCGCAGGGCGGCAAGGCCCCGGGCCTGCCGCAGGGCGCATATCTCATCGTAGGCGGAGATGGTCTCCCCTCCGGCCCGGAGGCGGCGTCCGCAGCGCACGATGGTATCCAGGAGCACGCTGTCCCAGGCCCGCTCCGGGCCTGCGTCCTCCTCCGTGTGCAGCTGCTGCCAGAGCTTCCGGTAGAAGGCGGGAGCGGGCATACCGCTGGCGTAGCCTGAAAGGGCGTCTGCTGCGGGCTCAGAGTAGCGCACGGGATAGACGGTCTGGCTGTCCTTGGGGATCCCGGGGCGTTCGTCCGGCTCCTTCTCCGGGTGGAGAAGCCCCCAAAGGTGGAAGCCTCCGGCCACCACAAGGAGCCTTCCGCAGGACTGCCCGGCCTCCCGGATCCGGAGGGCCATGTGGGCCTCACGGGCCAGACAGCCATCGGCCAGCAGCTCCTCCAGGGGGGTGTTCTCCCGGGCCAGCAGGCACCAGGCGTTCATCTGCCGGACAAATTCCTCCGTGGACAGGGAGAGGCCGCGGCACTCATAGTATTTCTCCCAAAACTCCTCGAAGCTCCGGGTCCCGGTCTGTTCACACACCCGATCCCATAACAGCTCCGGAGAGAGGCGTCTGTCATCGGTATAGCTGACCGTGTCCGCCTCCGCCCGCAGGCCGGAGCCGGAGCGGGTCGCCGCCAGGATCTCCCCATAGGGCAGGTCCATGAACCGGGCCGGGATGTCCAGCTGCTCCGCCAGGCGCAGCGCGGCCAGCTCCGGCGACTGGTCCAGGAAGGGGTAGTAGCATGAGGCGGTCTCACGCGGTGCATCCCCGCCGGCCGGATCTTCTCCCGTACGGAGCAGGCCGGCGTCATCCCGATAGGAGTAGTACAGCGCCACCGGGGCCCTTGTGTCGGGGGAGGCCAGGATGGGGATCAGGCTGTTGGCGTTCTCCGGCCCCTCGATCAGGATCAACTCGGGCCGGTATTGGCGGATCGCACGCTCCAGATGCCAGGCACAGGAGGGGGAGTGGTGGCGCACCGGGTAATAAAGCACCGGCGCAGACCAGTCGAATGGGATCACTTCAGACGGATCCCGGCCTCGTAAAATCGTTTCCACGCTCCGCCCTCCCGCTCTGCCTTTTGCTGTACGACCGCGGTAAAATACTCCCGGACAGCGGCCAGCTCCTCCCGGGACTCCTTGGCCACCGCCCCCATCAGATTTTCAGCCAGCGCCCGCTCGTCCAGGCGTCGGGCCTGCTCCGGCCCGCCGTAGTACCAGGCGCTCATCAGGGTCTGGTAGTAGACGGAGACGGCCTCGGCGGTGCTCATCACGGCGGCAGGCTTTTTCAGCCGGATCCCCTCGGCGGAGACGCCCTGGCGCAGCTCGTGGTAGGCGGTGGCCAGCAGGGCGGCGGCGTCCTCATCCAGGGGAGCAGAGATCCCGGCGCTCCGGGCCATGGCGCCTGCCTCGTCCAGAATGATCTGCTTTTCAAGGGCTACATCGCCCACCGGCTGTACCGTCTCAAAGCTGAACCGGCGCTTGAGGGCGCTGGACATCTCGTTGACGCCCTTGTCCCGGGTGTTGGCCGTGGCGATCACATTGAAGCCCGGCCGGGCAAAGAGGATGCCTCCGTCTCCCAGCTCTGGAACGTTCATCACCTTGTCGCTGAGGACGCTGATGAGGCAGTCCTGCACCTCGGCCGGGGTGCGGGTGATCTCCTCAAACCGGGTGAGGATGCCCTGCTCCATGCCCACATACAGCGGCGAGGGGACCAGCGCCTCCCGGCTTGGCCCCTTGGCCAGCAGGAGCGCGTAGTTCCAGGAGTATTTGATCATATCCTCCGTGGTTCCGGCGGTGCCCTGGACGGTGTTGGTGCTGTGGCCGCTGATGGCGGCGCTCAACAGCTCGGAGAGCATGGTTTTGGCGGTGCCCGGCTCGCCCACCAGCATCAGCCCCCGGTTGCCGGCCAGGGTGATGATGCACCGCTCTACCAGCGCGTCATTGCCATAGTATTTTTTCCGAATGGATATACGCGCCCCGTCCACCTCCAGGGTCTGTCCTCTTCCGGTTCCGAGAAGAAACAGCCGGACGGCCCGGGGGGAGAGCTGCCAGTTTTCCGGCTTGGGATTTCCAACATCCCAGCGGCGCAGGGCGGCCAGTTCGTCCGCGTAACGCTGTTCCGCTGTGGGGCGCAGGATCGTCTGTTCCATAAAGAGTTCCTCGCTTCCTCCTGCCAAGGCAGGTAAAAGTTTCAGCAGGGGGCTGATTTTGATGCCGACATATCCGGGGAGCGCTGGGCGCGCGGGCGGAGGCGCGGCAGTGATTTTGTTGTGTATTTTATCATACTTTCAAGAGAAAGAAAATCTAAAAAAAGTTTTTTTGCCGAAACACAGGCGGAGGAACGGCGTCTCCTCCCCGTTCAGAGCAAAACGCGGGATGCTTTTCTGCATCCCGCGTTTGCCTGAGGGCGTCGAAGTGACTCCTTGGACGCGCTCAATTTAATATTAGCCCCTCGTTTCCGCAGGAACCGGTATAGTCCGGAGATGGATCTGGTATAGCCCTGCTGGCGCAGCTTTACCCAGAACACCACGATTCCTGCGTTTGGATTTCGGTGTCTCATATCCAGAATCAGCTTGATCTCTTCCGCTGTATGCTGATTGGGATGGCTGTGAGGACGGTGGGATCGGTCTGCCAGTGACTGGAGCGTACCGTCGTACCGGTTCCGCCAGCGGTAGATATACTGCCGGTTCAAATGGTAGCGGATGGCCGCTGCTGTGACGCCGTGCTTATTGGAATACTCGATCACCGCTTGCCTGAAGCGCATCGTTTGTGTTATCTTATTCATGGCAAATAGGGTGACTCCTGCCTTTCGGTTTTTGTTTCAGCAGCTTAACCTTAACACAGGTCACTCCTATTCGCTTTCTTTTTTTCTATCTGTCACACATCATTGTAACACCTACAAGCAATATCTGGAGGAACGAGAAGTAGGGCTTGACGAATACGGTGAAATTTTATACAATAGACAGGCTATGTCTTTGGGGGGAGGCCAGACGGCCCGCCTCTGAGGACAGGGACGGCGGCGGCCGTCCAGGAGAGCGACCGCGCCGGACCGGCGCGGAGAAAGCAAAATACAGAGAAGAGAAGGGAACGAAAATCGTGGAAGACAAGAAATTCCAACCTTATGTTCCTGCCGACAAGGTCATGCCGGAGTTCACAGCAGTATCCATCCTGCTGGGTGCCCTGCTGGCCATCATCTTCGGCGGAGCAAACGCGTATCTGGGGCTGCGTGTCGGCATGACTGTGTCGGCGTCCATTCCCGCGGCAGTCATTTCCATGGGCGTCATCCGCAAGGTCCTGCGGCGTGACTCCATTCTGGAAAACAACATGGTCCAGACCATCGGTTCTGCTGGTGAGTCGGTGGCTGCGGGCGCCATCTTCACCCTGCCCGCCCTGTTCATGTGGGCCAAGGAGGGGCTGTGCGACACTCCCTCCATGATCACCATTGGCCTGATCGCCCTGTGCGGCGGCCTGCTGGGCGTGCTGATGATGATCCCCCTGCGCAGCGCGCTGATTGTCAAGGAGCACGGTGTGCTGGGCTATCCTGAGGGCCAGGCCTGCGCCGAGGTCCTCATCGCCGGTGAAGAGGGCGGCGCCAAGGCGTCCACCGTGTTCTCCGGCCTGGGTATCGCCGCCATCTACAAATTTGTGGCGGACGGCCTGAAAATTTTCCCCAGCGAGATCACCTATGACATCCCCGCCTACCGCGGCTCCGGCGTGGGCATCGACGTGCTGCCCGCCCTGGCCGGCGTGGGCTACATCTGCGGACCCAAGGTGTCCTCCTACCTGTTTGCCGGCGGCATCCTGGGCTGGCTGGTCATCATGCCTCTGATGGTGCTGTTCGGCGGCGAGACCATTATGTTCCCCGTCACCGACATGACCATCAACCAGCTGGTGGACGCAAAGGGCGTCTCCGCCCTGTGGGACAACTATCTGCGCTACATCGGCGCCGGCGCGGTGGCCTGCGGCGGCGTGCTTAGCCTGGTGAAGTCCCTGCCCCTCATCGTCCGGACCTTCAAGGAGGCCATGGGCGACTATGGCAAGGGCCGGGAGGCCGGCACCCTGCGCACGGAGCAGGATCTGCCCTTGAAGCTTGTGCTGCTGGGCGTGCTGATCATTGCGGTGGTCATGTGGCTGCTGCCCGCTATCCCCCTGAACTTCTTCACGGCCCTGATCGTGATCGTGTTCGGCTTCTTCTTTGCCACCGTCTCCTCACGGATGGTGGGCCTGATCGGTTCCTCCAATAACCCGGTGTCCGGCATGGCCATCGCCACCCTGCTGATTTCCACCTTGCTGCTGAAGGCCACCGGAAACGACGGCATCCAGGGCATGATCGCGGCCATTGTCATCGGCGGCATCATCTGCGTCATTGCCGCCATCGCTGGCGACACCTCCCAGGACCTGAAGACCGGCTTCCTGGTGGGCGCCACCCCCAGAAAGCAGCAGATGGGCGAGATGCTCGGTGTTGTGGTGTCCGCCGTGGTCATCGGCGCCATCCTGTACCTGCTGAGCATGGCCTGGGGCGGCTATGGCTCCGATGATCTGCCCGCTCCCCAGGCGATGCTGATGAAGATGATCGTGGAGGGCGTCATGGGCGGCAACCTGCCCTGGAACCTGGTGTTCACCGGCGTGTTCATCGCCATCGTGGTGGAGATCCTGGGTATCCCCGTGCTCCCCTTCGCCATCGGCCTGTACCTGCCCATCTACCTGTCCGTGCCCATGATACTGGGCGGTGCGCTGTGCTGGTATCTGGAGAAGCGCAAGTGCGGCTCTGAGAAGGAGAAGAACGACTCTGTACAGTCCGGCGTGCTCTATTCCTCCGGCCTCATCGCCGGCGAGGGTATCGTGGGCATCCTGCTGGCCGTTCTGGCCATCATCCCCATCGGCCTGGACGCCGCGGGCAAGGAGCTGTACCTCAGCGATAAGATCAACCTCAGCGGTGTGTTCAGCATCGGCAGCACCGGCGGCCTGGTGTGCTTCGCCGGGATCCTGCTGACCATCTACTTCTTCGCGACTAAGGACAGCAAGAAGTCCAACTAAGCATTGCTTTTCTGCCAACCGGGCTGTATACTTGAGTATGCAGCCCGGTTTGGGCCAATATTAGGAGAATTTTTATGGCAAAGAAGAAGGAAAACTACCTGGATTTCATCCCTGTGGTCAACGGGCAGAACACCTGGGACCGGGGAGAAGATGGGGTGGTCACCATCCACATGGTGAACCGGGGTTTTTACAATACCCTGGCCCAGAAGCTATTCCACACACCGCGGGTAAGTCACATCAAGCTGGATGAGTACGGCAGCTTCCTCTGGATGCGGATCGATGGCGTCAAGACTGTGGGCCAGCTGGCCTTGGAGTTGAAAGAGGCCTATGGGGAGAAGGCGGAGCCGCTGTATGACCGACTGGTGAAGTATATGCAGATCCTGCGAAACAACCGGTTTATCCTGTTTGTGGGAAGGGATCAGGTGAAGGAATGAGCTTTGGACAGATCGTGCTGGGGATCCTCCTGTTTGCCGTGGCCACCGCCGTCCTGTATGTCTGGGGCCTGAAGAAGAGTATGACACAGGAGGCGGATCTGGAGCGGATCCTGTTGAACAAGTGTGCGGGAACTGTGGTCAAGTACCTCCGGAAGCACGGAAGCATCACCCAAAAGGAGATGCCGTCCCTGATCCAGGGGGTCAGGGCCGGGATGTTCTGGTCCAAAAACCGTATCCGTGTACAGGAGCCGGCCGCCTTTGTCCCCAAGCTGATCCGCTATATGCTGGAGCAGCAGCTGCTGGAGGACACCGGCGGCCTGCGCTACCGGTTGAAAGGGTAACGATTTTCGGAGAGGAGTTTCAGAATATGAACGTATTGGAGCAGTTGGAGCCCAAGAGCGTGTTCCGCTTTTTTGAGGAGATGTGCGCCATTCCCCACGGCTCCCGGAACACCAAGGCCGTCAGCGACTGGTGTGCGGACTTTGCCCAGGCCCGGGGACTGGAGTACCACCAGGACGGAGACAACAATATTATCATCATTAAGGAGGCTACGCCCGGCTATGAGGCCGCAGCCCCGATGATCCTTCAGGGGCACCTGGATATGGTTTGTGAGCAGACTGCCGACTGTCAGAAGGATATGAGCCGGGAGGGTCTGGACCTGGCGGTGGACGGAGACTTTGTCTATGCCAAGGACACCACGCTTGGAGGAGATGACGGTATCGCTATCGCTATGGCCCTGGCCCTGCTGGATGCAGAGGATCTGCCCCATCCTCGGCTGGAGGCGGTATTTACGGTGGACGAGGAGATCGGTCTGCTGGGGGCTGCCTCCATCGATGTGGCACCGCTGAAGGGGCGGCAGATGCTGAATTTGGATTCGGAGGCGGAGGGCATCTTTACTGTCAGCTGTGCCGGAGGAAATACCAGTGCCTGTCGGCTTCCCCTGACCCGTGCCCCCTTTGATGGGGCGGGGGTGACCATTGCGGTGGGTGGACTGACCGGAGGACACTCCGGGGCGGAGATCCACAAGGGCCGCGCCAACGCCAATGTGCTCATGGGCCGTATCCTCCGGGCGGCGGCCCGGCGGACAGAGCTGCGGCTGCTGCGGGTGGACGGCGGCCTGAAGGACAACGCCATCCCTGTGGCCTGCACGGCCCAGGTCGTGGCGGCGGAGCCCCAGGCGGTGATGGACGCCGTCCGGGAGATGGAGGCCGCGCTGCGCAATGAGTACCGCGTCACCGACCCGGAGCTCTGGATCCGGGCGGAGGCGTCCGCTCCGGCGGAGCGGCCCATGGACGAGCGTTCCACCCGGCAGGTCCTGTGTATGCTCTCCTGCCTGCCCAACGGGGTGCAGGCTATGAGCGCGGAGATCCACGGGCTGGTGCAGACCTCCCTGAACCTGGGGATCCTAGCCACGGCGGAGACCTCCCTGCGGGCCTCCTTCTGCGTGCGCAGTTCGGTGGACTCCCAGCGGGAGATGCTGAAGGACCGCCTGGCCTGCCTGATGGAGGAGCTGGGGGGAACGGTGGAGTTTGCTGGGGACTATACCGGCTGGCAGTACCGGGAGGACTCCCCCCTGAGGGAGCGGATGGCGGAGGTGTTCCGGGAACAGTACGGGAAAGAGCCCAAGATCGAGGCCATCCACGCCGGACTGGAGTGCGGCGTCTTTGCCGGCAAGCTGCCCGGCCTGGACTGCGTCTCCATCGGGCCGGACCTGTTTGAGATCCACACCCCTCGGGAGCGGCTGAGCATCTCCTCGGTGCAGCGGATCTGGAACTTTGTGGTCGAGGTGCTCAAGCGGTCCAAGTGATGCACCGCAGAGCCGGAAACCATACAGAACAAAATGATAGGACGGGGAGCGCTGATGCGCCCCCGTCCTATTTTTCATATTCAGCTGTCAGTTCTTCAGCAGGACGACAGCCACGTCATTTACATTCGTGCCGGTGGGTCCAGTGCGGATCAGGCCATCCACCTTTTCCAGGGCGTGATAGGCGTCGTTGTCCGCCAGGACCTGGTGGATGGTCAGGCCGGCCTGGGCCAGCTTGCCCTGGGTCTGGCCGTCCACGATGCCGCCGGCGGCGTCGGTGGGGCCATCCGTGCCATCGGAGCCCAGAGAAAAGATCAGAGCGTTGTCCATGCCGGAGATCCCCTCAGCGGCGGATAGGGCCAGCTCCTGATTGCGGCCACCCAGCCCCTTGCCGGTGAGGAGGACCACTGTCTCACCCCCCGCTAGGAAGGCCAGGGAGCGCCCATCCTGCCCGTGGGTGCGGGCGATGGAGGCCAGGAAGGAGCCTGCCTCCCGGGCCTGGCAGCAGAGCTGGTCAGTGAGGATATGGGTCTCATAGCCCAGCCGCTGGCAGACAGCGGCGGCGGCGGAGCAGAGCTCCCGTACGCTTCCGGTGATGACGGTCTCCACATTGTCCAGCTCCTTGGGGGTCTCCTGATCCAGCAGGGCGCGGGCCTGGTCAGACAGGGGGAGCTGGTACTTCTCCGCGATGGCCCGGGCCTGGGCGCAGGTGGAGCGGTCCGGATAGGCGGGGCCGGAGGCGATCATGTCCAGGGGATCCCCCAGAATGTCGGACAGAACGATGGAATAGACCTGGGCCGGGGCGCACAGCTGAGCGAAGCGGCCACCCTTCACCGCGGACAGGCGCTTTCGGATGGTGTTCATCTCCACAATGTCCGCCCCGCAGGCCAGCAGGGCGCTGGTGAGCTGGGCCAACTCCTCCGCCGGGATCAGGGGACTCTCAAACAGGGCGGAGCCGCCGCCGGAGACCAGCAGGACCACGGTGTCCTGGGGGGCGAGATCCTGGACCAACTCCATGGCGGCCCGGGTCCCCCGGAAGGAGCCCTCGTCGGGCACTGGATGTCCCCCTTCAAAGACCTGGCAGCGGGGGATGTCCCCCTGGCTGTGGCCGTGCTTGGTGATCACCACGCCCCGTTCCAGTCTGGGGCCCAACAGTTCGGCGGCACAGTGGGCCATCTGCCAGGCGGCCTTGCCCAGGGCAACTAAAAAGATGCGCCCAGAGCCGAACTCCTTTCCCTCCAGAGCACGGCGCACCGCCTGATCGGGCAGGCAGGCCTCCAATGCGCTGTGAATGATCTCCTGGGCA
>OLGL01003130.1_pt1 | contig 11094 bp, 7 predicted proteins | sample 1605041 | NCBI WGS metagenome assembly OLGL01 (sample SAMEA3888905, study PRJEB22519) | human gut metagenome | biome: human gut; feature: human-associated habitat; material: faeces | place: Denmark | collected 2010 | reverse complement strand
CCTTCGACCCCAGGGCGCGGTCGATGGCCTCGCCCAGCACGATCGCCACGTCTTCCATCGTGTGGTGCTCGTCGATGTCCAGGTCGCCGTGCGCCTCCACCGTGAGCGACACCCCGCCGTGGTGGGCGATCTGGGTCAGCATGTGATCCAGGAACCGCAGCCCGGTGGAAATCCCGTCGCCGGGGGCGGCCCCGCAGGTACCGAAGCCCCGGCCGTCGAGGTCTATGCGTACGGTGATCTGCGTTTCGCGCGTTTCGCGCGTCACGACGACCCGCCGTTCCCCGCGGCGGATGTATTCCGCGATCTCGGCCCACGAGTCCGTGATGAGCACGCATGCCTCTTCCGCGCCCGCTTCCCGCAGCATCCTGCGTCCTTCGGCGGCAGGCGCCAAAAGGATGCCCTTCGCCCCGAGGTTGCGCGCCAGCAGGATGTCGGTCGCCCGGTCGCCGACGACGTAGCTCGTCCCGAGGTCGTACGACCCGTCCGTGTAGCGGCCGAACATGCCCGTACGGGGTTTGCGCGTCGGGGCATCGTCGCTTTCGAACGTGCGGTCGATGAGCATGTCGTCGAACGCGACGCCTTCGCCTGCGAGCGTGCGCAGCATTTTTTCGTGCGGCGGCCGGAAATCCTCCTCCGGGAAGGCCTCCGTGCCCAGCCCGTCCTGGTTCGTCGCCATCACCAGCTCGAAATCCAGCCCCCGGAGCGTCCGGAGCGCCGAGATCGCACCGGGTATGAATTCCAGCTTTTCGAGGCTGTCGACCTGGTAATCCGCGGGCGGCTCCGCGATCACGGTGCCGTCGCGGTCTATGAAGAGCGCTTTTTTCATGGGCGGAAATTTTTGACGGTTTCCAACATGCGGTCGTTCTCCTCCGGGCGCCCGACCGTGATGCGCAGGCAGCCTTCGCAACCTGCGATCCGCGAACGGTTGCGGACGATGACCCCCGCTGCGACCAGCTCCCGGTACAACGGGTCGGGTGCCGCGGTCTTTACCAGCAGGAAGTTGCCTTCCGACGGGTAGACCTGCCCGATGCAGGGGCATGCCGCGAGTGCCGCCGCCAGGCGCGAGCGTTCGGCGCGGATCGCCGCGACCTGGGCCGAGATGTCCCTGCGGAGCGATTCCGCGACGGCCCGCTGCGTGAGCGTGTTGATGTTGTAAGGGTATTTCACCCGGCCGAATAGGCCGGCGATCTCCTCCGAGGCGAAAGCCAGTCCGAGCCGCAGCCCGGCCATGCCCCACGCCTTGGAGAGCGTCTGGAGGACGATCAGGTTCGGAAACTCGCCGAGCCGCGGCAGGAACCCGCCGCCGTCGGCGAAGTCGATGTAGGCTTCGTCCAGCACGACGATGCCGTCGAAGCGGCGGAGCAGGCTTTCGATCTCCTGTGCCGGGAACGCATTGCCCGTGGGGTTGTTGGGCGAGCAGAGCCATATCAGCTTCGTGCGCTCGTCGGCTGCCGCCAGCAGCGCCCCGACCGGGAGCGAGTAGCCGGCTCCCAGCGGCACTTCGCGCATCTGCACGTCGTTCGTCGCAGCCGCCACGCGGTACATCCCGTAGGTCGGGGCGATCGACACGGCGTTGTCCAGCCCCGGCCGGCAGAAGATCCGGAATGCGAGGTCGATGGCCTCGTCGCTGCCGTTGCCGAGGAAGATCCGCCCGGCGTCCACGTCCTTCAGTTCTGCGATCAGGGCTTTCAGCGCCCGCTGGTGCGGGTCGGGGTAACGGTTCACGCCGTTGTCGTAGGGGCTTTCGTTGGCGTCGAGCCATACGTCGATCCCGCCGCCCGCATATTCGTCGCGGGCTGTGGAGTAGGGTTGCAGCGCCAGGATGTTGGGGCGCACCAACTGCGACAGCGGTTTCATAGTATCCCTCCTTTCATCCGGACGCGCACGGCGTTGGCGTGTGCGTCGAGCCCTTCGGCCTCGGCCATGGCCGTGATTGCGGGCGCCAGCGCGTCGAGCCCGTCGCGCGTCAGCTCCTGGAATGTGATCTTGCGCATGAAACTGTCGACGTTCACCCCGCTGCAGGCACGGGCCCAGCCGCCCGTGGGCAGCGTGTGATTGGTGCCCGAGGCGTAGTCCCCGGCGCTTTCGGGCGAGTAATTGCCGATGAAGACGCTGCCCGCGGCCGTGATCTTGGCGGCGATGCCCCATGCGTCGCGCATCGAGACGATCAGGTGCTCCGGGGCATAGGCGTTGGCGAACGCAATCTGCTTGTATTCCTCGTCGAACAATACGATCCGGCTGTTGGCCAGCGAATTGCGGATCGCCTCGCCGCGGCTGAGATACCGGATCTGCTCCTCGACGGCCCGGGTTACCTGCCGTGCGAAACGCTCCGTCCGGCAGACCAGGATGGCCTGGCTGTCGTCCCCGTGCTCGGCCTGCGACAGCAGATCGGCGGCGACGAATTCCGCCCGGGCGCTGTTGTCGGCCAGCACCATCACCTCCGAAGGGCCTGCCGGCAGGTCTACGGCCACGGCCTCGGTGCTTACCAGCTGCTTGGCGCGGGTGACGTACCGGTTTCCCGGGCCGAAGATTTTTTCCACGTGCGGGATGCTTTCCGTGCCGTAGGCCATGGCGGCCACGGCCTGCGCCCCGCCGACGGCGAAGATGCGGTCGACGCCGCACAGGTCGGCGGCGAAAAGCACCTCGGGGGCGATCTTCCCGCCGCACCCGGCGATCCGGGCGGGGAGGGCGAGCATCAGCACCGTCGAGAAGAGCGGGGCATTGCCGCCCGGGACGTAGAGCCCCACGCGGCCGATGGCTACGGCACGCTGCACGCACCGCACGCCGGGCATCACTTCGATGTCGACCTGCGGCGGGAGCTGTGCCCTGTGGAAGGCTTCGATATTGGACTTGGCGATCGCCAGCGCCGTCTTGAGCCGTTGCGGCACGGCTTTGGCCGCTTCGGTGCGCTGTCTGCGGGAAACCTCGAACCTCTCGGGGACGTAACCTTCGATGCGGGCCACGAGGTCGCGCAGCGCCTTGTCGCCGCCCGTGCGCACCTGTGAGAGGATGGCGGCGACCCGTTCCGTGATTTCGCCCTCCTGTCGCGTGCAGCGGGCCGTGAGGGCCGGCCATTCACGGCGCGGCGGGTTGTTGTGGATTTTCAGCATTTCCATATCCGGGTGTTTTTCGGGGTCAGCGGATCATGTTTTCGAGCGTCAGCACCAGGATGTCCTCCGCGCCGATCTCCTTGAGCCGTTCGATGCGTTCCCAGAGCTGGGATTCGCTGATCACGGCGTGTATCGAACACCATCCCTCCTGCGCCAGCGGCAGGATCGTGGGGCTGCGCATGCCGGGCAGGATGACGATTGCTTCCTGGAGTTTCTCCGCCGGGAGGTTCATCAGCACGTATTTCATGCCCCGGCTTTCGAGGATGGAGTTGAAGCGGAAGGTGAGCTGTGCCGTTTCACGGCGCTTCGCCTCGTCCATTTCCGGGTTGGCGATCAGCACCGCTTCGGAATAAAAGACCTTCTCGACTTCGACCAGCCCGTTCGAGATGAGCGTGCCGCCCGACGATACGATGTCGAAGATCGCGTCGGACATCCCGACCGCCGGGGCGATCTCCACCGAGCCCTCGATGGTGTGTATTTCGGCGTCGATGCCCTTTTCGGCGAAGAACCGCGTGAGGATGTTGGGGTAGGAGGTGGCGACGCGCTTGCCGCGGAAATAATCCAGCCCTTCGTATGCCACCGTGCGTTCCACGGCCAGCGAGATGCGGCAGTTCCCGAACCCGAGATCCATCGCCTGCTCTACGCGGAATCCTTTCTCCGCCACTTCGTTCAGCCCCACGATGCCCAGGTCGGCGACGCCCATCGCCACGGCCTGCGGGATGTCGTCGTCGCGCAGGTAGAGCACTTCCAGCGGGAAGCCCCCGGCGCGCGAGATGAGTTTGCGTTTGCTTTCGGCGACGCGGATGCCCGCCTCGGAGAGCAGTTCGATGCTCTGTTCGTTGAGTCGGCCCTTGGCCTGGATTGCGATTCTCAGCATTTTTGTCTCGTTTTTGGCACACCGCCCGCGGCATAAGCACGAAAAAAGCCCACCCGCAGGAGGTGAGCTTCGTATATACTTTTGTTAAACTTATGGTTCCGTTTACATGTACATATCCGTCTTACCCCTTCGGAAAGTGGTGATGGTGATGATGGATATGGTGAAATATTGTCATATATGCTGTCGTTGGGACAAATGTATCTATTTTGTCCGAAAAAACAAAATTCCAAGTAAAATTTTTTAATATATTTTCAAAATCAGCCCTGGATACCCTCGGCGCGATCTTCGTCTGTCCCGTGCGGCCTGTTTCCGGTAGCGTGCGGCCGGTGCATGGAGTTTGCAGAAATTGCACGTCCGGCGTCCGGGTGTTTGCAATGCCGGTATTTGTGCCCTGCTGCCGGTCGTCTTCACCGTGTCCGTTTTTTTTGCTATTTTTGTCTGCCGGCAGACGGTTTCAGTGGGGCAGTTCGGCGCTTCGGTTTTACCTATTGCCCCTGCTGCCGTGATTCCCGTGGGGTGGTTGCGGCCGCTCCGGGGGCGGGGCGGGCGGCGGGATGAAAGTCCGGGGCTTATTCATCCGCTTCGCCGTATACCTCGCCGCGGAGTGCGTCGTCCGAATAGACGTGCAGGCTGTGCCCCGTGGGGCTCAGGCAGGTGATGCGGTGTATGTGGTTGTCGAAACATCCCGGCTTCCCGATTGCGAAGAATGCACACGGGGCTTCGACCTCGGCGCTGTGCACCGGACGTGCCGTGCCGTCGCCTGCGGGCTCGAAGATTTCGAGCCGGAACCTGCCGTCGGCGAAGTGGTAGCCTGCGAACTGCGGGTGGGCATGGATGCTCGTGCGGTTGCCCTCCTGCCAGCTCATCACGATCGCCTCCCATCCCGTTTCCGGCGATCGGCCCAGATAGGTGCGGCGGTAGGCGGTCGCGGAATAGTCGTCGAATGCCGTCAGCGGGTGCCCCTCGAGCCAGCCGAGCACATAGCCCTGTATTCGCTCGCCCAATGCGTCGTCGACGGGTTTCCTGTCGGTGATCCCCGTCAACCCGGTGAAAAACTCCCCGTATTCGGCCGTGTTGGCCGAAGCCTCCTGCAAATCCTCCGCGAGTGTCGTCGCATGTCGTTCCTGTTTCATGGTGTTGTTCGTTTAGTGCAAAGATAGCTGGCCGCTCCGTGCAAACCTTCAGTAAAAATACTTATTCCTGCGCTGCATGTCGGTTTCCCGGGTGTGCGGGTGCTGCGCGGCATCTCTGCCGGGCGGCCTTTCCGGTCGCTTTGCCGTTCGTTCTCCCGTTTACCCCGGCCGTTTTTTCCGGCACGGCCCCCGGGCGGGCGCAAGCCGTTCCCCGATGTTGTTTTTTTAGTCGAAAAATGCCCTTCGATTGCGGCCGTACAGCCTTTTTTGCTATATTTGTAACTTAAATCCGAACGCTGACTCCGCTTATGACACCTCTCGCCGTTATCGCCACCGTATTGGGCTATATAGCCGTACTTTTTGTCGTCGCCTGGCTTTCTGGACGGCGTGCCGACAATGCCGGGTTTTTCACCGGCAACCGGAGCACGCCATGGTATATGGCGGCTTTCGCCATGATCGGGGCTGCGATCTCGGGCGTGACTTTCATCTCGGTGCCGGGCTCGGTCGCCGTCGATTCTTTCTCCTACATGCAGATGGTCGCCGGTTTCACCGTGGGGCAGCTGGTCGTCGCGTTCCTGCTCATCCCGACCTTCTACCGCCTCCGGGTGGTGTCGCTCTACGAATACCTCGACGGGCGCTTCGGCATCCTCTCGCACCATACCGGGGCATGGTTCTTCTTCGTGTCGAAGATGCTGGGTGCCGCGCTGCGTGTCTACGTGGTCTGCGCCGTCATGCAACTGCTGGTTTTCAGCCACTACGGGCTGCCGTTCTGGCTCAATGCGCTGGTGACGATGCTCTTCGTCTGGCTCTATACGCAACAGGGGGGTGTCAAGTCGCTCATCTGGACGGATACGCTCAAGACTTTCTGCCTGGTGGGCAGCCTCGTGCTGTCGATCGTCTTCATCATGCAGGCGCTCGGCATGTCGTTCGGCGAAATGACCCGCGAGGTCGCCGCGTCGCCCTATTCGCGGGTGTTTTTCTTCGACGACCCCTCCTCCGACCGCTATTTCTGGAAGATGTTCCTTGCGGGCGTCGTGCTGCTGATCTCCATGACGGGGCTCGACCAGGACATGATGCAGCGGAACCTGAGCTGCGCCACGCCGCGCGATTCGCAGAAAAACATCGTCCTGACGGCCGTCAGCCAGATATTCGTCATCTTCCTGTTCCTCGTGCTGGGTGTGCTGCTCTACATTTACATCGGCCGCACCGGCCTTGCGATGCCCGTAAAGGGCGACCAGGTATTCTCGCTGGTGGCTGTCGAGGGCGGATTGCCGGTATTTGTTGGCATACTGTTTGTTATAGGGCTTATTTCGAGTACTTATTCAGCTGCCGGTTCGGCCCTTACGGCCCTTACGACCTCGTTCACGGTCGACATCCTGCAAGGCACCAGGCGCTACGGTGACGAACGCCTGACCCGCATCCGGAAGGGCGTACACGTCGGCATGGCCGTCGGCATGGCGCTGGTGATCCTCGGCTTCGAGTACCTGGCCGACGACAGCGTCATCAACCTCGTCTACAAGGTTGCCAGCTATACCTACGGGCCGATCCTGGGTATGTTCGCCTTCGGGATGTTCACGCGCCTGAGGATCCGCGACGGCTGGATGCCCGTGGTCGCCGTCGCCGCCCCCGTGCTGAGCGCCCTCGTGCAATACTGGGCGCGCGAGGCGTGGGACTACCGGATCGGGTTCGAACTTTTGATTTACAATGCCGTCTTTACCATGGCCGGCATGTTGTTGCTTGCCAAGAAGAATGAAAACTAAATTCCTGTCGTTTTTTCTGCTGCTCTGCTTCGGCTGGCAGCAAGCCCCGGCCGCCGGGGTCGACGCCACGACCCGCCGCGAGATCGGCCGTACATTGTCGCGTATCGTCGCCCGTGAGGTTTCGGGCGGCTTTGTCCGGATCGAGGGCGTGGACGCCTCGCGCAAGCGGGTGCGCATCTACACCTCGGTGGGGCTCTCCTATTACCCGTTCCGCGAGCAGAACCTGCGGGCCATGTACGACTCGGTGCGTGCCGTCCTGCCGCCGGAGTACCGCAAGGCCTCCATCGAGCTATATTCCAACAAGCGCGAAGTGCGGGGGCTGATCCCGATGGCCTACCGCACCGATGCCGAGTTCAGGAAACTGCTGCGCAAGAAGAAGGTCGTGCCCTTCGTCAACCGTTCGCAGCGGCCGCTCGTCGTCCGCCAGTCCTCGCCCGTAGCTCCCACGCAGGGGCTCTCCGGGCGCCATATCGCGCTGTGGCAGAGCCACGGACGCTATTTCGACCAGCCTGCGAACCGCTGGAAATGGCAGCGTTCGCGGCTGTGGATGACCTGCGAAGACCTCTATACCCAGAGCTATGTGCTGCCTTACCTGGTGCCGATGCTCGAAAATGCGGGAGCCTGCGTGATGTTGCCCCGCGAGCGCGATGTGCAGAAATACGAGGTGTTGGCCGACAACGATGCCGCCGGGCAATACGCCGAGACGGACGGCCCCGAGAAATGGCAGCCGGGCGGTGTCGGGTTCGCGCATACGCGGCAGGTATACCGCACCGGCGAAAACCCGTTCCGGGATGGTACGACCCGCCGTGTGCGGACGGTTGCCGGGGGTGCCGAGAGCCGCGCCGCGTGGCGTGCCTCCATCCCCGAGCGGGGTGAATACGCCGTCTATGTAAGCTATGAAACGGTGCCCGGAAGCACCGACGACGCGCAGTATACGGTGCATCACCTCGGCGGCGAGAGTACGTTCGCCGTGAACCAGACGATGGGCGGCGGGACATGGATTTACCTCGGGCATTTCCTCTTCGGGCCGGGTGAGCAGCCGGTCGTGACGCTCACCAACCGCTCGCGGCAGGCGGGACGTATCGTCACGGCCGACGCCGTGAAGGTCGGCGGCGGCTACGGTAATGTCGCCCGCTCGGTCAGCGATTCGCTGCGCCGTCCCGGCGTCGAATATGCCGAGGAGACGAGCGGCTATCCCCGTTTCTGCGAGGGCGCCCGCTACTGGCTCCAGTGGGCGGGGTTCGACCCGAAGGTATACACCCCGAAGGAGAACGCCGACGATTATAAGGACGACTACATGTCGCGCGCCCACTGGGTCAATGCCCTGATGGGGGGTTCGGAGCGGATGCCCGACAGCACGGGACTGCGGATTCCGGTCGACATGGCGCTGGCCTTCCATTCCGATGCGGGCGTGCGGCTCAACGACGAGACCATCGGCACGCTGGGCATCTTCTATACCCGCGAGAACAAGGGGCGTTTCGAGGGCGGTGCCGACCGCTACCGCTCGCGCGACCTGACGGACATCGTCATGACGCAGATCGTCTCCGACATCCGCCGTACCTGCGAACCCGAATGGAACCGCCGCGGGCTCTGGAACCGCGCCTATTACGAAGCGCGCGTGCCGGGTGCCCCAACCATGCTGCTCGAACTGCTCTCGCACCAGAATTTCGCCGACATGCGCTATGGCAGCGACCCGCGCTTCAAGTTCCTCGTGAGCCGTGCTATCTACAAGGGTATCTTGCAGTATATCAGTTCGCAGTACGAATTACCTTATGTAGTGCAGCCGCTGCCTGTGGAGTCCCTCGCCGCGGAGTTCGCCGCTGACGGCAAGGTGGCCGTTTCGTGGTCGCCCGTGATGGATTCGCTCGAAACGACTGCCGCCCCGACCGGTTATGTGGTCTATACGCGCATCGACGACGGCGGCTTCGACAACGGCCGCTATACCGACAAGCCCTATTTGCTCTCCGAGCAGGAACCGGGGCGCATTTACAGCTATAAGGTGACCGCCGTGAACGAAGGCGGGGAGAGTTTTCCCAGCGAGGTCGTCGCCGCCTGCCGTATCCCCGGCGGGAAAGGGAACGTGTTGGTCGTAAACGGATTCGACCGCATCAGCGCCCCGCTGAGCATGCGCCGCGATTCGCTGGCCGGGTTCTATACCGAGCTTGACGGCGGGGTGCCCGACAAACAGGACATTTCGTTCATCGGCGGGCAGCAGGTGTTCGACCTGGCGATGGCCAGGTGCGAGGTCGACAGCATCGCCCTCGGCGCCTGCAACTGTGACTACGAGACGGAGGTAATCGGCGGCAATACGTTCGACTATCCCTATGTGCACGGCCGTTCCATAGCCCGGGCGGGCTATTCGTTCTGCTCGGCCTCGGTGCGGGCGGTGGAGGATCGCGGCGTGTCATTGGAGGAGTATTCCGCAGTCGACCTGATTCTGGGCAAACAGCGCTCCGTGACTATCGGGCGCGGTGTGGCGGGGTATGCGTTCAAAACGTTTTCGCCTGAATTACAGGATGTCCTGAGACGTTATATGGCCGGTGACGGAGCCCTTTTCGTGTCGGGCAGCTACGTGGCGACCGACCTTTGGACGGGCGGGGAGGCCACCGGTGAAGACCGCGCTTTTGCCGAGGAGGTGTTGCACTACACCTACGACGGCGACCAGGCCGCCGACCGCAACCGGGTGCGGGTCGTGACTTCGCATGCGGGTTTTTCGCGCGACGAGTACCGCTATGTCAACGATTTCCGCCCCGACCGATACCGGGTCGAACGGGTCGATGCCCTGAGACCCGCGGGTGGCGGGGCTTTCCCCGTGATGCGCTATGTGGACAACAACCGCTGCGCGGGCGTGGCCTGCGCGGACAGCCGCACGTTCGTCATGGGCTTTCCGTTCGAAGCCCTCGAGAGCGATGTGCAGCGCGACCGGCTGATGGCCGACATACTGGGTTTCCTGCTCGGCGGGAAGAGCGGAGGGGACGATTAGCCGGCCGTGCGGCCGGCCTCCGGCGCCGGTTTTGCGGCGGTTACGCTCCGGCTGTGGCGCCCCAAGCGCCGTGTGCCGCCCGGCGGGGCGCCCCGAAAGAGGACGGACAAACGATTGTTTTTTGTAAAATAGATAAATTATGTCACTCGAACAACAGATTTCGAAAGGTATCATGGAGGCCATGAAGGCCAAGGATACCGTGCGCCTGGGCGCATTGCGCAATGCCAAGAAGTATATCATCGAGGCCAAGACCGCGGGCCCGGAAATCGCCGAACTGCCCGATGCCGACGTGCTGAAAATCATCTCCAAACTGGCCAAGCAGGGTGCCGATTCCGCCGCGATCTTCACAGAGCAGAACCGCCCCGACCTCGCGGCCGAGGAGTTGGCGCAGGTCGCCGTCTTCCAGGAGTTCCTGCCCCGGCAGCTTACGCCCGAAGAGCTGGAGGCCGAGGTCAGGGCCGTGATCGCCCAGGTCGGCGCCACGTCGGTGAAGGAGATGGGCAAGGTGATGGGCGTGGTCACGAAGAAACTCGCCGGACGTGCCGACGGCAAGGATATTTCGGCCAAGGTCAGGGAACTGCTTTCGTAAGGCCGGTGTGCCGATGAAGCGCCTGCTGTTTGTCCTGTGCAGTCTGGTCGCGGTGCAGGAGGTCTGCGCCCGGCGTCCTGCCGTGCGGTTCGACCTGCCCTATACGGTCGAGCACGGCAAATATGTCGTGGTGCTCGGCACGCCTGCGGGCCCCCGCCGGTTTATCTTCGACACCGGGGCGTCAGGCACCTGCATCAGCGAATCGCTGCGCGACGAACTGGGGGCCGAGATCGTGAAAACCCAAAAAGTCCGCGATTTCGAGGGCCATGTCGTCCCCATCGACCTGGTTCGGCTCGACAGCCTGCGGATGGGCGACGCGCTTTTCCGCGACCATCCGGTGCTGGTCATGCCCGACACTTCGCTGGTCTTCGCCTGCCTGCGGGTCGACGGCATCGCGGGGTGCGACCTGCTGCGCTGGTGCGCCGTCCGCATGCCCAATGCCGACTCGACAATCACCGTCACGGACGATGTCCGCACGCTGGGGCTGCCCCGCGGCCGACGCATGTCGCGCATGGAACTGGGCGGCGGATGCCCGTTTCTGCCGGTGACATGCCGCAACGGCGACAGGCAGGCCCGGATGTACGTCAAATTCGACACCGGCTCGGCGGGCTATTTCCATTTCTCCTATGCCGATTCCGGCGA
>OLGL01003129.1_pt1 | contig 11100 bp, 9 predicted proteins | sample 1605041 | NCBI WGS metagenome assembly OLGL01 (sample SAMEA3888905, study PRJEB22519) | human gut metagenome | biome: human gut; feature: human-associated habitat; material: faeces | place: Denmark | collected 2010 | reverse complement strand
CTATCATCTTCATATGCCATCTTATTTTTTAGGGACATTTACTGAATATCCCTATTTTACGGTTTTGCTTCTTGAAGATCAGATAGTTCAGTAAAAAACGGATTGGTTGCAGTGAGGGGGAAAAGTCCAGGCTTTTGCTCGTTTAACTCCAGGTGTTTACTCCAGAAATGCCTGAGGTTTTAGGTTGGAATGCTCGGTGTTTGGGAAGTAAATTCCGGGAGTTTCGGGAGTATAATGCAGGGATATTTACCGGTATGGCACGGCTTCATTAACGGTTGGAACTGGACATACCGGTAGAATATTATTTGTTATCCCGCAAGTCTTTTACCCTGACGGCTTTGCCTTCGCTTTGAGGCAGGGAGCCTTTTTTGACCAACTTCACTTTAGGAGTGACAAGGATTTCATCTTTCAGTCGGTGGGAAATAGCTTTGCGTACTTTCTCCAGTTCTATATAGTTGTCGGTGGATAAGTCGCTGAGCTCTACTTCCACAATCATTTCATCTTGATTGCTGATGGTTTCCAGAGTAATGAGGTAGTTGCTGCCCAGTTCGGGGAATTGCACCAATACCTTTTCCACCTGCATGGGGAAGATGTTGACACCTTTGATGATAAACATGTCGTCGCTGCGGCCCTTGATACGGTCGATGCGCAGATGCGTACGTCCGCAGGGGCATGTACCCGGAAGTATGCGGGTAAGGTCGCGTGTGCGGTAGCGTATCAATGGCATCATTTCACGGTCGAGGGTAGTCAGGACCAGCTCTCCAATCTCACCGTCGGGAACCGGTTCGCCGGTTTCCGGATTGATGATTTCAACCAGATAGCAATCTTCCCAAAGGTGCATGCCGTTTTGTTCGGTACACTCAAAGGCAACGCCGGGACCGTTCATTTCGGTCATGCCGAAACTGTTGTAGGCTTTGACACCTAGTATCCGCTCAATCTTCCTGCGCTGTTCGTCCGTATGAGGTTCGGCTCCGATGACGAGGGTTTTCAGAGTAGTCGATGCCGGGTCGATACCTTCTTCCTGAAATACTTCCGCCAGGCGTATGGCATAACTGGGAATGGCATGTAAGGCGGTGGTTTTGAAGTCCGTGATGAACTTGATTTGCCGCTTGCTGTTACCGGCAGCGGCGGGTACGGTCAGTGCTCCCAGGCGCTCGGCTCCGTATTGGAAACCTAATCCTCCGGTGAACATGCCATAGCCGGAACTGTTTTGAAAAACATCGGTCTTTCGTATGCCTACTGCGTATAGGCAACGTGCTACAAGGTTGGCCCAGGACTCCAGATCGTGCCGGGAGTGGACGATGACGGTGGGCGTTCCCGTGGTTCCGCTGGAAGAGTGGATGCGTACACCGTCCTCGCGCATATTGCCGGCCACAAGTCCGAAGGGGTAGTTGGCGCGCATGTCCGCTTTGGTGGTAAACGGGATTTTCCGGATGTCTTCTATCGACCGGATGCTGTCTGCCGTAATGCCGTGCTTTTGAAAAACTTGTTTGTAATAGGGGGAATTTGCTGCAATGCCGATTGTCTTCCTAAGCCGCCGGAGTTGCAGTTTGTGCAACTCCTCACGCGGCATGGTTTCTATCTCTTCTTCCCAGTATTTGTCATTCATGGTTATTGGTATTTTGATTTACATCAGGTTTTCTGCAATTTCCTTACCGGCAACCAAGGCCTTGAGGTTCAACTCTACGATGGCTTCGCCTTTACGCTGGAAAATGTCGCGGATGCTGTCTTGTACCTTCTGATAATCAATGCCGAGGAACGGAATGGTAGCTCCCAGCAACACGATGTTGGCAACGCGTGGAGAGCCCACTTCTTTGGCTACTTCGTTTACGTTCAGTACAATCTTGTGAGGAAGCTTGTCAAGTTCGGCTTTGAGAGCTTCTTCGGCAGGATAGTGGGGGATATTGATGAAAGGGGCTTCGTTCGTTACCAGCCAGCCTTCGGGACTGAGGTAGGGAAGATAGCGCAGCGCTTCCATGGGCTCCAGCGATATGATAAGGTCGCATTTGCCTGTAGGGATGAGGTCGGAAGCGATAGGCCGGTCGCTGATGCGGAGGTTGGACTGTACGTCTCCGCCTCGCTGGCTCATTCCGTGTACTTCGGCCTGTTTCATGTATAGTCCGTCTTTAAGGGCTGCCTGCCCGATTACGGTAGCGATAGAGAGGATGCCTTGTCCGCCTACGCCGGAAAGTATAATGTCTTTTTTCATGGCTTTACTTGTTTCGTTTCTTACGTGCTAAAGTTTGAATACATTCTCTGCGGGGAATAATGACGGATACTCCGCGGTATTCGATTTCTTCGCGGATTATCTGCCTCATTTCCTCGTAGTTCTTCTTCAATGGAACTACTACGCGGATATGTTCGGGCGCTACGCCGATACCTGCACAGATAGCTTCGAGACGGCCGGTTCCGGCTGAATCCTGTCCGCCGGTCATGGCTGTGGTTTCGTTGTCGGAGATGACGATGGTGACGTTAGCGTTTTCGTTTACGCAGTCCAGCAGGCCTGTCATGCCGGAGTGGGTGAAGGTGGAGTCGCCGATAACGGCAACCGCAGGATGGACTCCGGCATCCGAGGCGCCTTTTGCCATTGTAATGGAAGCTCCCATGTCTACGCAGGAGTCAATGGCATTGAAAGGAGCGTTGGCTCCTAAGGTGTAACAGCCGATGTCGCTGAATACCTTGTGGCTGGGATATTCTGCCCGGAGCACTTCGGTCAGCACGGTGTACATATCGCGGTGTCCGCAACCTTCGCACAAGGCTGGCGGGCGCATTTCGACGAGTGAGGGAACAGCGAATTCCGCTTTGTTCTCTTTGCCTACGGCGCGTGCTACGCTGTCCGGATTCAATTCTCCGTCCTGCGACAGTGTGCCGTCCAGGCGTCCTTTGACTTTTACGCCGATGCCGAGGCAACCTTTCAGTTGTTTTTCTACAAACGGTTGTCCGTCTTCCAGTACGAGTATTTCGTCGCAGGCTTCTACAAGCAGCATCAGTTGTTTCTTGGGAAGCGGGTACTGGCCGATTTTCAATACCGGAAATTCGCAGCCTTCGGGATAGTTCTCCATAAGGTAGTTATAACCGATGCCGCAGGCGATGATGCCCAGTTTTTTGTTGGGACCGTCTATGTACTTGTTATAAGGTGAGTTTTCCGAGGCTTTGACAAAATCGTCCTGATGCTGCAACAGAAGTTTGTAGCGTTTGCGGGCGTTGCCGGGGAGCAGGATGAACTGGCGCGGGTCGTCACTGAAAGAAACCCCGTTCTGAGGCTGTTGCGCCTTGCGTTCTACGCCGGAACGGGAATGTGCCAGCCGGGTGACCATACGCATCAGCAGCGGTTCGCCGGTTTGTTCGGAAAAGGCAAATCCGTTGTAAACCATGTCGTAGGCTTCTTGCTGGTTGCTCGGTTCGTACATCGGAATCAATGCAAAGTCACCGTAGAAGCGGCTGTCTTGTTCGTTTTGTGACGAATGCATGCTGGGGTCGTCGGCTGCAACGACAATGATGCCGCCTTTAACGCCGGTCACGGCGGAGTTGATAAAGCAGTCGGCAGCCACATTCATGCCTACATGTTTCATACAGACCAGTGAACGTTTTCCTGCGAACGACATTCCCAAAGCTGCTTCCATGGCAGTTTTCTCGTTGGAACACCAGCGGTTGTGGATACCTTTTTCGGCAGTAATCGCTGCTGTCTGGATATATTCGGTAATCTCCGTCGAAGGAGTACCCGGGTAGGCGTACACACCGGATAGGCCGGCGTCTAATGCAGCCTGTGCAATGGCTTCATCGCCAAGTAAGAGTTGTTTGCTCATTTTTTAGTGTTTAAGTGTTAATCATGGTTTTAGTAACAATCGCAAATATAGCTTTTTGCTTTTGTTTTATTATGATATTAGTTGAAAATCTTTCTTTCGTTTAATGCCTTCCAATACCTTCTGGCATTTTTCATGTGTTCGGCGTAGTTGGCTGCAAAATTATGGGTTCCTGAAAAATCTTCTTTGGCACACATATAAATGTAATTGTGTCTGGTGTAATTCAGGACTGCGTCTATACCTATGGGGGTGGGAATGCGGATAGGGCCGGGGGGCAGGCCGAGGTTGCGGTAGGTGTTGTAGGGCGAATCGATGGTGAGGTGTGCATTGGCAATACGGCGCAGGCTGAAGTCTTGCAGGGCAAACTTGATGGTAGGGTCGGCTTGCAGCGGCATGCCGGCGTGGATACGGTTGATGTACAGGCCGGCAATCATGGGCTTTTCCTGGTTATTGTTTGTTTCCTCTTCAACGATGGAAGCGAGGGTGCATACCTCCTCCTGTGTCATGCCGATGGCTTTCGCTTTATTGAGCCGTTCCCGATTCCAGAACTTCTGATGTTCTTTCTGCATCCGTTCGAGGAAATCCTCTACGCTCATGTTCCAATATACTTGGTAGGTTTCGGGTATGAAAAGGCAGGCTATTGTCGCTTTGCTGTATCCCAGCCGTTGCTGGAGCAGAGAGTCATTTATCACTCCGGCTATTTCGGCGGAATCAATCATCAGTTGTTTCCCTACGTTACGCGCCAGCCTGTCCAAAGTGCGTACGCTTCCGATGGTCAGGTTCATGGGGGCTTGGTATCCTCTGTAGAAACGGTTGAATACATGGTAAACGTTCTCGCCGGGACGTATCGCATAGCGTCCGGTGTGGATGTTACCGGAGTAATCGCGCCATTGGGACATCCATTTGAAACCGTTGAAACTATTGGGCTTTCCTTGTGCTTTTATCTTATTGTATATGGAGTCTGTCGTATCGTCGCGGTCGATGTAGATATAAACTGTCTTTTGCGGATGAAATTGCGGAGTGAACAGGTAGTAATACATTGTACCCGCACTTGCAATGCCTGTGAAAAGAATAACCGCCAGTGCTCCGAAAAGGATTCTTTTTTTCTTTTTTTCCATCATAATCTTGATTGTTTTTGAGTCGGGCAAAGTTAGCAAGATTTGGGAATAAAGAGAATGCTTCCCTTGTTTTATTCATGACAGGAAGAGGGGGGATGTGTCAATATGTACTTGACGATTTCTTTTAGATACGGAAAACACGGGTTTCACAGATTTTCTTTATTCTTTTTCTGTGAAATCCGTGCTTTCCGCGTAATCCGTGCCTAAAAAAATAGTAAGCGGATTTTAGTTTTGGCACACACATTCTCTTCGAATGTTTCAGCACTTGGATTTCAAATCCCGATTAATCGTCGTCATCATCATCGTCGTCATCGTAGTGTCGGCAATGTCTCTTGTGGTGTTTTTTCGGCTTTTTGTATTTGTGTTTCTTATGGTGGAATTTGTCATGGCGTTCACAGTATGAATTATAGTATTCATGCCAGCAGTCACTGTGGTGATGGACTCTGTTATAGAAAGGGTTATAATATATACTTCCCGGCTTTATGCCAATCTCCACAAGGATACGGTTCCACCCGTAACGATGATACCGCTTGTAATAGTCGCATACATCACGTATTTTTTTTCCTGAAGTTCTGGCTATCTCAAGTGCAATTCCCACATTTCCCCAGTCATTGCCACAGAGTCTGTAGTAATCGTCTAAGGAATGGTTTGAAATATTATATTTCAGGCATAGGCGCTTTCTGTAATCAGAGAGTTCCACAGATGCGTAGCGGTTAGCTCTGCCGATAAAGACGGAAATGCCATCCTGGGCAGGCAAAGCGCATGCAAGCAGGAGAAAAAACAGTAGCAAATTAATCTTTTTCATAATGTTTCTAAGTTAAATGGAGTTCTGTTCCTTACTGTGTGAATATTTGGACAGTTTTCCGGCAACTTCTATTCCAGTTTTTCTTTGGCTTTTTCAATTTCATCGCCGGCTTTATCCAAAGCCTTCTTTACCTCATCCGCTCCCTCTTCAATCTGGTCCTGCGCCTCTTCGAGGGCTTCCTCAACAGATTCCTTTACATTTTCTACACGGTCTTTAACCTTGTCTTTAGCCTTTTTTTCTCTGCACGATGCAAAGGCAAGTGTAATTGTACATGCCAACATGGCGAATAATAATTTTCTCATATACTTACATTTTGGTGATATTGTGTAATTAGTTAAAATTCAAATGTAGAAATAAATATTGTGTTTGGCAAATTACGAATTTTTTTTTGAGTATCATACATGAGTAAAATGCCCTGCTTATTGATACGTTCTACACAGTGGAGCCTTTTTTGAACTGTCGGATAATTAAGGAGATAAGTCCGCTTTGAAATATGTTTGTGAGCATATAAAAAGCTATCTGTTTCAGTTAGCTGCTCCTTTTGTAGGTAAATGCCATCTGTTCTATTATGATGTGTGGAGAATAAAGGGAATGAGAAAAATGGATTTTTTATTCGTACGGCTGGCTTTAAAAAAAAAGAAAACGCTGATTATTTATTTGACAATCAGCGTTTTTGGGAGAGAGCCGCTAGCCAGACTTGAACTGGCGACCTACGCGTTACGAATGCGTTGCTCTACCAACTGAGCTATAGCGGCAATGGGTTTTCGATTACGAGGTGCAAAGGTACATCTTTATTTGAATTTGCAAAAAGAATTGCCTGATTTTTTAGAAATATTTCTGTCTGGCATTTTTTCTATATTTGTGTATTTATCGGAGATATTATGGATAAAACCGTATGGTAAAGACGTTTAACTCTATTGGATGATTGGAAAAATACTGTTTGGTATAAGTGGTGTTTGTGGCAAAATACCGGTTGTATTGAAGCCCGGAATTAATTCTTTTTCCAAAACTTCAAAAGGAAATAAATGTATATTATGAAAATAATGTATTACCTTTGTCCCCAATTAAAAACATTACTAGATAACTAAAAGATTAATCAAAGATCTTACTTATGCGTAAATTTATACTATTGTGTTTGTTGGTATTTACGGTATCAAGTGTGGTATTTGCCCAACAAATGACGGATGAACAAGTCATTCTGTACGTGCAAGAGGCTCAGAGTCAGGGGAAGACACAACAGGAGATGTTGGTTGAATTGATGAAGAAAGGAGTCACAAAAGAACAAATCCAGAGAATACAGTCTAAATATTCAGGCAAATCGGACGGAAGCTCTGAGGAAAATGCCAATTTCATGGGAGAAGCGAACTCCCGTTTACGTACGCAGAAAACTTACGAGAACAAAAACAAGAATATCTCTCAGGATGAATCCGGCTTGGATAATCTCGGTTCCCAAAAACAAAGTATTAAAGGGCTGCGGGCGAAATCGACCCAGCAACGCAACGGATATGGAACGGGGGGGAATAACAATGGACAGCCGGGTTATGGTTATAATGGTCCTAAAAGCGCGGAAGACGCTTTTACACAACAGATTTTCGGACATAATATTTTCGATAACGAATATCTGACTTTTGAACCCAATATAAATGTGGCAACACCCGACAATTATCGTTTGGGGGCGGGCGATGAAGTTATTATTGATGTTTGGGGAGCTTCCCAGACTACGATTCGCGAAAAAATCTCGCCTGAGGGTACTGTGCAAATTGCAAAGTTAGGACCGGTTTATCTGAGTGGAAAGACCGTAGAGGAAGCCAATGATTATTTGAAACGCGAATTTGCCAAGATATATGCCGGTGTTACGGGAGAAACTCCCAATACGCAAATAAATTTGACGTTAGGCGAAATCCGTTCCATTCAGGTGAATGTTATGGGTGAAGTTGTCGTACCGGGTACTTACACCCTCTCTTCATTCGCATCAGTTTTCCATGCCTTGTATTGGGCTGGCGGAGTAAATAAAATCGGTAGTCTTCGAAGCATAAAAGTTATACGCGACGGAAAGACGGTTGCAGATTTGGACATCTACGATTTTATCATGGAAGGTCGGCTGAAGGATGATATCCGTCTTCAGGACGGTGATGTGATTCTTGTCAATCCTTATCAGACCCTGGTGCAGATATTGGGTAAGGTAAAGCGTCCTATGTATTATGAAATGAAGCCTACGGAAACAATCGGTACGTTGCTGAGATATGCCGGCGGCTTTACGGGCGATGCGTATAAAAAAGCCATCCGTCTTGTACGCAAGAGCGGACGCGAACATCAGATTTTCAATGTGGACGAAATGGATTATTCGGTATTCCGCCTGGAAGACGGTGATATGCTTACGGTGGATTCCGTTCTCAACCGTTTCGAGAATCGTGTAGAGATTCGCGGTGCTGTTTACCGCGAGGGCTTGTATCAGCTGAGCGGAGAGGTGAATACCGTAAAACAGTTGATAAAGAAAGCGGAAGGTGTTCGTGGAGATGCTTTCTTAAACCGTGCCGTAATCAATCGTGAACATGAGGATTTGACGCGCGAGGTTATTTCCATAGATTTGAAAGGTTTGTTGAAAGGTGTGGTTGCAGATGTTCCTTTGCAAAAGAATGATATACTTTATATTCCCAGCATTCAGGATTTGAAAGAAGAGCCTACGGTGACTATCCATGGTGAGGTTGCTGATCCGGGTACTTATCTTTATGCCGACAAGATGACCATCGAGGATTTGGTCTTGGAATCGGGTGGTTTGCTTGAAGCGGCTTCTACAACGAAAATAGATGTATCGCGTCGTATTAAATCTCCCAAAAGCACGAATGACAGTAATATTGTAGGCCAGACATTTACCTTTGACCTGAAAGACGGCTTGTTGATAGGAGCGGGGAGCGAGAATTTCTATTTGGAACCTTTTGATGAAGTGTATGTCCGTAAAAGCCCTGCTTATCGCAAGCAGAAAAATGTGGGGATAATAGGAGAGGCATTGTTTACCGGTACTTACGCGTTGTCCAAGAAGAATGAACGTTTGAGCGACCTGGTCGCTAAAGCCGGTGGTGTTACATCCGATGCTTATGTAAGAGGAGCCCGTCTTATCCGTAAAATGTCGGAGGAAGAGCTTCGCAGAAAGGAAGATGCCACCCGCATGGCTATAAAGGTCGGTGCAGATTCAACTACTTTATATGTATATACGGTAGGTATTCATCTGGATGAGGCTTTGAAAAATCCGGGTTCTGATTATGATATGGTCTTGCGCGAGGGGGATGTATTGTTTATTCCTGAATATGTAAGCACAGTGAAAATCAACGGTGCCGTGATGTATCCTAATACCGTACTGTACAAAGAGGGAGAGAACAGCCGTTACTACATCAATCAGGCGGGCGGATATGCTTCGAATGCCAAGAAGCGCAGTGCTTTTGTGGTTTATATGAATGGTACCGTATCCCGCATACGTTCCGGTAGCAAGACGGCAATCGAGCCCGGGTGTGAGATTATCATCCCGACTAAGGATCCGAGTAAGCGTATGAGCGTGGCCGAAATGGTAGGTATGGGTACTTCTATTGCCACTTTGGGTACAATGATTGCTACTTTGGTTAATCTCTTTAAGTGATAAGGACAATGGACGAAGGTAAAATACAAAAGTCTCCGCAAAAACCGGAGGAACAGGAAATTGATTTGATTGAGTTGGCTCAGAAAGTGTGGGCCGAGCGTAAAATGCTTTATAAGGTATGCGGTATTGCGGCAGTGATTGGCTTGATTGTAGGATTCAGCATTCCTAAAGAGTATTCTACGGAAGTGACATTGGCTCCCGAGAGTGCAAGTAAAATGAATGCCGGGAGTATGGGGGCATTGGCTGCTATGGCTGGCATCAACTTAGGCGGTTCTGTCGGAGAAGATGCCCTGTCGCCCGAACTGTATCCCGATATTGTTAAGTCAACTCCTTTTCTGCTGGAGTTGTTTGATGTAAGGGTCAAAGACCAGAAAGGCAAAATAGATACGACCTTATATGCTTATCTGGATAAATACCAGCGTTCGTCATGGATGGGTGCTGTAATATCTGCGCCATTCAAGGCTTTGGGTTGGACCTTGTCTTTATTCAAGGATAAACCAGAGAAGAAGGAAGGAAAAATCGATCCGTTCCACCTGACATTGGATGAGGCGAAAGTAGCGGATGCTTTGAGTAAGAGGATCTTGGTTACGATTGATAAAAAAACAGGGGTTACAACTTTGGAGGTTACTATGCAAGACCCTTTGATTTCGGCTTCGTTAACTGATACCGTGATGCATTGTTTGCAGAATTATATCACAAATTACCGTACCAATAAAGCCCGTCATGATTTAGCTTTTACAGAAAAATTATATAAAGAAGCAAAGGCGGATTATGAGAAAGCTCAGAAAAAATATGCTACTTTTGCAGATGCCAACCAGAATGTGGTTCTGTTAAGCTATCGTGCCGAGCAGGAACGTTTAAAAAACGAGGTTGAGCTGGCTTATACTGTTTATACCCAGGTTTCCGGACAATTGCAGATGGCAAGAGCCAAAGTGCAGGAGATTACTCCGGTATATACAGTTGTGCAACCGGCTACGGTTCCGTTGCGTGCCGCCAAGCCTAATAAGATTATGTTTCTTATAGGTTTTGTATTCTTGGCAGGAGTGGGATGTGTTGGCTGGATATTATTTGTGAAGGATTTATTTAAAGATTGGAGAAAAGCAAACAAAGCAATATGATGGCTAATAATGATATGAGTCGTTGGTGTGTTCTGTATACGGCACCAAAGTCGGAGCGTAAATTAGTGCAGCGCCTGCATGCAGCAGGATATATGGCATTTTGTCCTATGCAAATCGTATTCAAGAAGTGGAAAGGACAGACCAAAGAAGTGTTTGCACCTCTGTTCCCCGGCTGTGTTTTTGTAGAAGAAGCGGCGGGTGTGGAGCTTTTTATTGCTTCGCAGGGTGGTGTATCTTTCTTACTGGACGCTGAAGGTCAGAAGCTGTTTGTTTGCGCCGATAAAGCAGAGTTGCCGACAAAGTTTGTTCATTTGTTGAAATAGAGGATACCTTCTTCCCGGCATAAAAAAGCTACATTTGGAATGTAGCTTTTTTTAGGGACATTCATTAAATATTACAAAAACAGCCAACTAATTCATACACCAATTATTGCGAATTAGTTGGCTTTTTGTATCTTTAGATATTCCCCCGAAAACAAGGTTTGACGGCCAAAACGGGGGAAATATCCAAACTAATAAGATATGGCGAAGATACAAAATATTTCAGAAATTCACCCTACTTTGGGTTTTGCAGAATTTGATATTCTGGAAAAATACCGCAAGAGTTTTAATGAGAGTGAGCTTGG
>OLGL01003128.1_pt1 | contig 11111 bp, 6 predicted proteins | sample 1605041 | NCBI WGS metagenome assembly OLGL01 (sample SAMEA3888905, study PRJEB22519) | human gut metagenome | biome: human gut; feature: human-associated habitat; material: faeces | place: Denmark | collected 2010 | reverse complement strand
GACGCTTAGAACCAATATTTTGTTTTGCGGAAGTGATAAGCAGGTCATTATGGTAACGAGTGCTGTGATGGGGGAAGGAAAATCACAGATTTCCACACGACTGGCAGTTTCTCTTGCGGAGCTTAAGAAAAAAGTTCTGTTAATTGATATGGATCTGCGTAAGTCTGTTATGGTTTCCAGATTGAAAGCACAGGGAATTGATAAGGGATTGACGCATTTTCTGTCGGGGCAGGGTACGATGGCGGATGTCGTTTATTCCACGAATGTTCCGAAGCTTCATATGATTTTTTCGGGGCCATATGCACCGAATCCTACGGAGCTTCTCTCAGGAGAACGGTTTCAGAAGATGTTGAACTCTCTGAAAGCGTTGTATGATTATATTATTATTGATGCACCGCCGCTTGGGATGGTTGTAGACGGTGCGATTATTGCAAAGAGCTGTGACGGCGCTGTGATGGTATTAGAATCAGGCGCAGTAAAATATCGTCTGGCACAGAGAGTGAAAGCGAAGCTGGAGGATGCAGGATGCCCGATTCTTGGAGTGGTTCTTAATAAGATAGACCGAAGGAAGACCGGAGGTTACTATGGAAAGTATTATGGCAAACATTACGGCAAGTATTATGGGGCTTCGGATGCAAATGCAGAGAAGCTTCATGAAGATGCAAAACGCCATAATTTGGAGGATGATATTCGTAAGGATCTGCAGAAATAAGATTTTAATGAAAATTAGAGAAAGTAAAAGGGGCTGTCGGTTAATACCGATTTTTAGCTTCTAAATCTTAAAATAAGAATCTCCTGTAGAAATCAGTGTTTTTATACCTGATTTTCTACAGGAGATTCTTATTTTTTTCTTTTATGCATGTATTTTAGGGCACAAAATCCCCTCAACTGCATTTTTGAAAGCACTCTTTTCTAAGCAGCCTTTTCTTCGCGTTTTCCCTCAAATTTCTTGATCTTATCATGAAGAAAACGATGGTATTTATTTATATTTCTTCCAATCGCATACAGCATGAATTCTTTATATACTTTTTCGGCTGTCCGGTAATTGAAACGGCGAAAACCGTCATTTTCTTTGATATCCCCAAAATGTCCTTCTGTCTGAATGGAACGGATCTGGCGGTTCAAAATCCCCTTCTCACTTTGGATGTTTGCATGAGATTCTTCTTTTAAAGCTTCCCATTGTTCATTGATCTTCATGACCTTATTTTTCTCTGCATCTTTTTCAGCATCATATTTATAGAGACATTTTGCTTTATGTTCGCAGCCGCTGCAATCGGAACATCCATACACCTCAAACGTTTGAGTGTAACCAGCTTGTTCTTTTGTTTCGGTTCTGATATGATGAAGTTCTCTTCCGTCATGGCAGACATAATAAAGTTCATCCTCAAACACCTGTGTTTTCATGTTATAATACTTCCCAATATCTTCTTGATAAGCACGCGCTTTTCGCTTTTCATGATCCTGAAGTTTGATGTAACTGGAAATGTTCTGCTCTTTTAAATACAGAAGATTCTTTTCACTACAATAGCCGCTGTCTGCCGTAACTTCTCTCAAGACAGCTCCAAATGCTTTTTTATGTTTCTCCAAGACCGGAATTAACGTATTATAATCTGTCCGGTCATTACTTACATATGCCTGAACAATAAAATAATTCTCTACTGCTATCTGAATGTTATATGCTGCTTTTAATTGTCCATTTAGCATATGGTCTTCTTTCATTCTCATAAATGTAGCTTCTAAATCTGTTTTGGAATAACTGCTCCGATCTTTTCCCATGATTTCGAAGCATTCCTTATAGCCCATGAGACGTTCACCACAGGTTTCCAGCTCCTCATATAGTTGTTGGATTTCTGGTTTTCTTTTCCCTTTTCCATAAACAAATGTGATATGTTCCTGCTCTGCAATCTGAAGCAGATTTTTCTGGAGTTTCAGAATCTCCAACGGAGAACAATTGTCAATTTCGATGATTGTATTATTGGACAACTTTTTATGCTTTGTCAGTTTTCGTTTCCGGTTCTTTTCAATGACATCCCTTACTTTCTCCATTCCTTCGATCACAAACATATGAGCATGGGGAATGTCATATTTGATGCCATACTCATTTTCATCAATCAGAACATTATATTTCTGATACAGCGAATCAATCGTATCTAACAATCCTGCAAGATGGTAGTTCAGTGTCCCTCTCCAGACAAACGTATATCGGTTTGCATTGGCTTCTATTTTGGTTCCATCAATAAAAAGCGATTTTAAAGTAATGAGTCCTTCTTTTTGCAGACGGCGAAGAAACTGACAGTTCAGTTCATCCAATACATCAGCTGTTAGTTTTTTATTTTTAAACTCATAGAACGCATCTCTTTTTGGTTTCTGTCCTTTGGTAAGCCAGATAAACGCAAGGTCTCTTTCGCATAACTCCACAATACGGTCAACAGCTCTAACCCCTCGCATGTTTGCGTAAGTAACGACAGCATACATCATAATTGGGTTAAACCCGGTTCTTCCCTTATCTGAACAATTGGCTAACAAGCCAGAAAAATCTAAATCCTCCATCACTTTTTTCAGGGTATAGACTGGATCGTCGTCAGGTAAACACAATTCGAAGAAACTGAAGTTAATTTTCTGTTGCCCGAATTCAAAAAATTCGTTATAATAATCTTGTTTTAGCATAGTTCTATTATAACATGGAACGGAGTGAAAGATGGTTGTCGTTAGCCATCTTTTTCTCTTTTTATGGAAAAGTTTAAGGGGCAGATGTGACTCATGTGAGTCAAATCTGCCCCTATTTGGAACCATCTATTTCCCGATAGCCCCATACAAACCGCCTCCTGCTGCGGCCTGCTTTCTCTCTATCAGCTTCCATATCGGTAAATATATGTTTCTCCCGGACCGCCAAAACGGCTGACCTCTCCCTGCTCCCATAAATACTGCAAATGTGCAAGAATCTCAGAAGTAGCCATCCATTTCATCACCAAAGGATAGTTTTGAAAATTCCCTTCTTTATAATACCAGGTCATTTTTCCGGCTGCCTCAAAGGCACACATGGGCTTTGCAGAAAGAACACCTGTTATTTCATCCAGGCGTTCTCTGTGATGCTCCAAAATCTCGTCCACCCGCTCAGAAAGACAGGAAATTTCCCCTCGATGAGCCGGAAACACATGAGTTACCGGAAGGTTTCTGATTTTTTTCAGATTGTTAATATAATTGGCCAGCGAATGATCGCCTTCCTTATAATAGCCAATATTAGGCGTTATTTTATTCAGTACATGATCGCCGCAAAAGAAAATCCCCGCGCCTTCATCGTAGAATCCAATCATCCCGGGCATATGCCCCTTCAAATCAAGTACGCGAAAGCGATACCTTCCATAAGAAAACACATCCTGCTCCTCTGCCACGGAAATCTTTTCCGGCGGAACAGGAACAGAAATATCACTCTGCGGAGGCATATGCTCCAAAAGCTTTCCTGGAATCCCACATTTTAGAAAGCTGTTTTCCATATATGCCTCTCTGGATACAGGATCCTGTCCTGTAATCTCCATGGCATCCCAGGCACTGCAGCGGATTCTGCCGAACTGCTGATACAGATTCGGCAGATTGCCGCAGTGATCTCGATGGGAATGAGTAAGGAGGATATCTGTTTTACTTCGATCCAAAGCCAACGCGTCAACTGCTTCCTGAAGAATTCTCGTACATTCCTCTGTCTCAAATCCCACATCAATGATACAGTTTTTTTCTTGGCCCTTTATGATATAGCTGCTCAGCTCCTTCAAAGAAGAACCTGCAAGAGGCAGCTTTACTTCATAAATATCTTCCGCAACCTGCTTCACTTTGTTTATTACTTTCTGTCATCCTTCCAGACAAACAGAATGCCCTTTTCCTGATATTCCTGAATCTGCTCATCGGTGTATCCCAGATCCTTCAGAATCTCCGGACCCTGCTCACCAATCAGCGGGCCGCCCTTGTATTCTGGAACACCCATCTCCTGGAATTTTACCGGCGGTCTTACCAGGGTTCTGGTATTGCCGTTGTCATACTGCATCTTGTACAGACAGTTGTTGGCCCATGCCTGCTCGTCTTCCAGAATCTCGCTCCAGGACTGTGCCAGGCTGAATGCCACGTCTGCTTCTTTCAGAATTGGCTGCCACTCAGCTGCTGTCTTTTTGCTCATAGCTTCCATACAGATATCGTACATCTCAGTACCAAGGCCCTTTGCCTGCAGATTCTGAATCGGGAAGTATCTCTCATCGTCAATCAGATCTTCTCTTCCCAGAGCTTTCATAAACTGCTTATAGTACATGTTGTAATCTGGCATACAGGTCTGAATAAATCTGTCATCTGCAGTTCTCCATGCAGAGTTGAAGGGGTTTGCACCCTCACGGATATTGATCGGATACTGCTGTGCAATACCTTCGTAGTTTGCAGCCTGAACCATCATACCCATGTTGTATACAGCAGTCTCAAACAGAGAGGTTTCAACCTTCTCGCCTTCGCCGGTCAGCTTTGCATGATACAGAGCAGCCAGGATACCAGCAGCCAGGTTCATTGCTACGTTGTGATCGCCAACGCCGGGAACAACGTTAAAGGGAACGGTTCCTCTCTGACGCAGGGAATGTTCGTCGGCTCCGTAGCCGACACGTTCGACGAGCGCATCGAGCAGAAGATTTTCCACTGCGAGATTGTGGTGGATGCCGAAAAGGTCAAACGGGAGGAAAGTGCCTACAAGAAAATTCCTGTCATTACCGATTTCACGGACGAGGACGGCAACGACCACATGAAGGAAACGGTGCAGGCGAACTACCGGCGCATCAAGGAAGAGGTGAAGCAGATTGTGCAGGAGGAACTGGAGCGTATCAAAAACGATCCGGTGCTGTGTAAACTGCTACCAGATAATGAGACTGTCTAACAAGTCCCCAAAATTGAAAATTATCCCTATCGAAGTTTGAAGTGACCCCCAAAAGTTGGATACAATTTTTTTGGGGGGCACTTCAGTTCTGACGGGTAAAATCGTAAAATTCGGACTTGTTAGACAAATACTTACGCGGTTTCAACCTCAGGTACTGAATCTATCGAATTGACAAATTTAACCAATTGCGGATCTGAATCTTTTTGTATGAGGTTTCGGAGACTCTTTTTCAATTCATAAGCATCATCCCCTGCTGTATTTATTAAATCCATATAAAAATCTTTGTTTTGCAGAATCAATGAACGGCATGCCCCATCGGAAATTACAGGTTTCACTATTTTATCAATAACGTCTCCAGCTTGACTTTTCAAATTACCATGCGATCTAAGCCATGTTTCGAAAAATTGAAACTTTATTGCATTGATAGTCTTTTTACCGATGCAGAAATCATTTCTTATATCGGTAACTGTCGATTTAATTTTTCGTTTATCCAATCTTTCAACTATATTCTTGAAACAATTAGGGAAAGGATTCAAACTTTGAGTTCCAGAAGCAATATCCATCAGAATCTTTTTGCCAAATTCAGTCAAGTTATCTGGCAAGGATTTGATTTTAGCCAGTAAATGTTTTATTGCGACAAACCAATAATATGATGTATGTGCTGTTCTTTGGGCGTATAATGTATCAACACTTATTTCAGACAACGCTTCGAACGCTATTTTATTGATATGATCGGTCAGGACATTGCTTATTTTAGTGGTCAAATCGTAAAAAGATGCGTCAGGAATTACATCTTTAATATTGTTCTTAGTGATATACTTATCCAAATCGGTATTCCACTCTGCTAAATGCTCGATAAATACCTCATCCGTTACACCTATTCTGTTCTTAATATCTTCAAATTGGGGCAATATGTCTGAGAGCAATAATTTATAGCCAAGTTTATGATTTACCATGTATTGTAGTGTTTCATTTAATAGCGGTATATTCCATCCCACACTATTTACTAATAAGTCTCCATGATCCACATAATAGTCCATGAGTTCTGCAACATATTTTATATCTCCACCCTCTATTAAGGAAACGGAATGACCATGTGCCAATTGCATGGCGACTAAATCGTAATATCCAGACTCTTTAATGTTTCGGCCATCAGTTTCTAATTCAGAATGCAACTGATTTATGTAGGTTGAATCTAACGTTACAGGTAAAGGTCTTTCTTCGTCAGATGCCAATAAACGATAGGTTGTAAATATAGCCCCTATATTATCTTTATTTACATTCTGTTCATCAATGCAATTCGTGATCGCTTGCAAAAGCGTTGGAAACGTATAGGTAGAATTATCTTTTAACGTTTTTACAATATCTGCATGGTCGAAATTATCGGGTAGTAAGTTTGCCAAATAATTATCGAGCGCCTCCGAATTTGTTGCTACTTGATAATATTTATATGCTTTAGTTGTCGCGTTATCCCGATAGGCAGCATCTGTTGCATTTGCAGCTTGAATATAATCGATAAATGTATTTGGCTTGACTGTTTTTGCTTCAATCAATGACGTAAAATCGCACGCCAACTTATTTTGCGCAATAAACCTGTCTATTGCATCTAACGTTTTGAAATAGTCGCCGCCATTGAAGTCATTGAACCGAACTATCTTCTTATATAATTGAGCAATCACATGGTTTTGGCTTTCCGTGTCTAAATGCAACAGCAGTTCTTGGTATTCGACAGGGAACACCTGCTTCTCTATGGATTCTTTTAATTTCAATTGTGCTATTCTTTGCCATACACGCAGAATAACATCGCTCTTTCGAGTTAATTTATGCAAACAATGTATAATCTTATCGATAAGCGCATTGTCCATACATTGTATAACTTCTTCTAATACAGTGTCAAATTGTTTATTAGTCTCTGCATATTGATTTATGTCGTGGTCTTCTTCTCCGTTGATGCAGCCTTCAATATATTTTTTCAATGGAATTTGTCGAGCATCTTCAACATCGACACCATATACCAAAGCTGCAATTTCGCGTTGTGTTTGCAGATCATTGTTAATTATTGTTTGAATGCCATTCAGATAGTCGCCGGACAATATTTGTTCTACTGGATTTGCCAGAATATCCGTCTTCTTCAAACAGAACAATGCTATGTTTATCATCAAAATTTCGTTACACCACTCTTGTTTAAGAGCGACCATCTCATTGATATATGATATAATTTCCCTAACATTGGCATTAGGATTTACCAATCTGAATATCCGATTTATAGTTTCTTTCGCTTCATTTTCTGTTTCTCCAAATGCTTCAACAAACAGTTTGTTGAATATACTTCGATAGTCGGTAATAACAGGAGGAGCAACACGATAAACAATAGGGAAAGTTTTATTGATAAAATACTTGGTCAGTTGTTTCGTTTGTTCGTCGGTCTCATCTCCGAATGCACAAGCTAAATGTGTTTCATCGAAAGGAATAACAGCCCAAACATTTTCAAAACCGCTATCGGCGAAGAACGTATGGATAGAAGACCATAATTCTTTTACTTTTTCAGCGGGGAGACGATCCATGTTGTCAAAAACAAGGACTAATTTACGTTGTCCTTTTTCCTTGATAAAATCAGAAATGTCTTGCATCCATGTTTTGAACTCGTAAACCGTTGGTTCGTCTTCGCTCAAAGTCTCATAGCAAACGTCCTTTTCGACTTTATCTTGATAAATAGCTAACATATAACTCCATCCATATTTATGATCTTTGCTATATGCCCATTTCCAAACGCACAATGCAATAAGAACTGGCAGTGCAGCTATGATAATAGACAATAAAGAAAACCACCATGTTGTGGGTGTAGGTTTTACTGCATACGCAATAAATGTAAATATCGGAGTTAAAACTGCAACCAAAAATGCCGCAACCATACCATTACTGATAAGGGGATATTTTTCGGTTACGGTCTCCGTTTTACGGGCTAATAAATATTTCAGCTTTTCAGACCATGATACGGTTTTCGTACCTCCACCTTTGACTTTTATTGTTGCATTTCCAGATAGGATACCATCATCAATAAGTTTGCTTGTAAGCAATTCCAATATAGAGCGGCGTTGCAAGTCCTCTTGATGTCCCCATGCGTCATACTCAAAAAAGTAATAGTCGTCTGATAATTCACGTTCCAACATTTTAACCACGTTGGATTTTCCAGATCCCCAAATACCTTCGATGCCGATAATTCGAGGTAAAGTACATTCCTCATCCAATGAATCATTCTGACAAAAATGGCGAGCAATAGTTTTTGCCAACCTTTCTTGCGAACCTCCATCGAATTTGTCAATACCACACGGTTTATTTTGGATAAACCGCGGATATTGCTGTTTGGATTGTAGTTTTGTTTCCATATACGTAATTTATTGATTATACGAACTCCAAATAATTCTCCCGATTTACCACATGAAACTCGGCATAGGGATAGGCTTCTTGGAAGGCTTTCGGTGCGGCCGGCATTTTATTTCCCCACTTGAACTCCAAGGCGGTAAGACTGTCGGCACTCTCCTCAATCAGGTCGATTTCCTGTTTGTCGTAGGTGCGCCAGAAATAGAACTCCCTGTGCAGTCCCTCATTGAAGTTCGCTTTGCGCCGCTCTCCGATGATGTAGTTCTCCCACAGCGCACCGACATCCTGCCGAATGGCCAGCGGTGAGAAAGCCCCGATAATGGCATTGCGAATGCCGTTGTCGTAGAAGTACCACTTGCCAGCTTTTGTAACCTCCTTGCGTAGGTTACGCGAATAAGCCCCCAGACGATAGATAACGAAGACCTTTTCCAATAGGTCGAGGTATTTTTCAACGGTCGTCTTGCTCATGCCGAGTTGTTTACCTAACTCTTCGTAAGAAACTTCGCTGCCCAACTGAAAAGCTATCAATCGCAGTAGATCGCGCATCTTGCTCGAATTTTTTAAGCCGTCAATTGCTAAGATATCTTTAAGCAGGTATGCACCGACAATATCACGTAGGTAGTCTGTTTTACGTTCATAGTTCTCCATCATTACTACTTCGGGATAGGAACCGTAAATCAAGCGCGCTTCGAGGTTCTGGCGGGTTTCAAGTGCCGTTTCCGTCTGTGCGATTTCCCGTTGCGAGAATGGTGTAAGGAGAAATTGCGTACTGCGGCCGACCAACGGTTCACCAGTCTTATTCAGCAAATCGAATGACGAAGAACCACTTGCCAAGACACTTATTCCCGGTATTTCATCAACTATCAACTTCAGAATACTACCGATTTGTGGTATGTTCTGTGCCTCATCAATAGCCAGCAAATCAATACCATCCAATAAATGCCGATAATTGGCTATTGAGCGATTCTCCAATAGTGCTAATGTGTCGTAGTCTTCGCCGTTGAGCATCATCGTCCTACCTGAATAGTTGTCCACAATTTTACGCATCATTACCGTTTTACCAACACGGCGAGCACCAAAAATCAGTACTGCTTTATTGGGCGCGATTCGTGCTGTAATCTTCTCTTGAAGTATTCTATTTACTGTTTCCATACCTTATAAAATATAATGCAAAGATAATCATATTTTTTTAATTGGCGAATTTTACAAAAAAAACGGGCTATTAAATGGCGATTTTTACAACCACAATCTTATGGAAGTTGTTTCATTGTTTTTAGTAATGATATATGTTCATACTATGATGACTCAATAATTTACCAGACATACGTTTCTGAAATTTGTCCTTATAGGAATGAAAAACTCACATATATTGTGCTAATTAATATATAATTAAATGAAAATAAAAAGACAGGATACGAGTATTCCTGTCTTCTCATATGTAATGGATATTTTTTTATTTTCTCATCCGCTCCAACTCCTCATCACGCAACATTCTCTCGTTCAGTTTTTCCTGCATCCTGTCAATGAAATAGGTGCGGCTTTCGTTCTTCCGGCGTTTGATATCAGTGTAGAAGCGGTAGCAGTCTTTAGAATCAACCCCGAATATCTTATAGAGAAGTGGGGCGAGCTGTTTGAGCGGCATATTGCCGTTGTTGATGCAGCCCATCACGTCTATGCCGTAGATAAGTTCCACGAGGTCGATGGCGTTGCCCGTCCATTGCAGGGGTGAGGCGGGATTTTCGGTTGTGTTGTCGGAGGATGTACGGATGGGGATTAGTGGTGGCACTTGGGGAGCGGCAAGGAACTTCTGCATCTTCCTCACTAAAGAGAGTGCCTTGCTGATATAGGCTGCAACCTCCCTCTTTTCTTCGGGAAGATTGCGCATGGGATGGTGCTGCAACTCGATTTCGATGTAAGCCAGTGCGATGATGGTGCGGTTGGTGTCCACATTGCCGCTGCATAGCTCGATTACTTGCGTGGCGAAAGCCGTATATGCCGTTTCCATATTGCAGTCCCCGGCTTCGTTTATACGGCGGAAGAACTCGGTTTCCGCCAATAAGAAATAATTCATATCCTGTCAATTTTGAAATTTTACACTCTGTTTTTCGGTATGCGCACATGAATATGATTGGCAAAAAGCGTGTTCATAAAATAAAAAATCCGGCACACTCTCTGCAAGGTGCTGGATTTCAGTGTGATAATTTTGCAATTTATTTGTCTGTCAGGAATTATTTTCGACTTAAAGTGTTCATTTCCTGAACATTCGTCCATTTTCCGGACATCAAACGCACGCTTTATAGATATGGCGGACCACTCCGTTGCGGTACACCTTCTGCGAGGTCAGCGTCCATTGTTCCTGTGGCAAGGCGGACTGGAAGAAACGCTTTCCCGTTCCGGCAATGAAAGGAAGCGTATAAAGTATGATTTCATCCACCACACGCATACGTAACAGCCCATTGATGTAGTCCGCCTTTTCAGGAGTGACTTCCGCCAGATAGCAGATGTCTGTTGCGGATTTCCGCCATTCGTCGAGCATAGAGATGGAATAGTCGGGTGTGATATGATAAAGGGCGTTTTCCCTTATCTCGTTGATACCGCAATCTTCAAGGCGCAGTTCCTTATACGCTTTGCAATATAACTCGGAGCTTTGACAACCGTCCATCGTGAGGACGGCAAGAATCTGTACTTTACCCATTAGCGTTTCCTTTCGTTGGGCAAGGGCAAAAAAGTAGCGTGCAATCCACGCTATCACTAATGGAGGCTCTGGAATGCCCTTAACAGGAATAGGTGAATGCACGCTATGCGTAGGCATAGCATAAGCAATCACGCA
>OLGL01003120.1_pt1 | contig 11147 bp, 9 predicted proteins | sample 1605041 | NCBI WGS metagenome assembly OLGL01 (sample SAMEA3888905, study PRJEB22519) | human gut metagenome | biome: human gut; feature: human-associated habitat; material: faeces | place: Denmark | collected 2010 | reverse complement strand
AAATATCGTGTCGGCGGTGGTACACATGGACGAGAAAACGCCCCACCTGCATTTGGTCTTTGTCCCGCTGACAGAGGACAACCGCCTGTGTGCAAAGGAGATTATCGGGAACAGAGCCAGCCTCACAAAATGGCAGGACGATTTTCACGCCTATATGGTGGAGAAATATCCTGACTTGGAGCGTGGGGAAAGCGCCAGCAAAACGGGCAGGAAGCATATCCCCACCCGGCTTTTCAAACAGGCGGTCAATCTCTCCAAACAGGCAAGAGCCATTGAAGCCACGCTGGACGGCATTAACCCGCTGAATGCCGGAAAGAAAAAAGAGGAAGCCCTCTCCATGCTGAAAAAGTGGTTCCCACAGATGGGGAATTTCTCCGGGCAGTTGAAAAAATACAAGGTCACAATCAATGACCTGTTAGCGGAAAATGAAAAGCTGGAAGCAAGGGCAAAAGCCAGTGAAAAAGGCAAGATGAAAGATGCGATGGAACGGGCAAAGCTGAAAAGCGAACTGGACAATTTACAGCGGCTGGTTGACCGTATCCCGCCGGATATACTGGCGGAACTGAAACGGCAGCAGCGGCACACGGTAAAGGAAAGGTGATAGATATAAGCAGAAATTTTCGCCGCCCCTGTGCGGCATTGTACCTTGAAAACTGAATATGGAGGACACTGGATGGCAAAAAGCGAAAGCGATATTTTTACGCCCCGGACAGGGCAGGTCATACAAACAGAGAACGGCACGCAGTATTTTGTATGTGGGAACAACCGTATAAAAATCTCCGAACACTTCGCCGCAGGCGGGAAGCCCCTCGGTGATCTGATTGTAGATGTGGTGCGGCATACCGCAGAAAAAGCCGCTTCAACCTGATAGCCCATCATTGATAACACGCCCACGCTTATGATATAATTGCCATAGAGCAAAAGTATTGTAAGCGTGGGTTGTTGCTTTAAGAAGGAGGATTTTTAACGGTGAAACAACCTTACAATACTACGATTTACAACACGGCGCTTTATATGAGATTAAGCCGGGACGATGAAAACTATGGTGACAGCGTAAGCATTGAAACACAGCGGACAATCCTGCAACAGTACGCAAAGGAACAGGGACTTCATGTAGTCGGTGAGTATGTGGACGATGGCTGGTCGGGGACGAACTTTGAACGCCCGGATTTTCAGCGCATGATGGACGATGTGGAAGCCGGAAAAGTAAACTGCATTGTCACGAAAGACCTTTCCCGTTTCGGGCGGGAACATGTGATGATGGACTACTATCTGGAATTTCTGTTCCCGGAAAAACGGGTGCGCTACATCGCCGTTGCGGAGAATGAGGACACAGAGAAAGGGCTTTCCGATTTTGTCCCGTTCAAAAACCTGTTTAATGAATGGTTTGCGAAAGATACGAGCCGCAAGGTAAAGGCCGCTTTCAAAGCGAAGTTTGCCACAGGACAGCGTATCGGTGCCTATGCTCCCATCGGGTACAGGAAACACCCGGAAATCAAAAACAAGCTGATAATCGACGAGGAAACCCGCTGGATAGTGGAGAAGATTTTTGACCTTGCCATTCATGGCAGAGGGGCGGCCAGTATCACAAGAATACTGATTATGGAAAAGGTTCCCACACCGGGATTTATCAATTTCCAGCGTGACGGGACTTTTGCAAACATCTATGCGGGTGCGCCAGAGGAAAAAAGCTACGCATGGACGATAGCCCAGGTCAAGAGCATTATGAAAGACGAAACCTATATCGGCCATACCATCCACTACCGGGAAACAAACATTTCCTTTAAGAACAAGCGGAGGATACGCAAGCCCCAAAGTGAATGGGTGCGGGTAGAGAACACGCAGGAGCCGATTATCAGCGAACAGGTTTTCCGGCAGGTACAGGAGCAGATAGCAAACCGCCGCAGAAAGTGCAAGGATGGTACGACGCAGATTTTTTCCGGATTGGTAAAATGTGCGGATTGCGGCTGGTCGCTGTCCTATGGGGAGAACAGGCAGAACAGCAAGCCTTACGGCCATTATCATTGTAGCAAGTACGGACAGGGCACACGCCAATGCTCCATGCATTATATCCGCTATGATGTGCTTTACGCCTATGTCCTCTCCCGTCTGCAATACTGGTCGAGGCTGGTACAGCATGATGAAGAACGGCTTTTGAAGCGGCTGTTAAATGCCAATGACAAGGGACAGGCCGCCGCAAGAAAGAAGCAAGCCGCAGAGTTGAACAAAGCGGAGAAGCGGAAAGCCGAAGTCGATACCCTGTTTGCCCGGATGTATGAGGACTGGGCGGCGGGGCGTATCACAGAATACAACTTCTCTATGCTGTCCGGGAAGTACCAGAGCGAACAGGCTGAACTGGACACAAAGATTGAACAGCTTCAATCCGCTATCGCCACTGAAAGCCAGAACGCCGCAGACGCAGAAAAATGGATTGCCTTGATGAAAGAGTGCGTCAATCCAACAGAACTGACCGCCGAACTTTTGAATACGCTGATTGAAAAAATCGTTGTCCATGAAGCGGTCAAAGGTGAGGACGGAAGCCGGGAACAGGAGGTAGAAATCTTCTACCGCTTTATCGGCAAAATTGATTAAATGACACCAATATCTTTAACTATGTGATACCGGCGCTTCCCTACCGGATATGTATAAGTTGGTGGATATTGCCAAGCTGTTTGATGTGAGCATGGACGATCTGGTGTGCGGAAATTGCTTCAGCGGGTTAGATGCCCTGCCTGCACTTATGGATGAAATGAAAGCTATGCGTTCTAAGCTGGATCAGATCGGAGCACGGATTCCGTGCAGCGACCAGGAGGACGAACTTTATCAAAACTACCTCGACACGCTTGACTATCCTGACGAGGATGATCTGAGAGAATGGGGTGATTTTCTTTCTGCTGGCATAGACATTAGGGCGGAGTTTCGGGAATCTGGTTATGAAAAAGCATGGGATATCATCATCCAGTTGATCACCATTGAGCGCGGCTCCTTTCTTGATGTTTTGCAGCACATATATGACCTGATGTATTACCTCTATGAAGAATATGTTCCTGTGGGCGATAAAAAGGATACCCGGTATCTAGACTTCATCGAGGATGTGGCCAACATCATGCCTGCGTGGTCAAAGATCCTCAAGCACGAGATCATGCTGGAGCGGCAGGAGCCGAGCCGGTTCTGGGACCTCTGGGACGAGTATCAGGAGTCCGGCCCTGCAATGTTTGAATCACACAAGTGAGGCTTGCTTTATGGCATACAGAAATAATACAAAGCGAAATGTGGACAAGCGACATAACAAAAAGAAGGGTGCTATGAGGTCAGAGAACCCAACGAAGATTCCTCACACTCTAAGTATCAGTGGTTCTGATTTTGCTGGGTTATATCATTTTTCTTGCGGCAATGATGTGCCTGTCTACGAAGTCCACACAGTTCATGCACTAAATCAAATGATCGGGCATGCCAAATTTAACAACCAGTCCTATGGGAATGTGTATTATCGTGGTGAATGCAAGCTACATCCAACGCTTAAGCCATCGCTTTTTCGCAAAGTTAAGAACGCAGAAAGAGCTACAGAGCGGATTTCTCAATTGATTCAGCGCTTCATTGGCGATACACACATGAAAAGAGAGCTGAAGCTAAATCCGAACGATATTGACACGTCCAAAATCAAAATTGAAGGCATGCTGCAGCATTATGGTGTCCCCACTCGTTTTATTGATGTAGTCGACAATCACTGGGTAGCACTTTGGATGGGCTTGAACCAAACGGACAGGCCAAAGCAATACAATCAATACTACCACTACACAGAAAGAAGCATTCCGTTGGTCGAACTGGCGAAAGGCGATCCGCTGCCGGATGATTTGCTTTTCCAATACATTTTGCTGATTGCAGTTCCTTTTTCGAACAGCCGAACTTTTACCGGAATCCAGTCCTCAGCCGATTACATTGAAGTGGACTTACGTCAAGCGCTTCCATCGACATTTTTGCGCCCCCATGCTCAGCATGGTCTTGTGCTCAGACGCAAGGTACACCAGCCCGCTTCATGCGGTACCGATGCATACGACATGGCGCCAGCCGTCATTGGCATAATAAAAATCCGCATCGATAAGGTACATGAGTGGATGGGTAATGGTGAGCTTTTGACTCAGAACAATTTGTTCCCACCGCCTGCGTACGATTATGGGTATGATTTGCTTATTTCCCGCGACGACCTTTTCAAAGACAGTGAGTATTCAATTGCCCGATATGTATAGTCACGGAACCACTGAGGTGTGATGTATGGATAATATCTCTGAATTAGAACGGCTGATTTCCATTCGCATTATGCAGGAGGATACTGAAGCAATTTTCTCTTTGTTGTCAACTGAACGAGATAGCATCTTTGCAATGGAAATCATCCCGTATTACGCTTTGTTTGTGCAATCGTGTCAAGAATATATGGGTGACAACTTCCTTCCGGAAGAAATTGCGCTGAACATTAAGGACATCCGTAACCACATCAAGTCTTATTCTGAATCTTTCGGAAAATCCAAACGAAAAATTGCTTCAATAGACCAAGAGCAGGATGCAAATTTCAAATCACAATTAAGAGTCGATTTCCTTAAAAGCTGGAATATTCACTTGAATCTGGGGACTTATTGGACAGAAGATCATCACATTATAGGCAATACTCAGCAGTTGGCCGCTTTTGTTGATGCGAAAAATTTTTCAGATCCTGATGTTGGAAATAAACAGTATGAGTTAGGGTATCAGATCGGGTCATTTGTTTCCTCGGTGCGTGGTGGCCTTTCCACATCTCTGGGGCAGCCGATAGTTAACAGGGCAGCTACTGCAATCACGATAAAACACTACTATGATATAAATACGAACAAGCACAACACCTTTTTTGTGGATAACGCCTCCAAAGAGCTGAATCTTTTCTATTTGCATCTTCTGTGCAATATGAATTTTGTAAAGCACATTTTAAGGCCATTGTTCCTTGACGGGAATACATGGGTTTTCAGAGTGGAATATGTTGTTACTTACTATACATTCCGAGCTTTGCAACGGCTGAAGAACTATTGTGAGAACAATACTGATATTGTGGTCGACACAAGAGAGATTGGCGAAATATTAAGCAAAGGAGATGATTTGTTCCAGTCAAAATTTCGCAACTGCATGATGCACTATAACCTGCAGGATCAAGGTGTCCTCTCATTAGAGTACATTGAAAAACCGTTTTTTGGCATTATAGAAACCTGTTTTGGAAAAACGGATTATCAAACATATTTAAGTTCTTTACATAAGATGGCGGACAGGATAATTGTATACTTGGAAAGGCACTTCAATTCTACCCGCATCGAATTGAAACAGGAGGATTGATTATATGACCTACGAAGAAAGAAACATCGTTTACGAGGCGGCACCTCCGGCGGAGCCTGCCGCCACGGAGCAGGATGTGAAGGATTTCCCCAACAGCACCTATGCCATCATCTCCAAGGTGGCCTATCTCATCGGTGTGCCGAAGCGATTCTTTGAAAACGAACATTCCTCGCCGCAGATGGATGTCTACCGGAGCATGGAGCAGGATAAAAATGCCCGCATCGTGCGGAATCTGTGCCTGCTCCGCACCGCCATCGAGCAGAATTACGGAAAAATCTTCCGGGCGTTTCAGTACGATCTGAAAAACCTCCACACACTGCCGGAATATGTTCCGCAGGACAGCATCCGGCAGCTGTCAGAGGACGGCATCGAGATTATCAAGGCCAACTACAAGCCCATCCAGTACATCATTGATCTGAACAACCAGATTGCCAACCGCATCAACAACTGCCGCCACCTGCTGCCTATCTGGCTGAAATGGGACTATCTCCGGGAGCTGTTTATCATGCCCAACGGCAGCAAGGAGGCGGGGGTGAAAAAGGCCGCCGACGAATATTACGCCCACCGCAGCCAGTATCCCTATCAGGTATATATGAACTGGCCTGCCGGGGAGCAGGGCAATATCTTTTACAATGACAAAAAGTTCGTGACATTGCTCTATGAGATCCACGAGGACTATTTCTCCGACATGAGCAAGGTCACGGATGCCAGCCTGCTGACCAAGGAGGGGATCTATCACTTCCTGGAGCAGAGCAAACGCTGCGCCATTGTGGTGGACTGCGAAAATTCCGATCCATATAAGCTCTACGCCACGCTGAACAACCTCAACCAGAACGCTCTGCTGCACAAAATCGCCAAGATTATCCTCTACGATGACATTCACACCACCTCGGCGTGGGACATTCTCAATGAATTCACCGACATTCCTGTGGAGCACGAGATGATCGAGCGGATCAAGGAGAACAAATCCCTGGTGGACATCCGGCTTACCACGGGCACCTGCCGGGAATTTTTCCAGAATGACACGGATTCCTTCATCCTCGCCTCCAGCGATTCCGACTATTGGGGACTGATTCCCGCCATGCCGGAGGCGCACTTCCTGGTGCTGATTGAGGAGGACAAGTGCAGCCCCCTGATCCGCAAGGCTATGGACGATCAGGGCATCACCTACAGCTATATCGACGACTTCTGTACCGGCAACAGCAACCAGATCAAGGAACAGGCGGTGCTGCGGGAGGTACAGGCGGAGCTGGACGAGATCATCAATTTCAACATTCAGGAGATTCTGCAAAGTGCATACACAAATACTCGTGCGGACATGAGCTCCGCTGAGAAGAAGCAGTTCTACGAGCGCTATATCCGCCCCATGCGGCTGGTCATCGAGCCGGACGGCGAGGTGTTCGTGGAGCTGGGGCCTGTGTGAGGCACTACATCAGAACTAACAGCGATATTTTTTAGGAGTAAAAACAAAATGCAAAATAACGATATTAGAACAGCCTGTATCCTTTTAAACATATTTCCCGAAGATACAGCCGAGATAATAAAGCGAAAGTATCGCAAAAAGATGAAGCAGTACCACCCAGATATGAATATAGGAAGCGATATTGATTTTGCCACAGAAATGGCAAAGCAAATTAATTGGGCATACGAGTATGTAATGTCTCATTTGCCCGAATTGCATACAGGGAATCGCTACAGCTGTTCATCGATTCCGACTGAAGAAGTTGATCCGACGGAAAACACTGGCAGGGCGGCAAAGCAAAGAAAAAGGTATAAAAAGCGTGAATACAAACAAAACAAAAATGCATACTTTAAACGTGGCAGCGGATTTTCATGTTGGGATCCACAAGATGAGACATTTGCAAAGTTCCAAAAAGATATACTCTCAACAGTTTTGGAGGAGTTAAAAAAACGATTATTCAATCTATATGTCACTTATGCTGAAAATGATCTGCGCCAAACCAACTTTACCTATCAACAGTTGGAATATGTCTATTTCGGGTTATTTAGTCATGGTACGGTTGCAGACCTATCTGCTTCCCTCAGTGAAGAATACATTAACCCCAAAAAGCTATTCAGATTGCAGTTCGATCCTGAACTTTTTCTTACGACATCCCATAAGCAAAAAGAATTCAAGATAACCTGTAAACTCAAAAACACACGTAAATATGGGCAAATCAATTGGCTCAACAATACATTTCCGGGAGCTTCCTTAGAATTATTAGAGTCATTTTCAATAACAACATTGCGTAAGACGTTTGTTTTAGTTAACAGTGATCAAAATCCTATTGGTGAGTTGGCAGATGAGAGTTTAGCTCTCATTTTAATATCGCTAATCAGAAAAAACACAGTTAAAGCTTCAGCTTGTCTGAAAGAGGCATCCCCTTCTGGTATATATGTAATGCTCACGATTACAATTCTTGATGATTCTGATGAGTTCTATTTTGTCGATAATAAGAAGCATATCGATAAAGTCTTGCGAAGCTTTGATCTTCAAGCGACCGATTTCATCCGAGCATATATGCGAGTGATATCCTCAGAAGATCCTAACTCAGAGTGGAATAATTGGAGAATTAAGGACTCATCCAAAAAGGCAAACATATCCGTTTGTTTGTATAAATTAAGAGTAGTTGATAATGGAATTGGGAAGCCTCCTGCATTTTTCACATTCAAAAGTATTGGATGTCTTCTTGGTTTTCCGTCTCAGCTAATTGAACATATCTACAACACAATCTGCACTCTTGTTCATTGTATTTACACTGGTAATATTTCATTTTTACAAGCACAAAAACTACTATCATACACAGTCTCTGAATATGAGTTAGAAATTTGTTGCAAAAGGAAGTGCCCTTTTGAAGTGTCGCTCTCTGTTTTGCGATACATAGAAGATTCGCACCTCGATACGGAAAATAATAGGACTCGTTCCCAAGCAAAAAAGGATGAGGAACCATCTTACGACGAAATTTCTTCATTGATTTACTTGGAAGAACGAACTCTTCTATCACAGAAAACATCTAAACAGACTGCTAGTTATAATTTATTTTGCCAGTTTATGGACTTGTATGAACCATATGTTTTCAATTCAGAGTATCGGAAAGCGTATCTACATTATGCCCTGAGCGCAATTAACGCATTACCTTCTATTATGCAGAAAAGGAAGAGGATGCGTAGCGACTATGAAAAAAAGCATCCAAGCATTGCTTACTATCATGCACCAATCTTTGAACGAGCATTAAGTGTATGCGAAAAATATAATGAACTTAGCACAAAAAAAGAGGTATTGCAAAAGGCAATTGAATACTATTCCACTTTTCATCCAAGGGGAAATCTGTCTGAAAAAGAACGATTTGTTAAAGAATATGAGTCGCTATCCTGATTAATTTAGTTGAAGCAATACGCTCCCAAAACTCAAGGCACAGCATCTTTCTTCTTCATCTCCAAAGGAAACGATAGTCAGCATCCGATTCGATAAGCTTCCTCATTTTCTCCATAGCGGCATAGAATGTCCGCTCGGAGGCCTTATCTGACTTGCGGCTGGCGGAGTGGGAGATTTTTTCAAATGGCATAGGCTTTATGGGCCTGCACTCGACGTCACCATTTATCCGAACTACCTTCTTCGTGAACCAGCAGGTATCGCAGAAACCCAGGTGCTTGGCGACCGTGCGCTGCTCCCGGTAGGTAAGGCTGTCGTAGGCTTCATACAGGGCGGCGTACAACACCGACCGAAAGTACAGCTTGTCCGGCTGGGAGGTGGTATCCACCGTCACGTCCTCACCGGTTTCCTCGCCGTCCTCGTCGTATTGCAGGTAGAAATCCGCCCGTCGCTCGTTCAGGGTGCCTATCGCAATATACCGTTGCACGGTTTTGGCATCCATTCCGACTTCATCGGCAATCTTTTGGATACCGCCGTTGCTGCAATCGTCATTGCTCCGGTGGTAGATTGCCATAATCCGCTTCATCACCGGGTAGGTGTCCACCGTCATGGTAACCACGCCGCTCTGTGCCGTGCGGATGTAGTCCGCAATACCATCTGAAATATACTGCTTCTGAAAGGCGGCAAACGGAACGCCTATGGACGGATCGTACTTTTGCAGGGCAGCCAAAATCCCACACACCGCCACCTGCTTGATGTCCGCAAAGTGCTCTGGCATGCTGTAGCGCTGGCAGGTATCCTGTGCCAACTTGTTCAGTATCGGTTCCCGGTCGTGCAAGTACCACGACAGATACTTGTCCTCTTTTTCAGCAAAATATAGCTCGATATACTCCTGCGGCGGCAGCTTGGGCGGCGCAGGATCAAGGTGGTACATCCGGTGCTCTAAAAGTGCTTGCTGCTTTCTGCGAGTTTCGTTCAGTTCCCCGGTCACCGGCTGCACCTCCATTTCTATGATTTCATCTTCCTGTCTGTGTCGGCATAGAGCTTCGCTCGCTCCAGATCTTTGTAAAAACCATACGCAGCGTAGGCATCATCTTCCTCCGCCTGCTCCAAGCGCCGCTTTGCCATAGCCTGCGCCGCCGCTGCAAATTCCGCTGAAATTGTCCCCCGGCTTTTTTCGGAGCGGATGGCGGCGCAGCGTTTTTCGTAAGCAGCTTTGAGGGGATTATCCTTCGCCCGCTCCGACTTGCCCTGAATGATGGCGTACCGGCGGCAGGAGATTTTCTCACCATGGTATAGCTCCGGCGCTGTGCCGTAGGAGCAGTATTTCTGCCGCCGGGCGCTTTGCATCAGAAAATGCTGCCCGCAAACCTCACACTTCCTTGGGTAATGCCCGTAGTGCAGCCCCTCAAAGAAGTCAGTCAGTACAAAGCTGTAATAGCTTTCAAAGGCCATCCTTCGGGCAGTCACCAGAATCCGGCTGTTCCGCCGCTTTGGGAGAGCGATATATTCCGTGTTCAGCGGGAATGCCACTTTCCCGAATATCTCCGCCGCAAGGGGCAGCAGGTGCTGCTCATCGAAATGTTCCGTCTCGTCTACACGGGAAACAAATTGCCGGAGCTGCGCAAAGGCCTTGTGCATATCCTCCGGGATGGAATCATAAAAGCGGAGGGACTGCAAGACCGTTGCGCACAGTGTTTCACACTTTCTGAAAAGGGGCTTATCACATTCCGGCGGAAGGATTCCTAGGCTGATTGCCCCCTGATCCTGCTGCGCAGCCGCCGCCCTCCGGCGGAAGTAATCCTGTATGGCAGCGGCGTTCTCTTGGGTAAATAATTCTGAAATGCGCTGTTTTTCTGCAGCAATATTCAGCGAGGAAAAAGGCTTCAGCTTCGGCAGGGTTTTCAGAATCGCCAGAATTTCTTCCCCAGCCTTGAGAAAGTCCGTTTCGTTCAGGTATCCGGCGGCAAGCTGCTCCTGCACATTCCAGTTGTGCTGCCGGAATACGGCAATCCGGGCAGCGGTATCATTTTTGTAGTACTGGTTCAGCAGATGTGCCGCAAAGGTCCCCGCCGCATAGCTTTTGCCGCCGATATGCACCCGCCCATCCCGGTAGACGGCGGTGGTTAAAAGGCCCAGACTGTCGCTCATATGCTCACCTTCCTCCATAATTTTAGCAATGATTCTGTCCTATAAGCAGGACAGAATCTTTTTTGCTTTTTCCCAGAAATATTTTTGGGGCACACCGTAATTCGAACATTCGTTCTATATAACTATATCAGAAAAAGTGAGTGATTTCAAGGCTTTTCCCAATGTTGCGGTCATTGCTTTTGCCGTGTTGCTGAATCCATGCCTTTTTTCGCTGTTTCCCCCATTCAATATACAGAAGGCAGTCATCGAGCCGCTGGGTCATCCCCGG
>OLGL01003119.1_pt1 | contig 11156 bp, 9 predicted proteins | sample 1605041 | NCBI WGS metagenome assembly OLGL01 (sample SAMEA3888905, study PRJEB22519) | human gut metagenome | biome: human gut; feature: human-associated habitat; material: faeces | place: Denmark | collected 2010 | reverse complement strand
TTGTCCGAATGAATATTTCTATTTCGATTATGCGCAGGATCAGAATTCAGTGAAGAAAATACTGGCATACGATCCGTGTTCGGATGATAGATTATCACCCGAACAGAAGAAATATATTTGGGGTGTACAGGCTAATCTCTGGTCTGAATGGATTCCGACAATGAAGCGCATTGAATACCTGATCGTTCCCCGCATGATTGCATTGAGCGAAATAGCCTGGGTAGAACCGGCTGTTAAACCAAGCCTCGCTAAACCGGATCTCGAAGAATTCTGTCGTCAGCTTGTTCCGCAATTTAAGCGGATGGATGTGATGAGGGTAAATTATCGTGTGCCTGATTTACAGGGATTCTATAAAGTGAATGCATTTATTGATGAAACAACTGTGGAATTGACTTGCCCGTTACCCGGTACTGAAATACGCTATACGACAGACGGCAGTATGCCTACCAAAGAGTCTACTCTTTATAATGGTGCTCTGGACGTGACGGAGACTACCGATTTCGCTTTCCGCACGTTCCGTCCGGACGGTTCTCCTTCGGATGTGGCACATACTAAATATGTAAAGGCTCCTTATGCGGAGGCGGTGACTGCTCCGGCTGCTTTGCAGCCCGGCTTGAAAGCTGTATGGCATGACTTCCGCGGTAATCTTTGTGCAGATATTGACGCGGCTCCGGTAAAAGGGGAATATGTGGTAGAATCGGTATCTATCCCCGAAGAGGTGAAAGGAAATATCGGCTTGGTGATGACCGGTTATCTGGAAGTTCCCGCTGATGGTATTTACACCTTTGCCCTTCTATCGGATGACGGTAGTACATTGACGCTTGACGGTGAATTGCTGGGAGATAATGACGGTGCACACTCATCGGTAGAGATTATTGTGCAGAAGGCATTGAAAGCCGGATTGCATCCGATAGAGGTTCGTTACTTCGATTGTAACGGAGGTGTATTGCAGATGGAACTGGTGAATGAAAAAGGTGAAAAAGAAATGCTGCCGGGTGCGTGGTTGAAACATGAGGTGCACGCACGTGTGTGAAACTGGATGGGTAAAAGAGGGTATCCTTTTGTGAAGTGCACCCTCTTTACCTCTTTTAGAATACATCATCTATTCATATTCCAAAATGAATACATTAATGTTTTTTCAACTTAACAACCAAATAAAAGAAATGCGGGTGAATCACTTCGGCCGATTCTTATGTATGGTGGTTCAGGAGTTTGCATAACTATGCATCCCGCCAAGAACATAATTCACTCCGAAATAAGTCATTAAGACTGTAAGGAAAGCAAGAATCATATAAATATGGAAAAATAAAGGCTTGCGGAAAATGCGCAGGCTTTGTGAATGGAAGGCTGCTCCATATACAAGGAAGGTAATCAGCGCCCATACTTCCTTCGGGTCCCAAGCCCAATAACGCCCCCAAGAAGCATTGGCCCAAACCGCACCCAGAAAAATGCCGGCTCCCAAAAAGAAAACGGCGGGATAAAGCAGCAATCGGCTGAGCAGCATCAACATCCGGGCTGAACGGCGAAGACACAATGCCAGTATGCCGTTCAGCATCATAAAGGCAAACAAAGCATAAGACATCATTATCAACGACACATGCGTACTGAGCCACGGAGAAACGAGCACGGGCATCAAGGGAGTGATTTGGGGATTCATCTGTCCCAAATAGGACACCAGTAAGGCAAAACCGGACAGCAAAAAACCGAAAGGCACCATAAACGGGAAGCGCCGCCGAAACAGACAAGCCAGGAACAGCGCACACAATGCCATGAACTGCATCGTTTCGTATCCATTACCCAACGGGATACGCCCGCCGATGTACCACCTCAGACCATACCCGAAGAGCTGAAAGAGAAACGCCGCATAAAGAGAAAACGGGAAAAAAGTATCTGCCAAACGCGAAGAGAAAGAGAGCGCTACAATCCTACCGGAAGAGTCTGACAATGCCGACGAACGGCGCAGGCCGCGATACAGCAGACGGAAGAAAGCCAGCATCCCCACCGTAAGGTTGAACATGAACAGCAATTTGCTGAAAGGAATACGGTTATACAGCAATTCGGCTTGTATTTTAGTATCGGAAACAGGCTCCACACTCCCGTCTTCCGGCAAAGGACGAATCAATGTACCATTTTGGAGCATCAAAATCAGTCCCACCTTTTCATCCGCCTCTACAATGGCCTTTTCCAGAGAAGTCATTTTCTGATGATGGTCTTGCTTCCCCTTCCAGAACTTCTGCAAGCGATACTTCTCACCGTCGAACAAATCAGCCAGACATGCATAGGGTGTCTCCAAATGAAGCAGGCGACGGAGTGCCTCGTTTTTGATATAAATCATCGGCTCATTCTGCCAAACCTCCGGACGCAGAAGCCATCCGCCAATCACCTGCTCCGGCGTCATGCCTCCATAAGACGATTTTCCCGTCAGTTTCAGTACAAAATCGCGCGCAAGGGTATTGAAAGGAACCACACGGTCATTATAAATCACCTGCTTACGGGCAAGACTATCCGCCTGCTTGCGTGCCAGTGCCGGAAGGCTTCTCTTCTGCGCATGTACCCCACTTCCCAGACACAGCAACAATAGAACAAACATTCCTCCCTTCTTCAACAACGGATGCCTCAGCAGCCTGCGGAACTCTCCGCCCCGGCTGACCAGCATCCAGAGCATGGAGACACCTAACAAGAGGTATCCACTATAGGTAATCCCTATCCCCCACGGGTCATAATTCACTGTCAGCCAGCTCCCCTGCATATCCTCATCAAAGGAAGACTGATAAAAGCGAAACCCCTGCCGTGAAAGAATACGGTTCATGGAGACGGGCGTCTCACCGTGAATATAGCTGATATAATCTGCAGGAGCATCCGTACCCGGATAGTACTCAATCCGGAAACTGTCCAGACGTAAGGTGAACGGTAACTCTACAACCTGCCTGCCGTCTTGTTCCAAAAAGCAGTTCACCTCACTGCCGACAGTAAGATGCACATATCCTTTTCGGCCACAAAGAAACGTAGTCATGGCTCCCGCCAAAATCACGAGGAAGGAGCCATGCAACAACAACGTCGGGAGACGCCGCCACAACCGCTGTCTTACAAGCACAACAACAGTCATCGCAGCAAGGGCTCCCCACAAACAACAGAACCAAATCGTATGATAAACATGCTTTTCTACAAAATCCGTACTGTATGTCTGCTCTACAAACGTAGTTGCAGCAAGTAAGAGCAGCAAACAACCATAAACAGCTATGAGAAACTTTTTCAATTAAGAGCTATCAATTAAAAGTAAAAAATCAATATGGAGCAAACTCCTTGTTTTCTAAAGACTTGACTCCCATACATTCCATCTCTATCAGCCAACCCGGACGACATACGGGAGCATATACAAACACTCTCGGAGTATCCGGAAAACGCTCGTCATACATTCCTTTGACCACGGTATAGTCAGCAACATCCCGCAGATAAACAATCATCTGTCCTAAATCATCAAACGTACAGCCAGCCTCTTTCAACAAAGCCTCCACATTCTCCCACATACGTTCCGTCTGCTTGCGAATGTCCCCGGGATATACCACCTCACCTTTATTATTGATGCTCGCAGTACCCGAAATAAACACCTGGCGACGGTCGCCATAATCCACATACGTACCTCGCTCGAAACTCACACCGTATTCGTATGTGGGATTCAGATGTGTCGGTGCGTAAAGGTAGTGAATTTGTTCAGATTTCAAACCATCTACAGCATAAGTATCCATCTGAACCGTCACTTTTGGGTCGGCATGACGGCCACCGATACCGGTACTGGAAATATAATGAGTCTTCTCCGTCAAGTCCTGGGTAACAAACACCTCATTACGCGCCTTCACCACTCCGGTATAATTCACATCCACGTTCTGTACAAAGAACCAGGTACGTATGCAATTATCAGCCAGCTTGCAGCCCTGTTCCATCAGCTGCATCACATAGTCATTCAACAGCAGACGGGTCTGGTATTCCGAATTGGCGGCACGATTGAAAGAGCCGCCTCCCCAAAGGTGACGGTAGGCGCCATGTCTCACTTCGAACAATCCGTTATGAAGTACCTGTGTTTCCACACCTTTCTGCAGATAGACCCACAGTGCAATCTTTGTACCGTTCAACGGCGGCTGCTCTACCACGGAGAGTGCACAATCCGAACATTCTGCCGAAAGCGCCAGTAGCATATCTGCCTGATTGGCGGCGTCACTTAGAAAGTAGCGTTTAAAGATGGCAACAGCACCTTGTAGCTCACTTTCACGTAGTTGGCAGTAAGTGTCGACCACCGCATTCAGCTGTTCTTCATAAGTCGCTTCCGGTCTGGTGGCATGAATCATTACATGATATTCCGAAACACCCGCTTCTACCTCATATTTAAAGATTTCGGTTAAGGTATTCTCCAATTGATTAGTTTGTTGTTGTTTATTTTTCATATTAAATATCAATTAGTCGTTGTTGTTCAAAAAAGTACCGGTATTACCAGTAAGGCCCATCATTATTACGGCTGTGCACCATCGTCAATCCAGTTGCCAATCAAAGACTGCATATCAGATGAGGTTATCATCTGAGAATGGTCTATACGCCAATCCGAGCTGATGTCCGTACCCAATATGAGATGCAAGACACTTTCTGACGCATTGCCGGGCATAACCCTCATTTTACCGTCCACCGTCGTTGAAGCCCGGTTGACCAGATCAGCATGGCTATGTCCTTCCAGCAGATTCAAGCCACCACCCGGAGTGGTGCTAAGACCATGGCAAGCCGTACAAGTGGCATTGAATATTTTTTGTTGAATGGCATTGTACATACTTGCATCAACTGTTCCTGCATCCATAAGTATAGTATCAGCGATTTCAGTACATTCCATTGCCACCAAACTGACAATGCGCTTCCTCAACTTATTGATTACACATAGCTCGACAGTTGTCACCTCATCCGTTATGCCGGACATTGTCAACTGGATTTCATCATTATCCGATTCGGATGCCGGAACAACCTTTGAAACAATGGCATAATCGCTTTCATCATCAAATCCTGCCACTACCACACTATAGTCGCCCGACCACTTATCCACACCACTAATCCGGCCTGTCATCTTCACTGTGCGTCCTTCACCCGTGGCCACTACGGCATTCTCATAAATTCTCCCCTCATCGCATGCATGCAGACCTATAAGAAGCACGGGCAGAAAAAAGAAAAGAATGTATTTTTTCATAGACGAATCCTTTCCTGACTTCATTTAGAATGTATATTGAAGCATCACCGTGGCAGAGTGAGTGGCCAGACCTAAATTATCATTATCACGGTCGAGCTGCGTGTCGTGTCCCCAACGGGCTACATACTGATACATTGCCTGCAATTTCAGGTTGCATCCTCTGAAAAAGTAATTCATACCTACAGCAGGCATATTCAGGAAACCGTCGTCATCCGTACCGTTACGATTGAAGATATCGTAGCGTGCGGCAAGCTGTAGGCGGGGAGCGACAAAGTAACCACCTTGCACATAACCGCCTAAAAAGCTATACGATTCATTTATCTTTTGCCGTTTGGTGAAACCTACATTCATATAATAAGCTTCAGCCGCCAGATAGAGCTTGTTCTTCAACATGGCAAATTCCAACCCCACACGGGTATCATTGGTACTCTCATTTTCACTCTCCACATTGATAGAACCCGAAAGACCGAATAATATCTTATCCTCGTTCAAACGGTTAGGATTACCTTGTGTGGAAGGCATCACCCCCTTGGGCATATAAGTCAGACGTCCGGCATACAGCAATGAAGGGATATGCCAGTCATCACTCATCGTCTTTGAAGCTGTATTCACGGAAGCTCCGGTTCCATTGAACAAGCCGACTTCATAACCGAACTTATCTGCCACCAGACCGTGAATTTCAACACCCAGGTCAAATCCCGTACCGATATTAGGCGTCACGGCATTCAACGAATAAGGCAAAATTACAGAAGACGTCAGAGAAACCGGCAACTGGGGAAGCAGTGTTTCGCCAAGAGTTGTCAGATAGGCATGCGAAAATGGAGTCTTGAACTTTCCGACACGAATCGCAAATTGTTTTTTCAGCTGTACATCAAACCACGCCTGCTGTAACAGCGCTCCTCCACTTGCAGCAGCATTGATGGACAGATTGAAAGCTACTTTTCCAAAAGCCTTGCCAGTAAAGCCAAGTACGGCATAAGGAATGGAAAAACCCGAATTGGCAATATTATCTTGGTTATAAGCCTTATCCAAGCCTTCATCATCATACCAATTGAAATTAGCACTCGTTTGTACCAACAGATAAGGCTTGAAAACAAAATCACCTTTCTTTGTTTCAATGGTAAAACCTTCTCTTCCGGCCAATGACACTACACCATTCTCCGTATCTTCCTCATGTTGCGCCATAGCGGTCAAAGGCAAAACAGCCAGCATGGCGACATATAAAAATTTCTTCATAATTACTTTTTATATAAAGCTTATTAGTTCTAAAGTGAATTTAAAAATACAATCAGGGCATCACGGTCATCCTTACTCATGTTCTTAAAGAGATTTTTCGATGCTTCTCCCTCTCCCCCATGCCACATTATGGCTTCAACAAGATTGCGAGCACGACCATCGTGCAAGAAGTAGGTATGTCCGTTTACCTTTTCCTGAAGCCCGATACCCCAAAGCGGAGTAGTGCGCCATTCATTGCCACGCGCCAACCCACTTACATAGTTGTCATTCAGACCGACTCCCATAATTTCGGAGCCCATATCATGCAGCAAAAAATCCGAATAGGGGTGAATTGTCTGACTTCCCAACCATGGCAAACGGGTACCGTTCAACAGCACGGAGCCCCGAGGCTTGGTATGCAACGTGGTGACATGGCAAAGATGGCACTTGGCTTTATAGAAATTCTGTTCTCCCCTTATCACCTGCGGGTCATTCACATTACGCCGTGCAGGAACACCAAGACTCTGCATATACAAGTCAACATCTTCCATATCTTCTGTAGAAACATCCAACTGGGCATAAGAAAGCCCCATCATGCTGCCTTGATTCACCTGGGACTGCCCCTCGCATATCTCTTCCGGATAGCGGCTATTGGTAACACCCATATCACTTGAAAAACCAAGTTCAACAGTCAAATCCGCATGTTGAGCCTTATTTCCCGACAGCCCCAAGCTTCTCACACCACGTTCGGTAATGTAATTGCAACGGCCACTTATACCATACTCCGGATAATTACTTTTTGCAGCAAGCGCTTCAATCTCCGTAGGTTCCAAAGCCATCATTTGCCCCATACCGACATGTCTCAACGGGATACGCACCGTACAGAACATATCTTCAGGCTTTATACTGTCAGCATACCATTCGGATATGGAATAAGCCGGTCTGCAAAGTTCATACTTCTCTCCGTCGGGAAAGGTAAAAGTCTCATAAGTATACTCCACAGAAAGCTTCCCCTCCGGTTTCACTCCATAAATTGCCTGGTCATGGAGGACACGACCATAATCCTGAAAAAACGCACCATTCTTGCGGCTTATATAAACCAGCATCGAGGAAAACCCGTAACTACCCGATCCACCTTCACTCCACAGCGTCGGTTTGGTACGGCCGGCATTACGATGACAACTGCCACAAGAATACCCCGCATAGACCGGGCCAAGACCACCTCCCATGCCATTGCTACTCGTACGCACATCATCGTAAAGCCCGTCACCATCATTAAAGCGACTGTTGTAAACACCCGACACCCAGTCTGCCGGTGAATCATAGGCCTTAGATGAATTCATGAAGATTGTGGACGTTCCGGCAGACAGAGCGTATCCTTCAGGAATCTCTATATCCAACACGTCAATCCCATCATCATCACAAGCAGTCAAACCTGCCGACAAACAAAGGAGAAGACATGAATATCTCATTAAACGATTCATCATCTTTATCTACTTTTTAATAATGGCATATCCAAACATGCCAAAGAAGTAAAGGCAGGATTCTCCAAATCCTCCCCTTTACTTCTTGAGTATTGTTTATAAATAATTCTTATTTAACTGTACGAGGCTTGCCATCCTTGAAAAGCAGGAATTCCAAAGTATGGAATCCGCGTACATTTTGGGCAGATTCAACTTTTGCATCATCATCACCCTCGCTCCATTCCAAATCGCCCCATTTCTGGGAATTCAGAATCTGGACAATGGCGTTCTGGTCCAAAGGCCAACTATCCATATTCGGGTCAAGTCCCAGCTCATCCACCGGCCCAAATAGGAACGCCTCACTTTCCTCCCAAGGTTCACGGGCTGTTATCCAAGCATTGCATGCCGTCTCAAAAGCACTGTTAGAGGGATTGTTGGCAAGAGCCACCACAGCGTCATACAGCGTACTATTCTTCTCCTTCAAATCCTTATAGGTAGGCAAAACCACAACATTGACATAATTTTCAACAATCGGGTCAAGTGCTTCATTGCTGTTAATGGTGCTATTGTCCCTGATATAAGGTTTCAACTCCTTATCCAATACACTTTCCAGTTCTTCACAAGCCTTGATAGCCGCTACCGTTTCCTGACTGTTGATATTATTACGGAAAGGTTGGGGAATAGCCTGAATAGCCGATGCTGCCGTAGTGATAGCTGCCGACACTTTCATATCCAACTCCGCATTGACTCCAGCCACCAATTTTGAAATTGACTTGTCGCTCACCTTACCGTCCAAAGAGCCGTAATAGGCATTGCGGATTGAGTAAATATTATTGGTATAATCATCACGGGAATGCCAGCTATACCATGACTCAACAGCATAGAGGGCCTCTGTAACATTGTTTGCCATATATTTATTATATGGATCACCAATCTTCGTCTCACCTACCTCATTGGAGATTTCAACACAACCGTCGATAACCTGCTCTATACAGTTCCAGGCACTTGAAAAGTTATAGGCACCATTATGAGCTTTGAAGGAAGTTGCAAAACTTGCCCCACCCTTATAACTCGTATTCCAAGAATCATAAAGATTGGTGGCATCTGCCTTCAACAAAGCCGCCACATTTCTCATGTAGTTGTGCCAACTTGCCGCATTCTCCGAGTTATACTCAATGTCAGCAGGATTAACTGTACTGTTGTCATCATCATCGCTACAAGCAGTAGCCGTAAATGCCAGCCCTAATACCAAAGCTGCCGCATAAAAGAAATTTTTCCTCATCTGTATAAAATTAATTGATTACTATTCATCTACTTCTTGACAAACCAACCGATATAGGCAATACCAATCGAAAACTCATTTTCACTATTATACTTGCCAGTTCCAAAAACCTTGTTTGTTCCGATTTGGCGGGTAGTGTAGTCAGCCTTTACCACCAGATTAGGCAAGGCATACCAATTCAATCCAGCAGTCCACATGCTTACCTGACAACGTTTCTCCATTATCTGGCTGGCCTCTCCCTTTTCTTGCGGATTATAATATTCATAACGTGCAAAGGGGTAGATAACCGGAACTTTCCTGTTTCCTTTGAAGAAAGCGCTGATATTCAAACCGGCCTCGGCTGCATAACTGACTACATTCTTTGCAATGGGGGTTATACGGCTGTAAGGAGATTTATTCGACAATTTGGTATTTGCCTCACTAAGCTTCGCTGAATTACCCAAATTTCCGTATACCATATTGGCACGGGCAACCACATATTTATTACGGTATTGGGCATCTGCCGTATAAATTCTTACCGGAATCTTACCGGTAGACGAATAAGTATCCGCTTTGTCAGAATTGGAACCGGCATCAGCGCAGTAATAGAACGAAGCACCTATACGCAACCCCGGAACCCCCTTATAGTCCAGACGAGCCACATAGCCCGGTGAAGTAAAGTTGTCTTCTTCAAAGATGCCTTGTTTGCCACTTGCTATCCAGGTGTTACGGTCAAAGCCATTGGCATTCAGACCGGCCACTATCATGGCCTGATAATCAAAGCTGGCATATCCTTTTCCAAAAGAACCAAAAAACTCGAGTCCGTTTTCATGCCACGTAGAAGGAAGGATGGTTGTCTCTCCTTCCGGCCGATAAGTTCCAAAGAAATTGATTGGTTCATGATGGGCGTTGGTCAATCCTACCGGGACAATGATGTGACCGGCACGTATGTTGAATTGTGGAACAATTAAACGGGTAATGTGGAATTGCTCGATAGCCACTTCGCCACCCTTTTCCACCTCCGTTTCATACTCACCGTTTTCCGTATTCTCAAGTTCATAAGCAGTACCCGTACCACCGGATTCAAACTCGATTTCAGCACCGAGTATCCATTTGGAATTGAACTTGTAATCCAGAGCCAACACGAAACGGGGTATAGAAATTGTATTCCTATGTTTGTCTGGATTGCCTTCAGGCGCACCATAGAAACGGTTAATACCATAATCCTTAAAACTTGCAACCATTTCTCCGTATCCACCGAAACGGAATTTCTTGTAGTTGTCGCCATCATTCGCTACTTTTTCCTTTTTCTCTTTGTCTGTTGAAATCTCCGTACTCTCTGCTGCAGAAGTAACTTTTTCAGGTTCAGCAGCCTGCAAAGCATTGGCAGAAAGCAAAAAACATAAAACGAATAAGCCAGTTAATTTTCTCATCTTTTATCTTAATTTTTGTTGGGAGCAAAGGTAGAGGTAGTTAAAAAGGAGAACAATACCTAAAAATTGCGAAAAGAAGAGAAAGAGTAACCATTAGTAGGTAATGGCAGATTTATAACAACAAATAAAGATGAAAAAGGAGGATAAATGGTAAAAGAACTATTAAAATGCTAATTCACGTAACGAGCACGATAAGCAGGGCCGTACCTTCCAGAATACGGTCAAGCACAGTGGGTTGGAAACGGACATTAGGGCAATTCTTGCCGGAATAAGGACCAAGATTAATCATATTATCTACGATTTAGAATCTGTTATTACTAATCCTCCTTTGCTTTCTCTTCAGACGGAGGAGGATTCTTGGACTTCTTCATCCGCCCACTCTTCCGCAATGCTTCAGCGATAATCCACTGAAGCTGTCCATTGGTACTACGGAACTCGTCGGCTGCCCATTTTTCAATGGCATCCATCGTTGCAGCATCCACACGGAGGACAAAGCTTTTGGTTGAAGTTTCTTTTTTAGCCACTATTTATTTACTATTTAACAATTTACGATTTATGATTGA
>OLGL01003118.1_pt1 | contig 11159 bp, 13 predicted proteins | sample 1605041 | NCBI WGS metagenome assembly OLGL01 (sample SAMEA3888905, study PRJEB22519) | human gut metagenome | biome: human gut; feature: human-associated habitat; material: faeces | place: Denmark | collected 2010 | reverse complement strand
AAAGTACTATATAGGACTTTCACAAAAAAATAACAATCTACCATTTTTTTCCAACTCGTCAATACAAACATTTGTTTGTGGGAATTTCTGTCAAGCAAATATTGTTAAAAAATTAACAAACAAAAAAATAAAAAAATAAAAAATAATTTTTGAAAAAATGTTGACAAAAATATATAAATATGATACAATGGTTATAGTTTCAAAGGGAAACAAAAAATACAGAAAGGAGACGGAAAAAGAAAAATGGTAACTAAAAAAGTAAAACTGGTATGTTTTGATTTGGTATGTAGATTACCTTGTAGTGAAAATCTTAGAACCGAATCAAACATTAAGATCATTGGTGGCAAAAAAGATGCTTTTAAACAAGAGAATCATATTCCTTATTTGAAAGATGGCGAAATAGGATATCCCATAAATATCCATTTTGAAAAATGGCAGTTTGAAATGAACGAGCAAAAGTTTATGGAAACTGCTGACAAAAAAATAAAAATTGAAAAAGAAAAGGAGAATGAATTATGATCGAAATTAGAGACATCACAAATTTAAGTAACCCTGAAGAAGAGGTAGACAAGCGTATAAAATACCTCATGACTAAAAATCCAGCAATGACATCTATTAAGGATGTTGCCGACGATACACAATTGGATATCACCCACGTTTGTGAGTTTACAGATGTAAATAAAGACGGCGAGCCGGTTGATATTACCACGTTCATGGACAAAAATGGAAATGTGTATGCTACACAATCAAAAACGTTCAATGAATATTTCGGGGATATCATGAGTATCTTTGAGGGAGAAGATGTTTCCATCGTTAAAAAGAGTGGAAAAACAAAAGCCGGACGAGATTTTGTTTATTGTACTTTAGCATAGGCAGCAAGATTATATACCTCATCCTTTACAATGCCTCTACTAATGGTAGGGGCATAACACTATATAGAATTGGAGGAAGAAGAGTGGAATTTAATACAAATTTGGAAAAGTCAAAATTTAACTCTGCTATTGACCGAATCAATAGCAATATCGATTATGCTTTAAAGCAAGGGCTTGAGTTTACTGATTATCACCAAGAATTTCAAACACGGCTATTAAGATATAGTGGTGTCAAGTTGACAAAATCTGGAAAAATATCCAAAAAATCAAACATTACACCATCACAGTTGAAAGAATTGGAAAGAACTTCAAAAGTTGCTGGTAGATTCAAGAAGAAGTATGGCACATCTGCTAAAAAGGTAATTGACGTTCAAAAATTCTTGAATACATCAATAGAGTTTATTTATGAAAAAATAAAAAACGCGGAAACAGAAGAAGAATTTGATTTAGCACAGAAATTTGACCAAATGTTAGAAGATGGTTTGACAAAATATGATTATGATGAAATATGGGGTATCTTAAATAATTTGAATGCTTTTGATACGGATTACGAATATAACCCATTTTTGGACAAATATCCGAGCCGAGAGGGACGAAAGAAAATGACATTTAAAGGGAAGAAAGGAAAGAAGTGATATGGATAAAAACATAATTAAACAAATAGTTGGCTTACCAAATATTGTAATTTATGATGGTATAAAAGAATGGTTTGACACCTTTCCATTTTTTGAATTTTTACGCACGATAAAAACTACTAAATATCAAAAGAAAAATTTGATAAACACAATTATCACTTCCTTTGATATTGAGACTACAAGAATAGATGACCTTTCTTTCTGTTATATTTGGCAATTCAATATATTTATGAATGGAATACACCACATCATACTTGATAGAAAGTTGTCGAACATTATGAAAGTATTTGAAAAACTGGTGGTTGCCACTTCCACTAAAGACAAAGCTTTGCTTATTTGTGGCATACAAAATTTAGGCTACGAATTTCAATTCTGTAAAAATCTGATAGAATGGACTAACGTGTTTGCTAAAGAACAAAGGCAACCTATAACCGCCACCGCTAACGGTATGTATTTTATTGATACATATCAAATAAGTCACGAGTCTCTATCTAAATTGGGTACAGAGGTTGGATTGCAAAAGTTGACGGAAAAATTTGATTATTCTGTAATTAGAACAAGTGACACTCCCATGTCAAATGAAGAATATGCCTACTGTTGTTGTGATGTGATTATACCGGTTTTATATATCCGACAACTCATAAATGATTATTTGGTTCCACAAAAGTTTCTTCCGGTTACTCAAACTTCAAAAATCAGACATATAATGAAAAGCGAATTCAAGTCCACTTTCAAAAAAGCATGGAAAGAAACCGCTGAATGGATCGGAGATAAACTATATCCGGAAACATTTAATGCCTATAAGAATGATATGAAATGGTTGTTTAGAGGGGCATGGACACATGGCAACCCCCAGCACGTAGGGGACATACTGAAAGAAGTCGATTCCTATGACATCACTTCTTCATACATCTATACGATGTTTACTGATTTGTTTCCTATGGAAAAATTCCATGATGCAGATTTTGAACCCGAGGAAATTGATACCAACACTACTGCTTTCAAAGGTGTATTTATTTTTTACAATATCCGAGCAAAAAATAACATTGCTTACGAATCATGTCATAAAGTATCTTCAAAAGGGGTGATAAATGATAACGGCAAGGTTTATTACGCAAGGGAAATGAAAGCCTATCTAACTGATGTAGATTTTGAATTATACAATTCAAATTATGATTGGGATTCCTACGAGGTTTTTGATTTGCAAATTTCCAAAAAAGCACGTCTGCCCCGGTATGTAATTATTCCAATGATTAACGCCTATCTTGTCAAGCAAAGAAAGAAAATGAATCGTGAAAGTTATATAACTGAAAAAGAATTAGTTAACTCATCATATGGAATGATGGTAACTAAAATACCACTCACAGAATCCAAAGTTGTCGGCACTCGTTGGGTAACGGAAGAACGCGACGACCCATATTCGGATAGATATAGAAGTTTTCTATCCCCATACTGGGGAATTTGGGTAACTGCATATAGCAGAAAACACCTTTTTGATGGAATAGATTGTTATGATGTTTTTTATTATTCGGATACGGATTCTATCAAAGGAATTGTTCCACGCGATACAATGGAAAAATTAAACAAAAAGATTTTTGAAAACGTACAAAAATCCAAACAATTCTATCATATAGATAACTCACTGGTTGACGATTTAGGCCAATGGGATTATGAGGGCAGAATTAAACTATTCAAGTATCTTGGAGCAAAAAGATATATCTGTTACCAGGACGGAAAAACCACCGCAACAATTGCTGGGTGTCCTAAAAATGAGTATATAAATCACTACTCCGGACATATGTTCGCTAAACAGTTTCACGAGTTTACTAATAAGTTCGCCTTGAAATCTGTAAAACTCCGGTCACTGTATGACGATAAGTCATATCAAATAGAGGTTGACGGTTGTCAACAAGAAATTTATGGTTGTAATACTTTGATACCCACAGACTTTACTTTGAACATGACAGGAGTCTACATTGAGTTCATTAAGTGGTTGAAAAAAAATAAAATGGAGGGAAAAATTTATGAATGATATTAAAATAAAGTATATTGACGGAAAGAAAGAAAATGGAATTCTTTATGATTGGAAATTTTTAAGAAAAGAATTCCAAAAATTAGGGACACCAAAGGACATCGCAACCCCCTTTACCATTCCAAAATTTTACGAAAACGGATGGAATATTATGTTATCAGAAAGAAGTATTGGAAAGACAACCAACTGGTTATTGTTGGGGTTAATAATGAATTGGCACTATGGCACTCAAACTATCTACCTGAGAGATACAGATAATGAAATCAAACCATCAAACTTGAAGAAGTTGTTTGATGTAGTTATCCAGTTCGATTATATTAAGAAAATAACCGGAGGACGATGGAATTCGTGTTTTTACTATGGTAAAAATTGGAAATTTTGCAATATTGATGAAGAGGGAAAAATCACTGAAAAGGCTGGCGAGGCATTCTGTATCTGTGTGGATATTCTGCATGCTGAAATACTCACAAAATCCTCTTTCAACGCTCCAAAGGGAGACTTAATTATATATGACGAATTCATAAAACAACACATATACAATCCTAACCAGTTCGTGGATTTGATGGATTTTCATAAAACCGTGGCTCGTTTTAGAAAATCTGTAGTGACCGTTATGCTTGCTAACACTATCAACCCCGATGCAGATATTTTCCACGAATTCGATATATATGACACCCTTTCAGAAATGGAAATAAATGACATCGTTAGGATTTCCACGAAAGAGGGAACTAACATAGGAATAGCGTTAATCGGTGCGAGACAAGAAATCCGAAAACTAAACTCTGCCACGAACCGCCTTTATTACGGATTCAAGAATCCCAAACTAAACTCTATCAAAGGTGGGGAGTGGGCGTATATAGAATACCCCCATATGACGAGGGATATTCTGTATGAAGTGTTGGATAATTCTATCCGCATTAACACCCTATCAAATACGTTGAAAGTAAGCGTGTGTCGGTCAGATGGTATTGGAGTTTTTCTTTTTATAACATACGCAAATAATAAGGTTTTTGATGATACTATTTTTTTCGATGCAAATACCGACGTGACCGACTATCAAACGTTTTCTAACTTTTCCAACCCAGTCGGCTCACTAATAAATCGGCTGGTGAATGATAATAAAGTCTTATTTGCCAATAATAGAGTTGGACGGCTTTTCTATAATGAATTGAAAAAATTGTAAAAATAGAACCCTATCAAGCGATAGGGTTCTTCTTATCTAAATAATAACACCACTTTGTAATAGTGAATAAATTTCCGCTCGTTCTGAATCTGTCGGGGTATTATCATCAAAGTTTCCAATACGCGGATTTTTACATATTGTTAGTCCGGTCAAGTCTGATAATTTAGCACTTTTACCCCACATATAGCCAACGGTTTTTCCATAATTATCGGGTATAAATCCTATCGCAGATTGCATAACTAAAGCACATCTATTAGGATTGTAGTAAGTTGTGTTAGTCGTCTGTGCCCCGAGGTTATTTATCGGTTCAGTAAAGATACCGTTTCCAACATTCAATAAAGAAGAGGGATTTTTTGTACAAATACCCATAGTTACATCCGCCGCCATCTTTAAAATGTTGGTGGAGTTCTGCATTGAGTTGTCGAGTGCAAGGGGAATATCTACGCCGCATTTTCCTTCATATGAACCGATGAGTGACCATTCCTTCGATGGCGTTTGCACAAACACGTTATAATGTATAGTCCCGGCTATCACGTCGACCGCTCCGTATATTCTAATGGTTCGACCGACCACCATGTTACCGTCTATTGGTACTATTCCGATAAAAGGGATATATATTGACACGCTGGTATACGGAGGATAGTCAAGAAAGTTGCCGTGAGTTGGTTTGTTACTCGTCGAGTGTCTCATCGGAATCCTGCACTCTGCTAATAGGGGCATACTTTGTTTATCTGATTTTATCCCGTCGCATTCAAAATTATCTAACGAGTATCTTCCTAGTTGAATATGTTGAGCGGTTGACCGTTCAAAAAAAGTATCTATGTTAACATTTAATTTCCGCAACCCCACCACATACTTATTTAAGTCCCCATATGCTCCGGTCAAGAGGTTGACAGCATAGTCACCAAGAGTTGTATAATCTGACGTTATCTGAGTTAAAATTCCATTCCAAAACCAGTCGCAAAAGGTATTCAATCCATTATATTCAAGAATATAATATTTATTAGTAGGAGATGTAAGAATGCTTTGTGTTGGTGTATGGACTGTATTATTCATTCCGTCCATGTCGTCGTCGTCCCCACCACTGTCCTGTTCCGTTGGCGGTGTTCCATCGTCAGATGGTACATAACCGTCATCGGACGGCAGAGAGCCGTCGGATAGATACTTTTGTGCTTTTTGAAGCGAATGTGTTGTATGAATGTTCAAAAAAAGTGGATCTCCGTCATTGCACAAAAAATCCTCTTCTATTGGTTTGTACGCTGGGTTAGGATAGATATTTTCAAGCCACCATGTTCGGATTGATTCTACATCCGCTCCTGTATAGTCTTTATGTCCATACCAGTAGGCTGAATAGAGATACGGAACATTTCTATCCTGTATGTTATTGAATGAATCTGAACTATATGTGTCAGTATTTTGGCACAAAAAACTAAGATTGTTGCCATCCGCCACTAACTGGTTAGATATTCCTATCACTACAGGAGTAGAGATATCATTTTTTAATTGGACAGTCGACAAACCGACGTTAAATCCTGAAAAATTTTTTCCGTTATATCTCAACGGTAGTGTGCCACCCCATGCGACAGAGTAGTCCCATAACGACCCGACTGAGGTTGCAGCAGTTGCATAAATATTATTATCATCAGCGGTATACAAATCGTACTTTGAATCAAACAAATATTTGTCTGTCAGAGTTCCGTTTTCTTTTATTACATAACTAACACTAAAACGTCCAGTATTTATTGTCGTTGCCCCTTTCCCCAAAAGGTAGTAGGTAGTGCCCTTGTATGTGTGCGTTTGACCTGAATAGGTTTGTTCCACCTTATTATTATCTTTGATATAAATAATTACATCGTCCGAGTTTTCAATTTTGCACGTATAGTTAGACAACGTAACAGCCCCGAGCGTGCCACCTTGTTTAATAATAGTATCACGTTGGTTTTGAGTACGTGCGTCGTTAAAATATATATAACCAGTCATTTATATCTCTCCTTTCTTTCCAAAAGTTGTTAAAATGAAATCATCATTTGGTACAATTATAGGGTTGCCAAAATTCTTAATTGTTAGATTCCGGTTACTCTTAATTGTATAGCCGTTATCTGGTACTTGGTACGAACATTTGTTTTCTTGCCTTTCCACGTAATGGGTACTATCAAGAATATCTGTTTTAAATGATTTTAAAACGTCGACTTTGCATTGTAATTGTACGAATCCATCTTCCCGAATCGTAGAATCCAATACATAATAATATCTGCGGAGTTCAGGGATATAGATATAGTTAAAATTTATCACGTCTGTAAACGAATCCAACTGTAGGGATATGGTGGGGGTTTGAATACTCATATTGGTTACAATCTCTGCGTTTGAATAGGTTTCTACCGGTGTCAAAGTTTTATCAACTTTCCGAGAATCCCCTAAAAATCTGTATGTTTTAATCGTCATAATATCCCTCCTCTGGTGATACAAAACCACATGACAACTCGTCAAGTACAGTCCTATAAACTATGTCTAAAAAATCAAAGTCCGATAATTTCCGCTCAGATTCTAACATTTGAGCGGAGGTTGTGACCCCGATATTGCCATGAATACGAGAAGTTGTAACATGTTTATCTTTTCTCGCGCCAGATACGGTGCTAGTGTCAGCGGTGGTGTCTGTTACAGAATTATATGAATGCTGGTTTTTTAGTGCGTTGTATTCAGTAGTGTCCTTATACCCATTAAACGTTGTTTCCGCCACATTTTTTCTATCAGCAAAAGTCAATGTGTCGTCTGTTCCTGTTGGTGTGGTACTGGTATTCTTTGATACGTCTGTCAGTCCGCTATTGAAAGCCCGAGTCTGATTTGTAGAGGTAATGATCCCAGTTTGTTCGTGTTTTTCAGAACCGGAAAAAACGGTTGTTTCCGCCATTGTACCAGTTTTTGAATTGGAAAAACCTCCGCTTTTGGTGTCAATTTCTGAACCGGTGCGGACTGTAGTAGAATCTGTTTTCGTGTTATCCGTGTTAGTTCCGTCAATATCAACCGTTGTGTCTTCTATACGGTCATAGTTTTCGATGGGGTTGTATTCCTGTATAATAGTTCGATATAAATTATCAAATTTGTAGCGATTTCTTTCCATAATACCGGTTACGGTTATATCTAACGTTGCTCCGTATTCAAAGACGGAAACAGAGTTCGTATAGTGTACTGATAGATACATACGGTCAAGACTATCTTTTGCGAGTTGCTCAAAATTCAAGCCTGTAAACCATGCAGGTACAATACCTATGAAAGATTCGGTTCGAATCAAAGAACGGTTGTTTTGTTGTAGTTGATTATAGATTTCGTTAAACGTCATTATCGTTTCCTCCCCTTCTTCTTTCTTCCTCAGGTTCTTCCTCCGACACTTTTTTTCCATCTTCAGGCAATTCTTCATAGGAACAATTTTTGAAAGCCAAACCAAATTCTACAGTTGCCGAGATGCCAAATAATTCGTTCATTTGTTTGATTGCTTTCTGCCGTTCAAACAAACGGTTGTTTGGATAGATTTTAGAATAAGTTTCATAACCGTCGATTTCCTTGACATTAAGTTGTGCCATCTTCCCCGATGAATTAATTGCTATGCCATAGTATGTCAACCCTCTTCGTAGTACGTCGTCATGCAGTTTTGACAGATACTGGATTTTATCCATTATTGTGGGATCTGAAAGATTGATGGACTTGACTTCTTCTTTTTCCGGATGGACTAACCCTTGAATGGTATCTTCTCCAGCTATAATCTGTGGTTTTCCATCCCTCCATTGTTTTAGGATGGCACGGATTGACTTAATCAGTTTTTGAGACTTTGCAACGATAGCTATATAGGGGCGTGAGTTGTATACGCAAGCCATAATTGAGTTATCACCCTCCGTTAAAACTTCCGAAAACTGACTTGATTTCAACTCGGGAGTGTGCGTTTTGTTGTTCCACATAATCACTATATCTTTCCCAATCTCACCGGAATAACTTTCTCCGTTAAAAAAGAAAACCGTGGCTCGGGTAGGAATACCGTCTTTATTTATCTTTCCAGAAAGTGATACGGTCCCATAACACAGAACATTGTCGATCATACAGAATCCAACACAACCAATATTTGTTAAAATCTGTTCCAGCAACCACATATCCATAGTTTCTGTTTCTCCAAATTCATAAACAAACATCTGTGTTATTAAGTCCAAAAATTCTTTTTGATAACAAAAGTTTCGGATTTCTGATTTATCACTTTCTTTCATTTTTGAAAAATCATAAAGGGGAGAAATAGGGACTACGTTGGTAGTCCCTATATCCCCGACATATCGGGATTTACTCATGCTCACTATCCTCCATTCTTTCAATAAGTTTAGCAATCTCCATCGAATTGTTGTTGATTGCTGAAATGAGTGCCGTTTGGGTTTTAAAAATATAGTAACACAACACTCCACACATTACTATTGGAAATCCCACCGTACTAATGGCTCCTACTAACTCATTCATAATATCATCCTCCTTATACATTTATGATAACATGACCAGACTTTCCTACCAAGTCTCCTTTATAAAATCTGTGTGACTTGATAGTTTTGTCTGTACGTTTGAATTTTGTTTTATGCTGGTTTACAATATTTGGCAGAGTGTACGTTGTCAACGAATACGGCAAGAGTGATTTTCCATAGGCGAAGTTAATAGCACAGACTGATAACAACGAACAATCACAATCACAGGGTTGAATCTGATAGATTCTATCAATATCCCAGTTAATCAACTCACATTGATTATAGAGGGATTTTCGGTTGCTTTGATTATAGCCAATGTTGTTATTTCTTGCCAACATCTTATTTCACATCCCCCTTTTTAATTAAGTGAAAAGGCTACAATATTGTAGTCAGTGTCAAGAATAAAGTTAATAAGCAGGTGCAGGTATTCGTTCCAAAAATCAGCACTAGCGGTATAGTTGGTAGTCATTTTTTCACGAAAAGCACAAATACCGAGTGCCCTCTTATCAAAAACAACTCCAATGATATTATTGAGTGTTACCGCGTCAACTCCGAGTCCAAGTTTATTTGTTGTGTCTGCACTGAAAGAAATGCTGGAAACATCGCTAAATCCAAATGGGGTTGTGTCAGCGGTTTCTCCCCTGACGGTTTGCCATCTCGGGATTTCAACAAACTTCCCAATGTCCCGTTCATCGCGGTTATAAGTATCCGCGAGCAAACCATTCATTCTTGCTTTGATAAATGGTGTTAAGAAATATGCGTTCTGCTGGATTGCTCCAACTGACAAACTCTTGTTATTATACACATCTGTGCGTGATTTCATATTAGAACGAATTACTCCGATTTTCTCACTTGCATAGGCCAAAAATTCCTTATTGAGAAGTAACTTTTCTGGAGTATCTTCTGCGGTAACTCCAGCAACCCCATCGGCAACGGCCATGGTTTTTAGTTTAACTTCCGTATTTGTAGCCTTGCAACTTTCAGCAATTGCCGAATTTACTAACACGTTAGCCCATGAATCAAGAACCATGTCACGCGTTTCTCTAACAGATTCACGAATCTGTGAAAGAAATCCATTCAATGCGTCCCAACCTTTGAAAGATTCTTTCAAAATTTCCGCTGAAATGGAAATAGGAATCATTAAATCCTTTCCCTCTTCATAGACTTTTGCCGTAACTTTTGGCTGGAAAAACGTGTGTTCGAGTTCTGCATAGGATTGTTTATTAACAGGAGCGGACATCGGGTCGTCATAGACGTCGGTAATATCAATTTTTGCCCTCTGCACAAAACCACCCCATTCAATGCGGTCAACCACAATGTCCGAAAACATCATCTCATAACCGAGCGTTGTGCACTCAAATTTAGCCATGAGTGCCACAAGTGCCTTTGTAAATTTCTCGGTTGTTCCGAGTTCGTCGATATCTCTTCCGATATCAATAAGTTTTTCGGCTGGGATTTCCTCCAAATATCCGTTCTGTTCCATGTACTCTTTACCCATACTTTGAGCGAGTGCTTGCTGGGTTAAGTCCTTCACGTCTTCAAGTTTCATGTTTTGTTCCTCTCTTTCTCCCCGTCGAGCCGATAGGTCAGCAATTTTTTACTTATTTTTTGAGTTTTAAAATTTGGAATTCTTCAACTTTTCCATAACTGCAACATTCAAACAAACCATCCTCTAATTGTGATTGCAACTCCGATTTTACCTCATCAAGCGTATTTCTTGTTATTCCCAATATTGAAAAATCATTATGTCCCAAAACATCACTATTCAGAATCTCAACCACTCTTTTGTCTCCATTTTTCGAAAAATCATAAACCATTGATTCCCCAAAACTCATCTTCTGACGATGACCATCTTTCCCATAGATTTTGTAGAATTTCGTTACCATAATTATATACCTCATTTCTATAATATTTGATTCTTTCTTGAATCTGTAACCATTGTATCAT
>OLGL01003115.1_pt1 | contig 11168 bp, 9 predicted proteins | sample 1605041 | NCBI WGS metagenome assembly OLGL01 (sample SAMEA3888905, study PRJEB22519) | human gut metagenome | biome: human gut; feature: human-associated habitat; material: faeces | place: Denmark | collected 2010 | reverse complement strand
TCACCGATACTCTGGGCCGTATGCACTCTGATGCGCAGTTCGCTGGTTCTTCCTCTGTACCTGCACATGTTGAGATGATGGGTCTGATCGGTATGGGTAACAACCCTATGGTAGGTGCTACCGTAGCTGTTGCAGTATCCATCGAAGAAGCTGCTAAGGCTGGCAAGTTCTAATAAATCTGATTTTCAGAATTCTGAGACTCCCGATTTTTTCGGGAGTCTTTTTTCATAAAATTATTTTTGCAATCGAACATACATTCTGTTATAATATAATGAGCGCAAGGGAGCCAATATGCTTGCATAATTGGCGAACGGCGAATTTGATCATGATCGTTGTGAAGCAACGGTAAGCACCATAGGTGCGAATCATGATGTAATGAGTAACCGCAGCACAGAAAGGAGGCATTTATGGAAACATCATCACATACGTATATTGCTATGGATCTGAAGTCCTTTTATGCCTCCGTGGAGTGCGTGGACAGAGGCTTGGATCCACTGAACACCAACCTGGTGGTAGCGGATGCCTCCCGGACGCAGAAGACCATCTGCCTGGCAGTGTCACCCTCCCTGAAAGCCTATGGGATTTCCGGAAGAGCAAGACTGTTTGAGGTAATCTCCAAAGTACGGGAAGTAAATGCACTGCGGAAGGTAAGAGCTCCCGGAGGAGCGTTTACCGGAAAATCTTCTTTTGCGGATGAATTGCAGGAACATTCCGAATTAGAGGTAGCTTTTGTCACAGCCACACCACGTATGGCGAGATATTTAGAATACAGTACACAGATTTATGATATTTATCTGAAGTACATTGCACCGGAAGATATTCACGTCTATTCTATTGATGAGGTATTCCTGGATGTGACACAATATCTGAAAACCTATGGCATGACAGCGAGAGAACTGGCGTCCAAAATTGCAATGGAGATTCTCGAGAAAAAGGGGCTGACTGCCACAGCCGGAATCGGAACCAATCTGTATCTGTGTAAGATTGCCATGGACATCGTAGCCAAACATATGGAGCCGGATGAAAACGGTGTCCGGATCGCCGAACTGGATGAGATCAGTTACCGGGAACTTTTGTGGGATCATAAACCACTGACGGATTTCTGGAGAGTTGGCACTGGATACCGTCGAAAACTGGAAGCAGCCGGAATGTTTACCATGGGTGATGTGGCCAGATGTTCTATCGGCAGCACTCAGGATTACTATAATGAAGATTTACTCTATAAAATGTTCGGAATCAATGCGGAGCTTCTGATCGATCATGCCTGGGGATATGAACCGGTGACCATGGATCTGATCAAGTCCTATCGGCCGGAGACCAACTGTATCAGTTCCGGGCAGGTATTGCATTGTGCCATGGATTTTACGAAGACGAAGATCATAGTCCGGGAGATGGCTGAACAGTTGGCCATGGATCTGATGACGAAAAAGCTGGTGACAGATCAGATCGTACTGACTGTGGGTTATGACATTGATAATCTGAAGATACCGGAGATTGCCGATCATTATCATGGGGAGATCACGGTAGACCGTTATGGCAGGAGCGTACCAAAACATGCCCACGGCACCGGCAATCTTACGACAATGACTGCATCTTTAAGTAAGATCACGGAGACGACGATGGGATTATATGAACGAATCGTGAATCCATCACTTTTAACACGAAGGATCACTCTGACAGCCAATCATTTAAAAGATGCGGACAAAGTGAAGGACGAGCCGGTCTACGAACAGCTGGATCTGTTCTCCGGAGACCTTTTGTATGCTGGGCAGGAGCCTGCACAGGATACGACGCAGCAGGAAAAAGAACGTCTGGAAAAGGAAAAACATTTGCAGGAAGCAATGCTCCGGGTGAAATCCAAATACGGAAAAAATGCCATTTTGAAGGCAGCCGACTTACAAGAGGGCGCTACCACAATAGACAGGAATCGTCAGATCGGTGGTCACAAAGCATAATAAATAATCATAGAAAAAGGGTAAAAAATGAACGAGAAATATAAGGACATGCTCCGGCTTCCGCATCCTGTGTCCGCCACCCACCCCAGAATGTCGTTGCAGGACCGGGCGGCACAGTTTTCTCCCTTTGCGGCATTGACAGGATACGAAGATGCTCTGAAGGAAACGGCCCGTCTGACGGATCATTTTGTCGAACTGGATGAAGACAGGAAGCAGGAGATTGACCGGCAGATCGGTTATCTGCAACAGCACATGAGAGAGGAACTTACGGTAAAGATCACTTATTTCGTACCGGACACTCGGAAAAACGGCGGTGCCTACAACACTCTGGAAGGATGCGTGCAAAAAATTGACGAAAATAGCAAAAGCCTCCGGATACAGGGAACGGAGATATTGGTAGATAAAATCTATCAGATAGATTTTATCCGGGCAACATTGTAAATATTTATAGAAAATGCTACAATATTGCCCGGCAGACATTACTGAAAAGTTTGGAAAGGAATCTTTCGGAATGAAGAAAAAATATATCGGTACAGTTTTTTTCTCTCTTCTTTTACTGTTGTTATTTCTTCCGGTTTTCTTTTATGTTATTTATTACGGAAATAACGTAGATTATAATGCAATGCACAAAATTGTTACCGTGGAAGGAAACAGGGTCTTATTTTTATGTGCGATCGTGGGAGCTGCGGTACTTGGAATTCTTTATTATTTTCTCAGAAAACTTCCAACCACGCCCCGTACAATAACTGTATTTACGGCCGTTACCGTGGCGGTCTGTGTCCTTTTTTATATGATCAATGTCAATATTTCCAAATGTATAGCGTTCTACGGCGGCTGGGACTGCGGAATGGTGGCCAATTCGGCACGCTGGATCTTCGAAGGCGGCGAACTGGGATATGACGATTATTATACGATCTACAGCAACAATATTCCCATTACATGGCTTTTGTATAAGCTGTATTGCTTTTCTTCCGGTATGAAAGCGTATCCGTATAACCCGGAGTTTATATGGATCCAGTTCCAATGCGTAATGCTTTCACTGGCAGTATTATGTTCTGTACTTTTGGTGATCAGAGTCAGTAAAAACCTGGGAACATCTGTTATAACACTGATTTTCAATATTGCCTTTCTGGGAATCTCTCCCTGGAAAATCATTCCGTATACGGATGGCTGCACCATAGCGATGCCTGTTATGATCCTTTTCTTATATTCCATGGTGCGAGGCCGCAAAAGCAGGTGGAGTTATGCTCTCTGGTTCCTGCTTATGTTTCTCGGATGCCTGAGCGGCATTATGAAAGCGACCTGTTATGTGGCGGTAATTGCGATCGTCATAATTGATATTTTTTGGACCGTTTCGGAGGAGAGCGATGTTCGTTCCCGGTTATACGGACTGGGAGGGAAGATGTTACTGCTGGTAATTGCCTTTTGTCTTGCATCATGGTGCAGGCAGGGAATGTATCAGACATTACACTACGAATACAATCCGGAGTTGGAAATCGGTTGGAGTAATTATATGTATAACGGTCTCAATGAGGACACCACGGGAGCCTGTTCCGGAGAGGGCCTTGAGATCGTACGGTCTTTTGCCGGTTCCGATAAGGCTTCCCGGATGCAATATGAACTTGCAGGAATCCGCAGGAGAATGCAGGACCGGGGCTTTATAGGGACCTTGCGGTTCTGGCTGCACAAACAGGTCATGAATTTTAATGACGGCACCTTCAGCTGGTATCAGGAGGGATATTTCCAGGCCTGGGAATATCCGGAGATTTCCGACAGCTCTTTTACGGAACCATTGCGGAATTTCTACTGGCTGGATGGCAGTAATTATATCTGGTTCACGACAGTAAGCCAGGGCCTGTGGATTTTTGTACTGCTGGGAATTCTGGCACAAGCAGTATTGCTTTTAGTGAAAGCAATAGCAGGATTACGTAAGAGTGATGTGTCAGTTGAGGAGAATTCATCCGATCTGTTGAGCGTTTCTGTTACCATGATCGTTATTTTTATCGGTATGTTTTTATTTGTTATGTTGTTTGAAGCCAGGGCGCGGTATCTTTATAATATGATCCCGGTCTTTTCAACAATGGCAGTTCTTGGATGGTGCGGAATATATCGTAAATGCTTCCTGATGTTTGACAAAAAGCGGCAATAAGCTATTTATTATATAAAAAATGCACGTTATCCGCTTTTATAATGTGAAAATACCACTGGTAAAAAATACAAGCATCTTGTATAATGTACATTGTTAGTTCAAATTATTTTATAAAATAGGAAATAATAAGAGGGAGGAAGAATTAATGTACTATTGTAAGAATTGTGGCGAACCTTATATGACGGATGAAGCTGTAATGTGCATAAAGTGTGGCGTAGCTAAGGGACAGGGCAATAATTATTGCCATAACTGCGGTAAGCCGTTAGCTCCGGATGCAGCAGTATGCTTAAACTGCGGCGTAGCTAATAAACAGGCTCCTGCACCGGATGCAAAATCCAAACTGGTTGCCGGTCTCCTGGGTATTTTTCTGGGTACATTCGGTGTTCATAATTTTTATCTTGGCTACACCGGAAAAGCAATCACACAGCTTGTGCTTACCATTGTTGGATATATTCTTTGCTGTGTTGTAGTTGGTGTTTTCCTGGTTATAGGTATATGGATCTGGAGTCTGGTAGAGGCTATTATGATCCTGACAGGCAAGATCAATGTAGATGGTAAAGGTAACCCGCTGGCAGATTAAATAAACTAAGATCCTGAAAGGATCGGAAAGAGGAAAAAATGGACGGACAGAATTTTGAAAATGAAAACAATGTAACGGTAGATACTACCGCAACAGAAGTAAGTTCTACAGCAGAACCCGCACAGGAGATACCTGCAGCAGAACAGCCTGCAAACAATTATCAAGACTATACTACTAATGTACAGCCTCAGGTAGCTGTAACAACACCTGTACAACCTGAGAACAAAGATACCAATGTGCTGGCTATCATCAGTCTGGTACTGGGTATTCTTTCTATTGTTCTCGGATGCTGTACCGGATGGATTGGTGCTTTGTTTGGTATCGGTGGTATTATCTGTGCAGTATTTGCCAATAAGCAGGGTAAGACCGGACTGGCAAAGGGTGGACTGATCTGCTCCATCGTCGGTATTGTATTGGGAATCCTGATCACCGTTCTTGCAGTAGTATTTTCTATGGCTATGGTAGGTTACGGCTTTGAAAGTATGTACTAAGAATAGCAGAAGTCTGGAAGATTATCTTTATCTGACAGGATGGATATTTCTTCTGACCGGCAGCATTGGAATCTATCTGTATCTTCATATAGTTATTCCGAATCTGCAGGGATATACCTGCGTGGTCTACCGATTGTTTGGATTTTATTGTCCCGGCTGCGGCGGAACCAGAGCGGTAAGTGCACTGCTTGCAGGACATCCTCTGTCAGCAACCTGGTATCATCCACTGGTAACTTATACCGTTGTTATCTTTGGAGGTTTTATGCTGACACAGACTCTTGCCAGATTACATATCGGTGGGATCAAAGGATGGAAGTTCCATGAGTGGCATCTGTATGCAGCTGTCGCAATCATGATCGGAAATTTTATTTTGAAAAACATTTTGCTTTTGGGTTTTCATATTTCACTATGACTGTATTTGCAATTTTTACATATACAGAATTTTTTAAGCACAAGAGTGCGGAGGGAGAAAAAATGAATAAAAAAACTACAGGTATCATTGCTTACATCACTTGGATCGGCTGGATCGTTGCGTTTTGCGCAGGTGATAAAGAGGGCGCTAAGTTTCATCTGAATCAGGCGCTGGTAATTCTGATCGGTCAGATCATTGCAAGCGCTGTCAATTTTATTCCTAAAGTAGGTGGATTTGTAGGTTCTATCCTGAGTATTTTCCTGTTTGTATGCTGGATCATGGGTCTGATCTATGCTTGCCAGGAGCAGGAGAAGGAAGTTCCCCTGATCGGTCAGATTAAAATTTTAAAATAATCATCTATCAGAAAAAAGAACAAGAAAATCCCCGGTGCATCAGCATCGGGGATTTTCTTGTTCTTACGTATTATTCTGCAGTAGTAGAAGCAGCATCTGCTGTTTCCTCTGCAGTGGTCAGATTTACATTTTCCGGTTGTTCACCATGCAGGAACGTAATAATGATCTGAATACGTTTATAAGCTCTTGCGTAGTTTTCTTTTGCATAATCGGCAGTCAATTGATTGTAGCCGCCGTTGCTGTAGGCTTCATGATAACTTTCCACTGCCTGTGTCATGTACGCGCTGGCTTCATCTGCCAGAGATTCCAGATAATCAAATTCCGTGGGAAAATCCAATTCCGCAAAATTCTGAAAAGAGGTATCCAGTTGATCCAGATATCCCAGCAATTCATCAGTTGCTGTATCCGATTCCGCATCTACGTTATTGATGGCAGTATCGATATCGGAGATTTCTGTGCAGAAGGCATCTATTTCACCCTTGAACTGTGTCAGCTTAGGATCTTTTCCACAAGCGGTAAGTGCCATGGCAGTAAGAAGTCCTGCGGTAATGGCAAGTATTTTTTTCTTCAAGATAATCATCCTCCAAATCATTTAATCCACATAAAATTTATCATATTCTGAGACTTTGCGCAACCATATAATGTTAAATCGTCCCCTTTACGAATAAAAGCACAATGTGGTATGATTAAAAGAATTAAGAAACAGGGAAGAGAAACATGACACGAGAAAAATTTATTGATTTCACAAAAGATCATATCATATATCTGGATGGTGCCACCGGCTCCAATCTGGTAAAGGCCGGAATGCCCTCCGGAGTCTGCCCGGAGCAGTGGATTCTGGAACATAGAGAGGTAATGCTACAGCTACAGAAGGAATACGTGCAGGCGGGAACCAATATTCTGTACGCACCTACCTTTACAGCAAACCGTGTAAAACTGGCAGAATATCATTTAGAGAAAAATATGTCCTCTATGATCCATGACCTGGTGGCGATATCAAAAGAAGCTGCAGCAAGTACTCCGGGACATCCGGTCTATGTGGCCGGAGATATCACCATGACCGGCGAGCAGCTGCGCCCTATGGGAAAAATGGAGCTGGAAGATCTGATCGCTATCTATAAAGAGCAGATTCTCTGCCTGGTGGATGCCGGAGCAGATCTGCTGGTAGTCGAAACGATGATGAGCCTGGCAGAGACCAGAGCGGCATTGATCGCTGCAAAAGAAGTCTGTGATCTTCCGGTGATCGCTACACTTACTTTTGAAGCGGATGGCAGAATTTTATTCGGCACAGATGCCAAAACGGCGGCAGTCGTACTGGAAAGCCTGGGTGCGAGCGCTATCGGTGCGAATTGTTCCACCGGTCCGGCACAGATGGAAGGCATCATCTCCGACATGGTATCCGTTACCATGATACCTATCATTGCAAAGCCAAATGCCGGACTGCCTTTTCTGGATGAAAACGGAACTACCTGCTATAACATGGAAGCAGAAGAGTTTACCGAAGAAATGCAAGTACTGGTGAATGTCGGCGCAACCATACTGGGAGGATGCTGCGGCACCACTCCGGAATTTATAAGGCAGCTTCATGATCGTTTCGGCACCGTTGCACAAGCAACAGCAACCAGACGACCGGAGGGCATCCGGTATCTGACCTCCGAACGCATTACCCACAGCTTCGGGCTGGAGGATGGTTTTTTCGTTGTGGGAGAGAGAATTAACCCTACGGGCAAAAAGGCACTTCAGGCACAACTGCGGGAAGGCAATTTTGAAAAGGTGATCCAGTTCGCCGAAGAGCAGGAAACCTGTGGCGCAAAGGTACTGGATATCAATATGGGGATGAGCGGTATTGATGAAAAGCTATGTATGCTCCGGGCGCTGGAGGAGGTAAGCGGTGTGACGAATCTTCCGCTGTCACTGGATTCCAGTTATGTGGAAGTACTGGAAGCTGCCCTTCGTAATTACCCGGGACGTGCTTTGGTCAATTCGGTGTCTCTGGAAACGGAAAAATTCGAAAAGCTGCTTCCTATTGTAGCTAAATATGGTGCAATGTTCATCCTGCTTCCTTTATCGGATGCAGGTCTGCCTAAGGACATTGAAGAGAAAAAAGAGATTATACATAAAATTTATGATCGTGCACTTTCACTTGGAATGCGAAAGGAAGATATTGTAGTAGACGGTCTGGTGGCAACCGTCGGAGCAAATCCAAAGGCTGCACTGGAGACGCTGGAAACGATCCGTTACTGCAAGAGCAACGGCTTCGCCACAATTTGCGGCTTATCCAATATTTCATTTGCCATGCCGGAGAGAGGTTTTGTAAATACCGCTTTTCTGACGCTGGCGATTCAGTCGGGACTGACGATGGCGATTGCCAATCCCTCTCAGGAGATGCTGATGAGCTGTGCGCTGGCAACCGATCTTCTCCTGAATAAAGAAGAGGCTGCACTCCGTTATATTGAATATGCCGGAGGCGTCAAAGAGCGCAGAGAAGAAAAAGAAGCGGAATTATCCAGAAAACTTGCTCTTTTGGAGCAACAGGGAACGAAGGCAGATTCCACGGACAATACAGAAGTGCCATCTGCTGTAACTGCTTCGAAAGATACCCCTCAGATCAATGAAATGCAGGAAAAACTGAAAACAGCAGTTCTGAAGGGGAATCGTAACGGTATTGTAAAAATAACAAACGAAGCACTGGAGAGTGGAGAAAAACCTGTGGAATTATTGAATCAGGTTCTGCTTCCCGCTATTAATCTGGTGGGAGAATATTTTGATCAGGGCAAGTATTTCCTGCCGCAGCTGATTGCCAGTGCAGAAGCAATGAAGAATTCTATTGAAGTACTGGAGCCTTTATTACAGACCGGAAACAGTGGGGAAGAAATGCCGGTAGTCGTTATTGCTACCGTAGAAGGCGATATTCATGACATTGGTAAAAATCTTGTAGCGTTGATGTTGAAAAATCATGGTTTCCATGTGATAGATCTGGGAAAGGATGTTCCCCAGGCCAAAATTTTGGAAACGGCAAAGGAACATCACGCTGAGTTTATCGCCCTGTCAGCGTTGATGACCACCACCATGCAGAGAATGCGGGAGATCGTAGCCGCTGCGAAACAGGAAGGTATCACCGCCAAAATCATTATCGGCGGAGCCGTGATCACCCAGGAATATGCGGATGAGATCGGAGCGGACGGCTATTCCAAGGATGCAGCAGATGCTGTGAAGCTGGCCAAAAGCCTGATGGAATAAAATAAACAGCGGAAAATTATGGAGTATAGATAAAGGAGTGGAATGACATGATTGGAGCAGATGCGATTATTAAATGTCTGGAAGAAGAAGGTGTAAGTACGGTATTCGGATATCCCGGAGTGGCGATATGTCCTTTTTTCAACAGTATTCTGGATTCCGATATTAAGACAGTATTGATCCGTACCGAACAGAATGCAGCACATGCTGCCAGCGGTGTGGCACGAATGACCGGAAGACCCGGAGTCTGTGCGGTAACCTCCGGACCGGGCGCTACGAATGTCATCACGGGTATTGCTACAGCATTTGCGGACAGTATTCCACTGATCTGTATCACCGGTCAGGTGAACAGCGAACTGCTGGGAAGCGATGTATTCCAGGAGGCGGACATCACCGGCGCTGTGGAATCTTTTGTGAAATACAGCTATCTGGTAAAAAATGTAAATGATATTCCCAGAGTATTCAGGGAAGCGTTTTATATTGCCAATACCGGTAGAAAAGGACCGGTGCTGATCGATATTCCCATTGATATTCAGAATGCCACGATCAAGAATTTTCATTATCCGGAAGAGGTAAACCTCCGCACTTATAAACCAACGGTCAAGGGACATGCCGTACAGATCAAAAAGGTGATCCGGGAATTGGAAAAGGCAAAGCGGCCTATTATCTGTGCCGGAGGCGGTGTATTGCTCAGTGAGGCGGAAGAGGAGCTTCGGGCATTTGCGGAAGAACACAGAATTCCCGTAGTGTCTACCATGATGGGAATCGGTGTCATGCCCACTGAACATCCTCTATATTATGGAATGGTGGGCAATAATGGCAAGGCATATGCAAACCGTGCCATGAACGAATCGGATCTGTTGATTATGGTGGGAGCCCGTGTAGCAGATCGTGCGGTCAGTCAGCCGGATCTGATTACCCGGAATAAGGTATTGGTACATATCGATGTAGATCCCGCAGAGATTGGTAAAAATGCCGGTCCCTCCATCCCATTGGTCGGCGATGCAAAACACATTTTTCAGGATTTCCAGAAGGAAGAATTCAGTTGTGACTATGAGGAATGGCTTACTACCTTAAATGAGTATCGTTCCACAATGGAGAAAAAGAGAACCCCGAATCCCGATTTTGTAGATCCGGCTGCGTTCATTACCAGACTTTCCGAGAAAATGCAGGAAGACGGCATCTATGTCGCAGATGTGGGACAGAACCAGATCTGGTCCTGCGGTTATCATATCGTGAAAAAAGGGAAGTTCTTAACATCCGGCGGCATGGGAACCATGGGATATTCCATTCCTGCGGCTATGGGTGCCAAAACAGCCGCGATGGACAAGCAGGTCATTGCCGTATGCGGAGACGGATCTTTCCAGATGTCTATGATGGAACTGGCCACCATCAGACAGCATCGGATCCCAGTCAAGATCATTGTATTGAAAAACAATTATCTCGGTATGGTTCGCGAATATCAGCACTATACCTACAAAGATCATTATTCTGTGGTAGATCTGTCGGGAAGTCCCGATCTGGAGAAATTATCCGCAGCTTATGATATTCCTTATCTGCGTTTGAATAATATGGAGCATGTGGACGAAGTGCTGGATACTTTTCTGGCTGAAGACAATACGATGCTGTTAGAATGTCTGATCGATCCTATGGATCTGGTGAAATAACAAAGGGGGCTGTACTGAGATGAAGAGAATATATTCCGTACTGGTTGAAAACCGTTCCGGTGTACTGTGCAAGGTGGCCGGACTGTTTTCCAGAAGATGCTTTAACATTGACAGTCTCGCAGTGGGAGAGACGGATGATCATGCGGTTTCCTGTATGACGATCGTGAGTTCCGGTGATGAACGTACTTTGGAACAGATTGAAAAGCAGCTGAATAAAAAGCTGGATGTCATTAAAGTAAAAACGCTATCCCAGGAACAGTGTTATACCAGGGAATTAATGTTATTAAAAGTTAAATATAACAAGAATAATCGTAGGGATATCAT
>OLGL01003111.1_pt1 | contig 11178 bp, 8 predicted proteins | sample 1605041 | NCBI WGS metagenome assembly OLGL01 (sample SAMEA3888905, study PRJEB22519) | human gut metagenome | biome: human gut; feature: human-associated habitat; material: faeces | place: Denmark | collected 2010 | reverse complement strand
ATTCATGCTTATGATATCTGTTTCCATTTCCCTGTCCGGTAATATCCGTAGGAGATCAGGAAGTTTGCGAGCCATCCCAACGGCACGGCGTACCATATCATGGCAATGCCGTAGACAGGAGCTCCGAGCTTGGCAATGAGCACACGCAGCCCCAGGTTTACCAGATTGGCGATGGTAAAAACTTTTACGGCTCCGGCACCGCGAAGAATGCCGTCGACCGCCATTTTAAAGCCGATCATGCAGAAAAAGAAGCCGATGAATCGCAGGTATCCTTCTCCGGTGGCAACAGTCTGGGCAGAGGGAGCACCGTCCAGGAATAGCGCGATCAAAGGACGGTGGAGCAGCTCCAGGAACAGACACAGGATGACGGCGGTGATGGCAACCATGATATTGGCAGTCCGATATCCCAGGGAGATCCGTTCGTGTTTTTCTGCGCCGATGTTCTGTGCTGTATAGGAGGAAAGGGCGTTTCCGATGGCGGCCATGGCCAGCTCTCTCACACCAAAATGGATGTTTCTTCCCGCCGGGTTTTCTGCGGAGAAATCGCCCTCGCCCTTCATCTCCGTTTTATTGGAGGGTCCCAGGTCTGCGGATCCGCCGATCATGCCCGGGATCTCATCCTTCAGAAGATTGATCATTTTTCCGGATAAGGATCTGGTGGCCTCCGGCTTTTCCTGCTCCAGCCATAATTTTTCATTGTTCATAAGAGAATCCGCATCCACTCCGCTGTGGTACTTCTCCCAGAGCGCTTCCATCTCCGGATATTCCTGGCAGTAGGCTGCAAACATCACGTTCCAGGCTGCCTCTGTCTCTGCCTTTTCCTCTGCCAGCTTTGCAAAGTGGGCATATACCTCGTCCGGTACGAAGAACGGCTCCTCGTAGGGCCAGCCCAGGGTCTCCCGCATGGCCTTTACATTGTCCACGCCCAGAGGCTCGCCGTGGGCGCTGGCCTTGCCCTGCTTGGCCGGACAGCCGTAACCGATCTCTGTTTTAATGGTGATGAAGGACGGACGTTCCGTATCGGCCTTTGCCGCCTCGATGGCCAGGCCGATGGCGTCTAAGTTGGTGCCGTCCTCTACGGTGATGGTCTGGAAGCCGAAGGCCTTCATGCGCTCCTCCACGTTCTCCCTGAAGGCCAGGTCTGTGCTTCCCTCAATGGAGATCCGGTTGGAGTCATAAAGAACGATGAGCTTGGAAAGGCCCATGGTCCCGGCCAGGGAGAACGCCTCGGAGGAGATCCCCTCCATCATGCAGCCGTCGCCGCCCAGCACATAGGTGTAGTGATCCACCACTGGATAATTTTCCTTATTAAATACGGCAGCCAGATGCTTTTCAGCCAGGGCCATACCCACTGCCATGCCCATTCCCGCGCCCAGAGGGCCTGTGGTCGCTTCCACTCCGACGGTGTGGCCGTACTCGGGATGTCCCGGCGTCAGAGAGCCCAGCTGGCGGAAATTCATGATATCCTCTTTGGTGAGCCCATATCCGAACAGGTGTAAAAGGGAATACAGAAGCATGGAGCCATGACCGCCGGAAAGGATGAAGCGGTCCCGGTTCTCCCATTTGGGGTTGGCCGGATTGTGATTCATGTGATTGGCCCAGAGCTCATATGCCATGGGAGCGCTTCCCAGGGGCAGGCCCGGATGGCCGGAATTGGCCTTCTGGATCGCATCAGCGGCTAAAACTCTGATAGAATTGACGGACAGTGCATCGATTGCTTTCATGTCTCTTCCTCCTAAGAACTGTGCTTGTTTTTACATTTGTTTTATTGATGTTAGGGTCAAAAGCTTTTTGACCCCTCTGATATCGGATTGCTCCGCACTATGTGCTCCCGCAATCCTCAAAACCCTCAAATCCGCTCATTTTTCTATGAAAAATGGCTGCTTTTCGGTGTTTTGGCGGGTCTCAAGTTCAAACATCCTCCCGCAAGCAGGCTTGCGTCGGATTTATTGACCTTTTGACCCTGATATCATTTTAATTTTATCTCTTTCATTACCTCGCTCCCGGCCACGATCAGGGAATTTCCATGGTTTTTCCCCGAGCGCACACAGGAAACGGAAAAATCGAACTGGCCCTGGAATTTCAGATGGCCGTCCAGGCTGTATACCCTGCACGATTCCTCATTATACAGGATAACCCGGTCGCCGTCAATTTCAACTCCGGCATAATCGTAGTCAAAGTCCACGGTCCCGGCCAGCTTTCCATCAGTCGTATACACATCCAGGCGGCTGGGGTTGCCGGACCCGTTCTCCACCACGACTCCGGCGTACTTGTCCGAGTAAAAGATGCTTTTGATCTCCTCCTCCACCGGGACCGTCACCACCGTGCTGTCCGGGATCACGTTTTTCACTGAAATAAAGGTCAGCCCCTTGTCCGAAAACGCGCAGACCGTTTCCTGGTTCAGGTAAACGACCCGTGCCGCCATTTTATCATCAAATTCCTCTTCAAAGCCTCCGATAAAACGATTATTCACGTTTTTTCCGATTTCTGAGAAATCATAAAAAACGACTTTATTTTTTAAAGTCCCGTTTTTCATGTACATGACCGACATGACGATCTGCTTTCCATCCGGCGACAGGGCGATATCCACTGGATATCCGTCTCCCGACAAAAGCATTTTGATATTGATGCCCAGCTCTTCCCCATCCTTTTTAAAATAGAAGATGTAGCACGCCGAGCTGTCCTCCACCACAGCCGCCGTGATCCCCCGGGAGGACACAGCCGCCTTTGTAATGGGAAGCTGGGTCTTGGCAACGCCGGTACAGCCGGCCGTGCTGCATATATAGAGCTGGTTTCCCTGCTGATCTGCGATCACCGCATAGTCTCCGTTGACGTTGATGACCGGAGTCTTCATCTCAAAGCTCTGGGTCCAGACGGTCTTTCCCGCTCCGTCAATATAAGAAGCTCCGTCCTTAGTATAGCGGATCATATTCTCGCCAAAATACGCATATTTCACAAAGCCGCTTTCGCTGACGCTCTTACTGGGTGTGATCTGGGGCGGCTGGCCATCATCTACACTGTCCCCGCCTTCGGCTTCTGCATCACCTGGAACAGCCTCTGAAGTCACATCTGTTGGTTCATTGCTGTCTCCGGTTTCCGGAATGCTTTCTATGTCGATTTCCGCTGCTGTATAGCGCATCGGTTTCTCCCAGGCCACCTCATAGCTGGCATACTCATACTCATTCTGATATTTATAAAAGCAAAGGCCGGTCACTGCCAGAAACAGGACTACCATAATCGCCGGTAAAATCCTTTTTTTCTGCTTTTCCTGTTGACTCTGGCGAACGCTGTCCTCCTCTTCATATCGGGACGGGCGCTCCTCCTGGGGTGTCCGGACAATGTTTTTGCGGAGCTGTCTCTTCTTTGATTCCCTGTCCATAAAAGCCATATCATTCATTATTAAATCTCCCGGAAATGCCCATATATTTTTAGTATACATCATTTTGGGGAGATTCACATTAAATTCTTTCTTAAATTATTCTTTCTTAAGTTATTTCTAGGTAAAATCACTCCTTTGACGGCAGGATCAGCTTCTGTCCCGCCAGGATCCGGTTCTCATCCTCCAGGCCGTTGAGGCGGCAGAGCTCCGAAAGACGGCTCAAGGTTCCATATTCTTTGAAGCAGATCCCATAAAGCGTCTCTCCCTCCCCAACCTGGTAGATCTCATATCCGTTGGCCCTGGCAGCTTCAAAGTCGATGGCAGGCCGGTCCCCAGAGGAGGCGTCTCCCTGGCCGGACTCTGTGGGGGCCTCTGCGGACGGAGCTGTCTCTGAAGCCGGGGCTGTCTCTGGAGTGCCGGACGGATGTGCCTCCTTGTCCATTCCAGTCAGCCTCTGGGGCGTTTCCGGAGAGGACGGAGCCGTTTCCGGAGCAGAGGAATCCGAAGAAGCCGTTTCCGGCACAGCCTCTTCAACAAGGTCTGAATCTGCCAGAGCCCCGCTCTCCTCTATGGAGGAGCCTTCTTTGGCAGGAGGCGTTTCCGCCATGGTCTCGCCCTCATAAGTCTCCCCGGTCTCTCCCGGCAAAGCCTCTGTGGGATACACGCTCCCAGTCATTTCCTCGATCACAAAGTCCGGCTCCTTGGCCTTTTCCTTCCGGTACTCGTCCCAGTCCGTGATACCGACGGGAAGCACCGAGGTAAGGACGCTTTCCATTTCCCGCATTTTTGAATAATTATTGACCATGACCACGCCTCCGGCCAGGACGGCCACTGAAAGGGCTCCGCACAGCATTCCCAGAGCGCTGGTCTTATGGCTCTCTATATCCGCCTGTTCCTTTTTTACCACCATCCGCTGGCGGAAATCCCGGATCACCTTCTCATGGGAGCCTGTCTCTACTCGGCGGACGTCCTTTCTGGTGATCATGTAGTCCTGCATCATCTGGTTCCGTTCATAATATACACAGTGGCCCTTCAGACGGTAAAACCCGTCCTCTGAGGTCACATAAATGACCTCCTCGCCCTCCAGGCCATGGTTCAGATACATGAGCTGGTTCTTTCCTGCAAAATACTGACAGTGCTGCTTCCAGTAATTCAGCGGGCTTAACTGGCTTCCGGGCCCTCCGCAGAGAAACCACCCCTGGATCGTGCGCTTGGGAAATGCCTCCTCCATGGCCTGGTACGCCTTTTTCCATCCGCTTTCTGTAAAGACGATCTTTTCCCCGTCGGTCTCCACATCCTCCATCTCCATGGCCCCATCCACAAACACATACGGAGTCCCGTCGTACTGTTCCACGCTTCCCAGCAAAAGTCCCACCCGCAGCGTCTGGCTCCCAGACGGGTACAGGCGTTTTAAGTATGTATTGACATAATCCTCCATGTAAAAACGGATCACCTGGTCCGGATCTCCGATCTGGCGGATGTTTTTCGGCAGTTTTGGAAACGGATTGTATAAGTCTCCCATGGTCTCACCTCGCTATATTCTTCCACGGGAAGGCCGGGCCTGTCCTCCGGTCTTCCCCTTATGACTCAGGTGGAAGTATACCATGGGCCTTTTGCAAAACCTGTCAAAACGGGGCCGGCTGTCCGAAAAAGTTTTCGACACGCTTCCCCAGAAGATTCATGCCCAGGCATATGCTGCGGCTGATGCAGTCCGCCAGACGCATGACCACAGACAGCCGGACGCTCTGGAGCATCAGCGGGTCCCCGTTCCTCACAGAGCCTACGATACCGGTGATGAAAAGATCACCCACCGCATCCAGGTCCTTACTGACGCCCAGACCGGGCTTTAGGGGCCCCCGTCCCAGGGTCACATAGCCCACATGATCCGCGCTGCCCACCGACGCGTCCACAGCCACCACCAGGGCATCGGGACATTTTTCACGCAGCTGCTCCATACACGGCTCCAGGTTCATGGCATGGACCGGCTCCTCCAGTGTTCCCAGGACTCTGGCGTTTCTCATGCCCTTTTCCTTCAATTTATATCCGATCAGAGGTCCCAGGCTGTCTCCGGTTGACCGGTCCGTCCCGATGCACAGAAACAGGATCTCTGTTTTCCTTTTTTCCTGCATTCCCTCCAGGATCATCATCAGAAGACGGCCCGCAAACTTTTCCGTCTCAAACCCGGCCTTTGTATTATAGTAATAAATCTCATGCCTGCGAAATCTCATGCTCTTCTTCCTTTTCCTTCCTGGTCTTATACGCTATTATAGGCGGACATGGGGAGGAATATACAATAAAAAAGCGGAGGCAGAAATTTATCTGCCTCCCGCCGGAAGTTTTCGCTCTTACCACTCAAAGTGCATATAATCCTTGGTGGAAAACATGGCTCCCCATGTCCATCCATATTTTCCAAAGGCCTTTACCACATCGCTGTCACGGCCGATGGAATACGGGTTTACGCCAGGCTCCCATTTATTTCCCACCAGGACCGTGCCGTCCATCCGCACCTGGGGATTCTGGTCCGGATTGATGTCGATGGCCATTCCCGCGCTGTGATAGCTGCCCAGCCCGTTGCCGCGCCAGCTGTAAGCGCCGATGCTCTGGATGGGGAACTGCTCCGGTCCATTGTAGATCTCTGTAAAAATGGCCTTTACCTCGTCCGCGATGCTGCTGAGGACCTGGACCTTATCTGTGCCCGCCGCCTTCTGGCCGTTTTTCAGCCTCCATACCGGGATCTCCACCCATACCATTTCTGCCTGAGCTGCCTCCGGCGTGGGATTTGCCGCGATCCGGTCATACTGTGCGTTTACCTGGTTCCAGCGCTCCTCTGTTCTGAGACTGTAATCCTGGTGCACAGCTGAGTAATGATATCCGGCTTTCTCTCCCTCTGACAGCTCCGGATCGTTCTCATACCAGTAAGGATCATATTCATAATCGAAAAGCCAGCCCCAGTCGTCATAGGAGCTTCCTCCTGTTCCGGAAGAATCTCCCCAGAAGGAACTGTCCCACGAGGAGCCGCTGTTTCCGCCAGAGGATCCGCTTCCACCGGCCTGGCTCTGGACATGGCCGTCCTTTACCCATGCGCCAATGCCGTTTACCTGGCTCCCGTCGGGCGTTCTGGTATTGGTCAGCACATACCCGTTGGAATCAAAATAGAAGCATTCCGAATATCCGTCATTGTCGCTGTCGATCCACTGCCATCCGTTCTTCGTACAGCTTCCATCATCGTTCTGATACCATCTGCCGCCCCCGTCGGTCCTCCAGCTTCCGGCAAACGCCGTTGTGCTCATGGCCGCCGCCATGAGAGCCGTCATTGTCATCATCCGTACCGTATCCACTTTCATCCTTCTGCCTCCGTAGCTTTTACCTTTGTATTTTCATCCTCACTTTTACTGCGGTGTCCCCTGGCGGTCCCGGCTTTTGAACACAGTGACTGCCTCGCTGATATTTCTCGCCTCTCCGGCGCGGATAAAGCCCTCCAGGGCCTCCAGCCGCTCCATGGTCATAAATTCTTTTCCTGTATAGGCTTCAAAATTCTCCGCTGTATACAATGTTTTTTCCTTCAGCTCCGTTCTCACGGCCTTAAGCTCCTCCACGGCCTTTGCCAGCTCTCCCTGAAGGCGGTCGATCTCCGGTTTGTTGCTTTCCATGATCTCATCCGAAAGGATCGTCTTTGTGACTGTGTCAAAGGCTGCCAGGGCCTCCTTTTTCTTTTTATTGGTCTGGAGCAGGTCCTTGTCCAGCTGGGCGATCTCGTCGTCGAACTTTTCCAGGTTGTAGACCGCATCGTTTTTATCTCTGCGGATGGTCCTTGCAATGGCTTTCATCTGCTTTTTATTGGCCTGGATCCGGTTCCTTATGCTGCGTCCCTCCCGGAGGGCATCCATATGCTTCATCTTGGTGGAATTTCCTATCTTCACATAAACTCCGCCGAAGATCAGGATATCTGCCAGATAGATCAGGATCAGATACCAGGTCTTCCGTTCTGGGACCGCAAAATAAATGCCGCAGGGAACCGCCAGGAAAAATATCAGCAGCGCCAGGAGCAGGATCCCCATTTCCTTCAGGCCCCTGGTAAAATAAAGGGAATAGTATAAACCTCCGGCACAGTACCCCGGTACATGATTGGCCCGGAACAAGGTCCGGATCCGCCCCTTCAGCTCTTCGTTTTCCTTTGACAGGCTCTGGGTATCCTCGGCGATCCGGCCCTTTATGCCCTGGTTCCTCGCCTTTTCCCGCTTTGCCTTAACCTTTTTCAGCTGATCCTCCGTTTTTCCGAGCTCCGCGTCATAGCTCCGGGCGATCTCCTCGCCGCGGGCCTTCACTGTTCTGGCAATGGTATCCGCCACAGCCTTTTCCCTGGTCCTCAGCTGGTCCTCCAGCGTCTTCTCGCTTTCCTCCAGACAGAGCTCCCTTTCTCTTAATTGTTCCAGTTCCTGTACAGCCTGCTTTGCACCGGCAAAAAAGGCAGTGTAATCCGTGATCGGCAATGCCATCTTTTGTCCTCCTGGATCGTTTGTTTTTGTTTCCGTGCGTCCTTATTGAACCGCAGGATCCTGCATACATATAGATTACTACATCTTTTCGGTTCGTACAAGGTAATATCATCAAAAAACACTTTAAAATCACCGGATCCCTTGTTATAATTGCCTGTATCACCATTGACATGGGCTCTTATTCCTGCCCGACGTAGAAAGGAGACCTTTTATGTTCCGTATGTGGGGAAAGCTCTGGAAGGACAATCATCTGCTCCGGGATACCGTGGCCGCCAACGGGGACTACTCCATGTCCCGCACTGCCATGGTCTTTCAGGCTTTGGATGAGATCTGCCGCGAATTTGACCTGGGCCAGCCCATCTGGCTGGATTCCAATATAAAAGACTTTAAGCTCCACGATAAGACCAGGTTCACAAGGGACAGCTTCATCGAGGAGATCGATTTTGATTACCTGGAGATCCATGTGATCGAAGAGTAGCCGGGAAGTAGCTTCCCGGAAAGCCTGGGACTGGCAGTTTTCCCGGGACCTGGTGAAAAAGAGGCTCATTTGCGGGCTTCTTCACCTGCGGTGGGACAAATGAAAAAATACTGGCGGCAGCCGCAGGAGATTTCCCCCAGGCTGACGCCAGTATTTTTTTATACGTTCATGCTTCCGCTTACAGTCTCTTTAAAAGAGCTTCTCTGGCTTCCTCATAGCCAGGTTTCCCAAGAAGGGCAAACATATTTTTCTTGTAGCTCTCCACACCCGGCTGGTTGAACGGATTCACACCCAGAAGATATCCGCTGACGCCGCAGGCAAATTCAAAGAAGTAGAAAAGCTGGCCAAGGCTGTATGCATCCTGGGACGGGATCTTTACCATAAGGTTGGGAACGTTTCCGTCGGTATGGGCCAGGATAGTGCCGTTCATGGCGCTCTTGTTGACGAAATCCACAGTCTGGCCTGCCAGATAATTCATTCCGTCTGTATCCACGTCCTCCTTCTGGAGCACGATCTCCGCCGGAGATTCCTCTACGCTTAATACTGTCTCAAACATGATACGGGCTCCGTCCTGGATAAACTGGCCCATGGAATGGAGGTCTGTGGTCAGATCCACGGCTGCCGGGAAGATACCGCGCTGGTCCTTGCCCTCGCTCTCGCCGTAAAGCTGCTTCCACCATTCAGAAACGTAATGCAGGCTGGGCTCATAGTTGGCCACGATCTCCACCTGCTTCCCTTTTCTTAAGAGGATATTGCGGACTGCAGCGTAAAGAAGGGCCGGGTTCTTTTCATACTCAGCCTCCAGAGCTGTCTTTCTGGCCGCTGCCGCGCCTTCCATTAACTGGTCGATGTCTGCGCCGCTGACTGCGATAGGCAGGAGTCCCACTGCCGTGAGAACGGAGAAACGGCCTCCCACATCGTCCGGTACTACGAAAGATTCATAGCCCTCTTCAGTGGCCAGGTTCTTTAAGGCTCCCTTCGCCTTGTCTGTTGTTGCGTAGATCCTCTTATTGGCCTCCTCCCTGCCGTACTTTTTGATCAGCATATCCTTGAACACGCGGAATGCAATGGCCGGTTCCGTTGTCGTACCGGATTTGGAGATGATATTGATGGAGAAATTTTTTCCTTCCAAAACATCCTGAAGGTCCTTGATATATTTGCTGCTGATGCTGTTTCCCACAAAATAGATCTCCGGAGTCTTTCTTTCTCCCTTGGGCAGCACATTATAAAAGCTGTGGGATAAAAATTCAATCGCCGCCCGGGCGCCCAGGTAAGAGCCTCCAATGCCGATCACCAGCAGCACATCGGAATCGCCCTTGATCTTTTCTGCCGCCTTTTTGATCCTGTCAAATTCGTCCTTATCATAATCCACCGGCAGATCGATCCATCCAAGGAAATCATTTCCGGCTCCGGTCTTTTCCGTAAGAACCTCTTTCGCCCCAAGAACGGCTTTCTTCATATTTACAATCTCTTCTTCACGGATAAAACCGGCTGTTTTGGAATAATCAAATACCAGTTCTCTGCTCATAGCCTCATTCTCCTTTTCTTGCGTGAGATAAATTTCATACATATGTTTTAATTATACCATTGAGTTAAAGCCTTGACAATCCTGCCGCCGGATTTTCTGGCGGATTTTCCCATGTTCCTCCGGGAAAAACCTGCCCGGAGGATGGCATGGGGCCTCATAAAGCCTGTGTCTGTTAAGTGCCTGAAGGCACGCCGCAAGGTCTAATGCCCGACAGGCTCCGCCAGTCCTCCCGCTGCATCTCTGCGCCATGTATGCCTCTTATGTGAGATACTCCTGCAAAATATCTCCCAGCAGTTTCAGGTCCTCTGGCTTCAGCTCCTTTTTGGCCCTCTGAAGCCCCTCCTTTTCTGTCTGCCTGGAGGATGGCTCCTCCCGCTTTCCGCCTTCTCTTCCGGCAGCGATCTGATCCAGGCTCTCCCTCAGATATTCAATGCTGCGCGCCAGCTCGTCCCCATTCCGGTCCTTGTCCCGTTCCTCCCTGGGGCTGCTCTCCCCGGATCCTTCTTCCTTCCGGTCCTCCCCCTTTTTCCTGGATAAAACAGAAAACCGGGCTCCAGTCCTCTCTCCCTGGGCGGCTCCATTTTTTCCCCCAGGCGCTCCCGCTGGTTTTTCTGTACGGGAATGGCCGGTCCTGTCACGCAGCTCTTCCTTTTCTTCCTTCGGGCCGGTCTCATTGCTGGCTGCGGTTTCCTCCACAGCCTTTAATCCCCTTCTTCCCAGGTCCCTGAAGCCGGGACCCGCTGCCGGGACGATCCGGTTTTTCCTGTCCGCCCGTTCTCCCTCTGCTGTCTTATCCACATTTTTATAAAAATGCGGAGAGTTTTCCACATAATCCACCAGACAGTCCATCAGCTGCTGGCGTTTTACGCCAATGTTGACCCCGTTGTCCACCAGCACCATGAACAGCCCAGACAGGATCCCCATGGTCCCATAAAGCACGATATAATAGGAATCGCACCTGTACCAGTAGGACCCGAACGCAGCCACGCCGCCGATCAGAAAGCACAGGATCATGGTCTGCACGGAGAAATTGTCCCAGTCATCCAGAGAGATCTTCATAAAACGGAATCCGTAGACCTGTTTTTCTATGTACGCAGCCGGATTGCGAAGTCCATGGCTCAGAAGGAACATATTTTCCGTCTTCTGCTTCAGCGCCCTCAGATTCCGGTTCTTCGTCAACGCCATGTTTCCGGTTTCTTTTATTAATCTTTTGTAGAGGTTCCCTGTCACAAGCTTGCTTATGATTCCCAGCGCACATACGGCTGCCAGAACATAAAGCACTTTCCCAGTCTGTAAA
>OLGL01003105.1_pt1 | contig 11193 bp, 5 predicted proteins | sample 1605041 | NCBI WGS metagenome assembly OLGL01 (sample SAMEA3888905, study PRJEB22519) | human gut metagenome | biome: human gut; feature: human-associated habitat; material: faeces | place: Denmark | collected 2010 | reverse complement strand
GGTTTGATTACAATGCTGTTTTCGGCAGCTCTTGTGATTCCGGGAGCCGCGCTTTTGCAGCCGTTATATCAAACGTTAAATTCGGCACATCTTTACGATACGTTGACAGGGTTGATAGTTGTATATGCGGCGCTTGGAATGCCGACTACCTTATATATTATGATGAGCTATTATAAGACAATTTCTCCTACTTTGGAGGAAGCTGCATATATTGATGGAGCAGGATTTTTCAGAACATTTGTACAAATTATTTTGCCGCTTACGAGACCGGCATTTGCGACTGCCGGGGTACTTCAGTTCCTGCTTTGTTGGAATGAATTCCAGTTTGCGTTGACATTGACTACGGGAACTGAAAAAAGAACGCTTCCAATTGCGTTATATTATTTCAAGAGTGCGTTTGCAAGTGATTATGGAGCTATGTTTGCAGCTACGGTGCTTGTTACAGTTCCAAGTATTATTGTTTATATGTTGATGCAGAAGCAAGTAATATCCGGATTGGCTGCCGGTTCTGTAAAAGAATAGAATTCGGAGGAATGCGGATGATGAATGATGAAATTTTGCGGATTAATGGATTTGAAATTGTAGAAGATGGATTTGATCAAGACAAAAATAAATATTATGAAGGAATTTTTACACAAGGAAACGGATATTTTCATGTGAGAGGAAGTTTTGAAGAAGGACTTGCAGATGCTCCGCAAAATGAAGTGTACACCAGAACGATGAAGAGTGTCACTACGGAGCAGCAGCGACATCCACTTTCAAAGCAGGGAACATTTTTGCCGCTTATGATGGGAAAGCATCCTTTTTTAGAAGAGGTGATCATTAATTTACCGTATTTTATGCGGATAGAAATTGCGGCAGGTAATGAGAAGCTGGACATGATCCGAAGTGATATTAGAGATTACCGACGGGTTCTTAATATGAAAACAGGAGAATTGACGAGATCCTTCACTTGGATTACAGCTTCCGGAGAGGAGATTGATGTTAAATTTTCAAGGTTTGCAAGTCTTGATGAAAAGCGATTGTTTGTACAGCAGGCAGACTTGAAACCAAGAAAAGGAACGCCTTACATTACTGTTAAGAGTGGAATTGATGCCGGAGTTACTACAAATGGTTACTGTCATTTTACAGAATCCAGCCTGTTTGAAAAAGAGAATAAAATTGGTGTTACAGTTAAGACAGATGTTGGAGAAAGAGCATCTATTATGTGTGAAAATCAGTTGCGTGGTTTAGATGCGGTATGTCATACAGAGTTAGAGAAAACAACAATAGATGTAATTTATGAAGGGGCTTTGACTGAAAATGCGACATTAGTGAAATATAGTGTACTGGGATGTTCGAGAGACCGGACAGAAGACTACATCAAAGAAATGAAAGAGTGTCTTGAACAAACAGCGAGATTAGAGTATAAACAATTACTTGAAAAAAGTAAAATCATTTGGGAGCAGAAGTGGAAAGATTCCGATGTGCTTGTAGAGGGATGCCAAAAGCTGCAGGATAGCCTTCGGTTTTCGATTTATCATTTACTTAGATGTGGCGGAAAAGAGGAAGAACGTATTCAGGTATGCGCGAAAGGATTTGCCGGCGAGGCATATTATGGAAGATATTTTTGGGATAGTGAAATGTATCTTCTTCCGTTTTATCTGTATACGGATCCGCTATCGGCGAAAAGTTTAATCGGCTATAGATATTGGACTTTGGAAGGAGCAAAACAAAATGCGCAGCGATATCATTGCAGAGGAGCACGTTATCCGTGGCAGTCAGGGCTTACAGGAACAGAGCAGTGTTCTATGTGGGAATATGCGGATAATGAAGTTCATATTACAGCAGATGTAGCATTTGGGGTAATGCATTATTACTTTGCATCGGGTGATGAAAAGTTCCTTTTTGATAAAGGGGCTGAAATTCTGTTGGAAACTTCAAGGTTTTGGAGTGAACGTGTGGATAAAGGCGAAGACGGGGAATATCATCTTTTGAATGTGATGGGACCGGATGAATATTCTCCTATGACAAGGGACAATGGGTTTACGAACTATATGGTGAAATTCAACCTTATTTCTGCATTGGAAACATTACGCCTTTTGAAAGAAAAGAAACCGGACCGTTATCGCGAAGTTATGGAAAAGACAAACACTTTGGAAAGTGAATTGGAGATTTTCAAGAAGATTGCAGATTCTCTTGTCGTTCCTTATGATGAAAAACGAAAATTGTATCTGCAAAGTGCAGATTTTGAAGATTATGCACTAATAGATATGGATTCCATTTGGAAGGATAAGAAGAAAGCGTTTGGTCATTACGCTTCTCAGGAAAAGATTTATAGAAGCAGGTGTATCAAGCAGGCGGATATAATTGCGTTAATGAGTATTTTCCCGGAAAAATTTACAGAGGAGCAGTTGAGGGTGGCATATGAATATTATAAACCTTTGACAACACATGATTCATCTTTATCTCCGGCAGTGCATATGCTTGTGGCAAATCGATTGGGAATGGAAGAAGAAACAGAACAATTTCTTGATCGGACAATAGCGGTAGATATGGAACTTGTGCGCAGAGGAGCGGAAGATGGAATCCATATAGCAAATTGTGGCGCGCTGTGGCAAATGGCTGTTCAAGGGTTTATGGGGATGCTGCCGGCTTATCAGGGAGAGAAACTTCGATTTGAACCACATATGCCATCGTTTATAAAGAGTATGGAGACGACGCTTACATGGAAAGGAAGAAAATATAAGGTACATGTACAAGGTGAAAAAGTATCTGTGCAGGAAATGCCGGTAAAAAAAAGAGGGTTTTTGTTTGACTTAGACGGAGTGTTGACGGATACTTCTGAATATCATTTTCTCGCATGGAAAAAGCTGGCGGATGAATTGGGACTTGCGTTTGATAAAACAGTAAATGAGCGGTTGAAAGGAGTAAGCAGAGAGCGTTCGTTTGAGATAATTTTAGAAGTAAATGGGGCGCAGGAAACATTTTTATCTGAGGATAAAGCGAAATTTATAGACAAGAAAAATGAATACTATAAAGCGTTGATCAAGCAGGTGACGTCAAAAGATATTCTTCCGGGAGTGATGGATTTTTTGAATGAATCGAAAAAGCAGGGAATTCTTCTTGCGGTAGCTTCGGCGAGCAAGAATGCGAGAACGGTTCTTGAGGGACTTGGAATTCTGTCTATGTTTGATTATGTGGCTGATGCTTCTAAAATACGATATACGAAACCGGATCCGGAAGTGTTTATAGATTGCATGGAACACTTAAAACTACAACCGTGGGAATGTATTGCGTTTGAAGATGCGGCGGCAGGGATAGAAGCGATTCAGGCGGCAAACATAGCTGCTGTCGGTATTGGAGCGAGTGTTAAACCGGCTGTTCCGGACGTATTCTTGGATAATACGGAAGAGTTGTCTATTGAAAAAATAGAAAATTTACTTTATAAGTAAGTTTTGACAAATAGCGGTCTGATTTAGAAAGTCATTCCGCTATTTGCAGTTTCACGGCAGAATTCTCAGAGCAATAGTGTTTAGCAGGTTTTCATAGTTTCTTCATCGGTCAGCCATTCCATACTTACATCTAAAGTTTTTGCAAGAATTTTTAACTCATAATCGGTGACGAATCTGGTGCCGATTTCAATTCTGCTAATACTATCTCTTTCTATTGTGATTCCTTGAGTTTGCAGGCGGGCGGCCAAGTCTCTTTGAGTGATGCGTTTTTTTGTTCTGGCAAGTTTGATTTTTTCGCCACAGAGATTTTTTCTTCCTTCATAGTTATAGATTTTCATATATTTATCGGCCCTCTTTTGCGTGGTAATAATCAGAAATTTTCTTGACTTTAACATATTTTGAACGCATAATTGTGTTAAAGATACGCATAAATGAGTTTTATTACTCTGGATTGCTTTTTAGAAAATATATTACATGGCGGAAAACAGAGAACATCAATTAGTGGAAGGAGATGCTGTAATGAGAGTGTCAGGGGGAGGGCACTTCAAACAAAAGTCGATAAAATCAAAATTTGTATCAATATCGCTTAGAGATAAATTGATTTTTTTGTTTGTGGGAACTTTGTTTGTTGAGTTGCTGTTATTCGGATGTGTTATGTCTTTTTATCTGTATATAAATGCCAAGAAAAATGTTTCCGATAATATTGATACAACAGTTACGGCGGTTTCAGAGGTAATGGATCAATCTTTTTTGGTGATGGAAAATTTGGTGTTAGAGTTGGCTGCGAGTAACGGGGTGCAAAATTGGCTGGATGACAGTCATTATTATGATCGGGAAAATTCTGAATTTTATCTTAGAAAAACAGAATTTAGCAGAGAGTTAAACAGGATATTAATATACAGTAATGCAAAAAAATTAGATGTAGTTGAATATGCGGCGGTATTTAATGATGGTTATCTTTTGGATTATGTTGATGTGCAGTCAGTCGGTGGAAATAAAGTACAGCGAGAAGTTTATAAGGCGTATGAAGCGGCAGAACAAGAAACAGAAAAATACATTTATTCGGAACTTGTGATGGGCTCTGAAAATGTGATTTTTCATATACGCAGAATGAGATCGGATTTTGAAAGAGATGTTCCGCTTATTATAATGGTTGCGACAAATGAAAGAGATATTGCATCACAGTATGAGAATCTCGTTCAAAATGAAGGTGAAGTAGTATATTTGATAGATGAGGAAAATAAAGTACTGTCAAGTAATAAAGAAGATGAAATAGGTTCGTATATAGATGAAAAAATTACAGAATGTGATACCGGGGAAGTCTATTTGAACGAAACATATATGATGACTTCCAGAGAAGTGGAAAATTTGGGAAAGGGAGTACGCCTTGTTCACCTTTATCCACAAAGTTTACTGATAAAAAAAGTTTTGGAAGGGATACGGACGTATATCATTTTGGGGGTTATGCTGATTATAATATGTCTTATTGCAGCTGTTGTAATTAGTTTGAAATCAACGGGATTTCTAAATGAATTTATACATGCGATGGAAAGTGTGCGGAATAGAAATTATGATATTCGGATCAAAGAATATAAAAATGCAGAGATAAATAGTCTGGGCCGAGCATTTAATGAAATGATGGATGAGCTAAGGGAGTTGATTCGCAATAAATATGAGTCGCAGATATTGCTTAATGAAATGGAAATAAGGTTTCTTCAACATCAGATGAATCCTCATTTTCTTTTTAATGTATTGTTGACAATACAAATTAAAGCGAAGAGAAGTGGGAACGAAACAATCTATAAAATGGTATCGAAATTGTCCGCACTTTTGCGAGCCAGTATTTATACGAACAATGTTGATAGAATCACAGTGGGAGAAGAACTTGAATATACAGAATTCTATTTATATCTTCAGAAAATGAGATTTGAGGGTAGATTTTTTTATAAAATTATTGTTGAGGATGAAGAACTAAAAAAGAGTATTATACCCAAATTTGTGATTGAGCCCATTGTGGAAAATGCGGTGATTCATGGGATTGAAAATATAGAAAACGAGGGTGTGATACGAATTGTATTAAAAAAAATGGGGACGGATTTGCTTGTGACGGTTCAGGATAATGGAGCGGGGTTTGATGTGAAAGAATATTTTAATTCACTTGAACAGGCTGAGAACGGTTCGTCAAGAGAAAAAATAGGCCTAAAAAATGTAGATTTAAGACTTCGACATATTTATGGAGAAGAGTACCGGATTAAAATTAAGAGCAAAATAAATACAGGCACCACTATTTACATTAAGAGACCGATTGAGGAGAGAGAAGAAAATGTATAATGTTATTGTTGCGGATGATGAAAAAAATATCAGGGAAGGAATTGTGGAATTAATAGAGTGGGAAAAGCTTGGATGTAAAGTTTGCGCTTCTATGCAAAATGGCGCGCAAGTGTTGAAATATTTAGAAGAAGAAAAAATACATGTAGATATTATAATAACAGATATAAAGATGCCGATTATGGATGGAATGGAATTAATCGGAATGCTTAATGAAAGATTTCCGGATATTAAAGTGATCATTTTGACGGCATATAGTGATTTTACATATGCACAACAGGCAATAAAATTTCAGGTTTCTGATTTTGTAGTGAAAAACGATTTTTTTTTAGAATTGCCTAGAGCAGTGAAAAAAATAATTGAGCAGTGTGAAGTGGATGCAAAAAAATGTGTGGGCAGAGAGAAAGAGATCCCCTTTTTCCAAGGCGAAGCATGCAGGGTATGTGCGTGTGAAATGCGAGATATTGAACGTTATGATTATGAGGTGTGCAAAAATAGAATAGAAGAGATATTGAATAGTACTTTTTTAGATCACAAAGTTGTGGTGGCTGAGGGAGAAAGCGGGATGCTTATTTTCGTTATAGAATATAAAGGCTCGGAGGAGAATGCTGCGTGGTTTCAAAGAAGACTGGAAAAAGTTGTTTCGATAGCAAAGATATTTCAGAATATAAGATTGAGGATTGGAGCGGGAAAGGTTGTAAAGAGTGCGGAATGGGGAAGAGTGGGGAAAAAACAGGCTATAAGAAACCTTTCCGATATATATACAGATAATAGTCCTGTTAATGTAAAGGAAAACTATACGGAATATATTCAGTATTGGAAAGATGAAAATGATGTGGAAAGTTATATGAGGCGTTTGTATGTTGCGCTGCGCAGTGGAATGGAGGAGAACAAGAAGTTATGTGCAGAGGAGTTTGAGGAATATTTAAAACAGGAAACTCGTCCTATAGAGCAATGCCGGTCGGATACGCATGCAATAATATTGTACCTTGTCAGAAAGGTGAAAAGCAAGGAAAAAATGGAAAAGATATTGGTGCCTGAGAAGGCGCTTGATGCAGTTTATAGAAGTAAATCAAAAGCTGCGCTTGCGGAGGTGATGAGAGAAACCTGCGAGGCTATTTCGACTATTTTGGAAGAAGAACAAAAAGAAGGAAGCAGCTTGTCAAGAAAGGTAAATTCTATTATTGAAAGGGATTATAGAGGGAAAATAAGTCTGAAAGATATTGGTAAAGAGTTGTTTGTAAATAGTAGTTATTTGAGTCGGGTATACAAAAAAGAGACAGGGTATACAGTTACTGACGCTATTAATTCATATAGAATTGAAAAGGCAAAAGAAATTCTCGAAACAGGAGAATATAGAGTTTGTGAAGTGGGGGAAATGGTGGGGATTGAAGATCCGGCATATTTTACACATGTTTTTTTGAAATATGAAGGAAAAAGTCCGTCGGATTTTATGAATCGATAAATTTATGAATCAGTCAAAATTTTACAAGAAAATAAACGGTCGATGTGGTGTCGATTTGCACAGAATATAATAAGAGATAACTACATCTGTAATGGAAATGCTGTGAAAAAGTTCCAAAAATATAGAAAGAACAAAGAAAATACTGATATTTTTGTGCGAATATGGTAAAATTCTAATACTTGTGAAACTTGAAAAAATAAAAAAAGATCAAGGGGAAAGGAAAAGTATGAAAAAGAGAAAGTATCTGGCATTGTTATTAGCTGCCGGAATGATCGCACAGACAGCTCTTTCGACCGGCGGAGTTGTGCAGGTTCAGGCTGCCGAAGACACATACGTTAAAACGGATGAGCTGACAGACAACGATACGGCGGCGCCGAAGAAGGACAAGACGATACCGTCAAAGAATCAGTATGAGTATCAGAAACAGGAACTGGCTGCATTTTGCCACTTTGGACCGAATACATTTAATGAGATCGAATGGGGAGAACATTACGGCGATAAGACTCCGAATGAGATCTTTAAACTGACGGAAGATTTTGATGCGGACACACTTGTTAAAACATTGAAAGAAGCAGGTTTCAAGAAATTGATCGTGACTGCGAAGCACCATGATGGTTTCTGTATATGGGCAAGTGAAGCAACGCAGTACGACGTTTCCGGCGCGACAAATTATCAGGGTGGAAAAGGTGATGTCCTTGCCGACATTTCAAAAGCATGTACAGAACATGATATGGACATGGGCTTCTGTCCCCGTGGGATATCCATGATGAAAGCTATGGGTATAAAGATGCATCCGGTAAGGCATTAGTAGAGTTTGTGGATACTAATAATGATGGAAAACCAGATAAAAACCAACCGGTCAATGGTTTGACTTGGGAACAAGTAAAACAGCAAGATGCGAAAGATTACAATAAATATTATAATGATCAGTTGATCGAGATACTTGGAAACGACAAATACGGAAATAAAGGGCATTTTAAAGAAGTATGGATGGATGGTGCGAAAGGAAGCGGCGCCGGATATCAGGAATACGACTTTAAAAAATGGTTTGACACAATTCAGCAATATGAAGGAATTGCCGGAAATCAGGTTGACGACTGTATGCTGTTCGGAGCAGAAGCTTACACAACTGTCCGTTGGATCGGAAACGAGAACGGATTTGCGGCAGAGGAGACTTGGTCAAAATCGAATGTAGATAAAGAGAAAAATACGATTAACAGCAACTCTTCGGGCGGATATACGAAAGGTTTCCCAGACGGAAATCAGTGGACAGTTCCGGAAGCGGACGCACGAATCACGTCAGGATGGTTCTGGGGAGATAGTAAGAAGACACCGAAGACAATGGAAGAATTATCAGAGATGTACTTCCGCTCTGTAGGTCATAATGCTCCGCTTCTTTTGAATGTTCCTCCGAATAATAAAGGAAAAGTTGACGATGCGATCTTAAGACGTGTAACGGAATTCGGTACGGCTATTAATAAAACGTTTGAGAAGAACCTTGCAAAAGATGCTGAGGTTTCCGCAACAGAAGTTCGCGGAAAGGACACAACTTATTCTCCGCAGAACGTATTGGACGGAAAAGATGATACATATTGGACTGTGAATGATGAGACAAAATCAGGCACACTTCTGATCGACCTGAAAAAAGATACACTGTTCGATGTTGTGTCTATCGAAGAGTCGATTGAGTTCGGACAGAGAATCGGCAAGTTTAAAGTTGAGTATCAGACTGCGAACGGTGAGTGGAAGAAGTTTGACGAGGGAACAACGGTTGGCGCGAAACGTCTCAGCCGCAGAAGCCCTGTAAAATCAAGTAAGATCAGGATCACGGTAACGGCGCATGAAAGCGCGGAAAATAAAATTCCTATGATCAGTGAGGTCGGCGTTTATAAAGCGGCGGCAGGTATGGAAGCTCCGAACGGAATTCCGGAAGGACTTCAGGTAGTCGATGACAGAGCGTTTACGGCAGACGGATGGTCAAAGGAGTCGGGAGATCAGTTTATCGAAGGCACAGGTATGTGGTGTCGTCCGAATGCAGAGGCAACTGTGAAGTTTACAGGAACGAAAGTATGGCTTGTAGGTACGATCGATCCGAGCCACGGTCCGGCAGACGTATATATCGACGGCAACAAGGTGGCGTCTATTAATACGAAGTCAGATAAGAGAAAGCTTCAGCAAAGAATCTTTGAGTCTGATACGTTAAAAGAAGGAAAGCATACATTAAAAATTGTTAATACAGGAACGGGTACAGAGGCAATCGGAGTAGATGCCGCGTTAGTATTGAACAACGGCGGAAAAGGTATGTTCCAGATCGAGTATCCGAGCTATCGTGTTAATGAAAACACAAAGACTCCGATCATGGTAAAACGTCTCGGAGGAACAAAAGGCGAAGCTACGGTACAGTTCCAGGTAAATCCGGGAAGCGCATGGCAGGATCACTTTAATGCAGACGGAAATATGGAGTTGAAGTTTGCAGACGGTCAGACAGAGGCGCAAGCTCATGTTGAGACAAGAAGAGTGCCGGGAGAGACAGGCGATCTTTCCTTTACTGCTGTTCTTGCAGATCCGACGAACGGAACGATTATCGGATTCAATAATCCGGCGACAGTGACGATCGCTGACTCTGAGCAGTATACAAAAGAAAAAGTAAAAGAAAAATTAGCTCAGATCGAGAAAGCAGGATATAATGAAGCGCAGTATACAAGCGGAAGCTGGGAAGCGCTTCAGGCGGCGATAAAAGATGCGAAAGCAGTTATGGAAAAAACAAATGCAGGAGCACAGGATTATGCCGAAGCTTGTACGAAACTGGAAGCGGCTCTGAACAGTCTTACAAAGCGATCTACATACACAGATGAAGATAGATTTATTATGCCTCGTCTGAAAGGAAGAACAAAACAACTTGAGGCAGAGCACTTCATATTAGATAAAGGAACATCGGAAAATGGTAAACACGTTCGCCTTGTGGCAGACGATAAGGCAAGTAACGGACAGAAAGTCGGTTGGTTTGAAAAAGGTAATATCATCAAAGTTCCGTTCTATGCAGATAAAGCGGGAACATATACGTTCAAAGCAACATACCAGAGCGGAAGACTGGCAAGCGGAAAACAGCCGAACTCTTTGAACTGGTCTGGCAAGAACGTGACAGCAGGATCTAAGGCTGACATATATGGAACAGAGTCTAACGGAACGAAATATGAGACGTTAGAGTTTGATGTAGAGATCACGGCAGCAGGCGACGGAGAACTTATCTTTACGGCAGACGACAAAGGATCTCCGAACCTTGATAAATTTGAAGTGACAGCGAAAAATGTTCCGATGGAAAAATATACGATCACTTCATCCGTGGCAGAGGGAGAGCAGGGAACGATTTCACCGCTTGGAGCAGTGGAAGTAGAAGAAGGTTCTTCAAAGGAATTTGAAATGAAGCCGAATGAAGGCTATGCAGTGAAGGATGTAGTCGTAGACGGAAAATCCGTAGGTCCTAGAACGAAATATACATTTGAGGAAGTTTTGGCAAACGGACATACGATCACTGCTACATTTGAAAAAGAGATGTATGCGGAAGACAATCGATTTGAATTCCCTGTAGACGGAAATGCAAAGACTCTTGAAGCAGAGAGACTTGAAGCTAAAAACGTAGAAGACCCAAGCGACGGTCAGTGGAAGATGGAAGTAAAGGAAGCTGATTGGGCAAGCGGCGGTAAGTTTGTCAACTCGATGAACAAAGGCGATACGCTGACACTTTACTACAATGCTCCGCAGGCGGGAGAATATACAGTTACGTTGTCTTACAGAAGCGGAAGCACTCAGAACGGATTCAAATGGGCAGAAAAAGACGGCAAGATCGAAGCCGAAGAAGTAACGGCAGGCGCAAGCAGCGCAGATGCGACACATACGAAAGAATTCAAACTGAATGTGAAAACAGCAGGCGAAGGATGCCTCGTATTTACGGCGTTCGATACAAAA
>OLGL01003096.1_pt1 | contig 11206 bp, 10 predicted proteins | sample 1605041 | NCBI WGS metagenome assembly OLGL01 (sample SAMEA3888905, study PRJEB22519) | human gut metagenome | biome: human gut; feature: human-associated habitat; material: faeces | place: Denmark | collected 2010 | reverse complement strand
TTCCACATCTGTCTTATTATAATGACTGCAAAAGCAGGAATGAAGGATGTAATAGTGCTAGAGGGTAGTCCGAGCATAGGACACGGAGGCTCCTCGCGAAACGGAGGCGGAGTCAGACAGTCGGGAAGAGATGTCAGGGAGCTGCCATACGCTATGTATGCAGTGCAGAATATGTGGCCGACACTTTCCGAGGAGCTTGGAGTTGACGTGGAATACTATCAGAAGGGCAACCTTAGACTTGGCAAGACTGATGCCCATATGGAAAAGCTCAGGGATCTTGCGGCAAATGCTAACTCTCTCGGACTTGATATGAAGATCATAGATGGCAAAGAGGTGAAGGAGATATGCCCATACCTCTCTGACGAGATAATCGGCGCCAGCTGGTGTCCTACAGATGGACATGCAAATCCTATGCTGACGACTCTGGCGTACTACAAGAGGGCAACGGAGCTTGGGGTAAATTTCTTTACTGACGCAAAGGTTGTTGCACTTGAGAAAGTAAAGGGAAAACTCAGAAAGGTCATATTGGAATCAGGTGAGGTGTTCGAGGCGGACAAGGTTATCCTGGCTGCCGGATATGAGAGCAGATTCATCGCAAGGACAGTTGGAATAGATGTGCCGATGACAAAGTATTTTGAGGAGGCATTGGTTACGGAGGTGCAGCCGCACATGTTCGACATCATGCTTGGTGTTGCATCCGCTGACTTTTACGGACATCAGTCACAGCACGGATCATTTGTATTTGGCTCAGATTCGGGACTTGAGGAGACAACGGATATGGGACTTGATGAGCTCAGGACTTCACCGCTTACCGTATCTGCCGGATGCAGGGCGATCATGGGATACATACCGATGCTGGCTGATGCCAAGATCGTAAGGACCTGGGGCGGATGGCTTGATCTCTGCTATGATGGTGTTCCAGTCATAAGCGAGGTCGACGAGGTGCCGGGACTTATACTGGCATGTGGATTTACAGGGCATGGATTTGGAACGGCACCGGCTGTTGGACTGATGCTCTCACAGATGGTGCTCGGCGAGAAGACTGTGGTGGATATATCATCTCTACGGTATGACAGATTCAAGGCTGTCAGGTAGACAGCATATGGATCAAAGGCGTATATTATTGATGAAGCAATTCTGTTGAGCAATATAATAGGTACTCCACAGAGCAAAAGTATCAATAATAACAATAAGCTAAAGGAGAGATATAACATGGAGAATTTTTTTTATAATATTCCGACAAAGGTATCATTTGGCAAGGGCGCCATTGATGATCTGCCAGGGTACATCAGCGAATACGGAGACAGTGTTCTGCTGGTGTACGGAGGCGGAAGTATAAAGAGGACAGGGCTGTACGACAGGATAATCGAGTTACTTGACTGTAGTCACATTTCCCACATTGAGCTTTCTGGTGTGGAACCCAACCCGAGACTCACAACGGTGAAGAAAGGTGTGCAGATGTGTCTGGATCATGATGTGAAGGTGATACTTCCTGTGGGAGGCGGCAGTACAATAGACTGTTCCAAAGCTATAGCAGCCGGAGCGTGCTATGACGGTGATCCATGGGATCTGGTCGGACACCCGGAGAAGATAGAGAATGCTATGCCGATCATAGCTGTCGCGACTATGGCTGCGACGGGTTCTGAGATGGATCCATTTGCAGTTATCACAAATGAGGAGACAAAGCAGAAGAAGGATATCGCATCCGATCTGCTCTATCCTGCTTATGCGATACTTGACCCTGAGTATACATTTTCCGTTCCTGCATACCAGACGGCAGCAGGTGTGGCGGATATCATGAACCATATATTTGAGGTTTATTTTGCAGATAACGGAGACACATACATGCAGGACCGCATGATGGAGGCTCTTCTTAAAACCCTTATAAAGTACGGTCCGGTGGCAGTCTCAGAGCCGGACAACTATGACGCCAGAGCAAATATCCTCTGGGCATCTGAGTGGGCGATAAACGGATTCATAGCGTGTGGCAAGGATGGCCCATGGCCGGCGCACTCCATAGAGCATCAGCTGAGTGCTTACTATGATATAACACATGGACACGGACTTGCGATCATCACGCCGGTTCTGATGGATTACATTCTTAACGAGAAGAGCCTTCCGGTTCTGGTAAATTACGGAGTGAATGTGTGGGATATAGACAGGACAAAGGATCCTTATGATATAGCCCGAGAAGCAATATCAAAGACACAGAAGTTATATGAGGATATGGGTCTGACCTCGGATCTCGGCGAGCTGGGCGTGCCTTATGAGAAGGACTTTGACGAGATGGCTGAGAAGGCGGCATCAGAGGACCTTGAGCATTGCAGGGTGCCTCTGACGAAGTCTGATGTAGTGGAGATTTATAGAAGATGCTTTAAAAACGTAAAGTAACAACATCGCAAAATGCATGATTTGATATATATACAGTTGGACTGTGGTAATGGCTAACAAAGATCAGATATTTTGTGGATGACAGGAATTACAGCAGGAGGTGGCAGTATGGACAGCAAGGTTGAATTCTTATTTCTGAATGAAGAGGACATGATAAAGGCGGGCGTACTCGATGCGGACAGAGCTGTGGACACCATAGGGGAGGTCATAACACTCCTCAGCGAGGGAGACTATCTCATGGGAGGCAGAGCACATAACGACCACGGTGTACAGCTCATATTTCCGGAGAAGTCGGACATTCCGAACTTCCCGCTTGCGGACTCGGCGGACAGGAGATTCATGGCGATGCCGGCATATCTCGGAGGAAGATTCCATATGTGCGGTGAGAAGTGGTATGGCTCAAATGGCAGAAATTCGCACAAGGGTCTGCCGAGATCCATACTCATGGCGACACTGAATGACGTGGAGACAGGTCAGCCGCTTGCGTACATGTCAGCCAATCTCTTAAGTGCCATGAGAACCGGGGCGATGCCCGGACTTACTGCCATGTATCTTGCAAGAAAGGATAGCAAGGTACTGACTATCCTCGGCGCAGGAGTGATTGGAAGGACAAGTCTCATGGCTATCATGGCAAAGTTCCCGGACCTGGAGGTGCTGAAGATCAAGGGCAGCTCAAAGACCTCGCACACAGCCCATGAACTGGCGGATTACGCCAGGGAGAACTATAAGAGCCTCAAGGAGATAATAATCTGCGATACTCTGGAGGAGGCCGTGAGGGATGCAGATATCATAGCGGAGGCGGTATCTGTTGAACCGAGAAAATGGCCTGTCATAGATCCGGCATGGGTGAAGCCTGGATGCACGATCATATCATCTGGAACCATGGATATGGATCTGGAGTTTGTCAGGGACCACGTGACGAAGGTTGTAGACAACATGCAGATGTATGAGGAATATGTAAATGTGTATCAGGAGTGGGACGAGGATGGCAACAGGATATCACTTGGAACACCAGGAATACACTTTGTAAATATGGTGACGGATGGCTGGATAGAGAAGAGTGAGATCAGACATCTGGGAAACATAATGCGTGGCCTCGAGCCGGGACGAACGAGTGATGACGAGATCTTTCTCGTGAGCCTTGGCGGCATGCCGATCCTTGATGTAGGCTGGGGCTATGAGTGCTACCAGAGAGCTCTGAGGGAAGGCATCGGAACAAAGCTTAAGCTGTGGGATGCGCCATATATGAGATAAAGAAAACAACAGCAGCCGGGATATGTAAATATCCCGGCTGTTGTTGTGTTAACTGTTCTGCTGTTTAACCAATTCTGACTTGAGCCGTGAGAGCTCAGCGTTCTTGTCTTTTAATGCATTATCCATAGCTTCCATCATATTCCAGATCTCCGCTGTCTCAGTATAAATCAGCATTATTTGATTTTAAATGTTACTCTCTGTACCTTACCATCCTTGGACCAGATAATAAGTTTATGTGTACCCTTTTTAGTGACAGCTTTTCCTGGTTTTACAGCGGATCCATCCAGTTTCATCTTGGCGAGACTTTTAGGGTTGGCAACCGTAAGCTTCTTGCCGGCTTTATATGTCTTACCATTTACAACAGAATTGCTCTTGGCAGTTCGGGTTACCTTGGTTGTTGAAGCACATAGTCTGGTTACCTTGTGGTATTCCATACTTTTATAACAGAAAAAACACAAAGCTAAATTTATGATTACAGTAGAACATCTTACGAAATGCTATGGAGATTTCATAGCGGTGAGGGACCTGTCATGACAAAGAGGACGGAGATGCATCAGCAGCGAAGCCGAAGATGAGACATTTGCACTTAATAAAATAAAGAGATGGAAGATCATAGTTGCCAAAATAAACCACATCCACCGAATAAAATAAACAATCAAAGAATTGGCAAAAAACATTGACCTTGGTATTATACCAGACTCTACAATGAGTGAAAATTAAAAGCAAGAACACATGGAAGAGAGCAAAGGAGCTCATAGGAATATGACTCCGCTGCTCTCTTTTTTATTTGTAAGGAGGAATGGATATGAAGAAGATAGAACTCATCATCAGACCAGAGAAGCTTGAGCCACTCAAGAAGATACTCAGCAAGAATGAATACAGCGGACTCACCGTCATGTCGGCCATGGGCTGCGGACACCAGAAGGGCTACAGCGAAGAATTCAAGAAGCTTGGGATGGAGATCAATCTCCTGCCAAAGCTCTACGTCATGACCGTGATACTTGACGAGGATCTGGATGACATACTCACAGAGATATGTGAGAAACTCTCCACCGGTCAGGTTGGAGATGGAAAGATATTTATAACAAATGTTGACGATGTCATGAGGATAAGGACAGGAGAACACGGAGAATCAATACTTTGATTACTACTTTAGAAAAGAGTGAGGTGAGTTGCTGATGGAAGAGAGAAAAGCAATAGTACAGCTTAAAAACATAACAAAGTCATTTGGCGACAATCAGGTGCTGAAGCCCATCAGCCTTGACATATACGAGGGAGAGTTCCTGACATTGCTTGGTTCATCAGGCTGTGGCAAGACGACCACACTTCGTATCATTGCAGGTTTTGAAACACCCACGGAGGGAAATGTATACATAGAAGATAAGGATGTCACAGAGCTGGCACCGTACAACAGGGATGTTAACACGGTGTTTCAGAGTTACGCTCTTTTCCCTCACATGACAGTCTTTGACAACATAGCATTTGGCCTTGTTGAGAAGAAGATGGATAAGAAGGAGATAAAGAAAAAGGTTCTGGAAATGCTGGATCTGGTACAGCTCCATGGATTTGAGAAGAGAAAGCCATCGCAGATGTCAGGTGGACAGAAACAGAGAGTTGCAATTGCCAGGGCACTGGTAAACTCACCGAAGGTACTGCTTCTTGATGAGCCACTCGGAGCACTTGATCTGAAACTCAGAAAGCAGATGCAGGTGGAGCTCAAGAGGCTGCAGAAGAAGCTGGGAATCACATTTGTGTATGTAACCCATGATCAGGAAGAGGCGCTTACCATGAGCGACAGGATAGCTGTCATGCATCAGGGACACTTCGAGCAGATCGGTACGGCAAAAGAGATATACGAGAACCCACAGACCAAATTTGTTGCAAGCTTCATAGGAGAGTCCAATATATTCGAGGCAAATGTGGACACCATAGAAGGCACTGATCTTGGGCTTACGATGGAGAATGGAAAGGTCAGAGCGAAGGGCGAGGGATTTGTTAAGGAAGAGATCGTGTACATATCGGTACGTCCCGAAAATACGCATCTGTCAGACAAGCCGGTGGATGGATTTACACTGAAAGGAATCGTCAAGGATCAGATCTATGTTGGTTCGGTCCTTAAGACTATAGTGGAACTGCCAAATGGCAAGGAAGTCAAGGTCAACAATCATCCTGATGCCACGGTATATCCTGATGGCACGGCAGTGTCAGTGTACTGGGAGCCGGACAAGGCGGTTGTCATACACACCAAGGAGGATAAGATGTACGACGCCATAGAGGATGCAGTTCTTAAATAAGAAATATCTGCGTGTAATGATAACCGGATTTAGTTTCGGCTATGCAAGGAGGCTTTGCTATGAAAGAAAAAAAGAAAAAGGAGAAAAAGAACACTCTGCCGATATTATGTATGGTTGGTCCAACATCCCTGTGGCTGTTGTTTTTCCTTCTCATCCCACTTATATATGTTGTGGTCATAAGTTTTATGACGAAGGGTGCATATGGCGGAGTTGTCGGCAAGTTCTCAATTGACAGTTATAAGAAGATATTTGATCCGCTGTATCTGACGGTCATGTGGAAGTCGGTTGTCATGGCATTTGAGACAAGCGTGATATGCCTCATCATATCTTATCCATTTGCTTATATGCTGTGCAAGGTGCCGGACAAGATACGCGGAATGCTCACACTTCTCATCATGCTGCCATTCTGGGTAAATGGTCTCATCAGACTGAATGGATGGTCAAATATACTGAGAGACAGCGGCTTTGTAAATACATTGTTGATGAAGATAGGAATCATAGACCAGCCGATACAGATGATGTACTCGGAGGGGGCAGTCCTCTTCGGAATGGTGTATACCTTCTTCCCATTTATGGTACTGCCGCTCCAGAGCAGCATATCAAAGCTCGATCATTCGCTGGTTGAGGCGTCATACGATCTGGGGGCAAGAAAGATAAAAACATTTATCAGAGTCATACTCCCGATGACGCTCCCGGGAATATTTGCAGGAACGATACAGGTATTCATACCGAGCCTTGGAGCATTCTTTATATCGGATGTCATGGGTGGCGGCAGCGCTGCCTATCTTGGCAATCTGATACAGAACCAGTTCCTTGTGGCACGTAACTGGCCACTGGGCGCAGCGTTCTCGGTACTTCTGATCATCTTCACTCTGGTTGTGCTGAAGGCGTACAGCAAGGTTGGAGATCTGGATGATCTGGCATAAGGAGGGATGGATATGAAGCGAAAAGAAAAGAAGAAGATGGGTGCGGGATCGATCATATTCATGGCACTTGTATATCTGTTCCTGTACATGCCGGTATTTGTCATCATCCTGTTCTCGTTCAACAAGAACAATACAAATATGGTGTTTGACGGATTCACACTCAAGTGGTATCTGGAGGTGTTCCAGGGGGACTCACTTCTGAAGAACTTCTGGCTGTCCATAGAGCTGGCGTTAGTGTCCATGGTCATATCGGTGGTTCTAGGAACTCTGGCAACCATAGGACTTTACAGGTACGAGTTCAAGCTCAAGAAGTTTATCAACGGACTTCTGTACGTGCCGATAGTCATCCCGGAGCTGGTTATAGGCCTTGCCTCACTGGCATCGTTTTCCAAGATGGGCATGACCATGGGATTTGCGACCATGGTGTTCGCACACGTTACATTCTGTCTGCCATTTGTCATCATCACACTGAGATCACGAATTGCGAATTTTGACGGCTCGATAGAGGAGGCAGCCATGGATCTCGGGGCAAATCAGTGGCATACGCTGAAGCGTGTCACCATCCCGATGCTGACACCTGGAATCATATCCGGAGCGCTGCTATCCATAACTCTCTCGATAGATGATGTAATAATCAGCTACTTCGTATCCGGAGCCGGGGATATCACGTTCCCTATCAAGGTATACGGAATGGTCAGAGGCAAGATCACTACAAATGTATATGTCATATCAACTTTGATGATAGTCGGAATAGTTGTGATCTACCTCCTTGCGGGGGCACTTGGAAAGTTTATATCAAAGCGCAGGGAGATAAGAGACATCCGCAAGATAGATGCACAGTAATTCTGTAAGATAGATGCGCAGTAATTCGGGAGTACAGAATATGTTCCGAAGACATATATGGCAAGGAGGCGTAACAAATGGATGAAACGACAAAGATGACAGCCGACCTTATAGTGTATGGAAAAATCTATACGGCGGACAGCAAACGCAGTCTGGCGCAGGCTATGGCGGTCGCCGATGGAAAGATCATATACGTGGGTGACAGAGCCGGTGCAGAACGCTATGCAGGCGAAAATACACAGGTTATAGAACATGACAAAGGACTTGTGATACCGGGAATGACAGAGGGACATGCACACATATCAAGCACCACTGAGATAGTGTACGGTGTCAGCCTTGCAAATAAGGAGAGCATAGACGATTATGTGACGGCGATAAAAGATTATATGGCGAGCCACCCTGACGAGAAGGTTGTGAGCGGTTCCGGTTTTGAAAATGGAGTATTTGGATCCTTGGGACCGACCGCTGACATACTGGATGACATATCGACGGATGTGCCGATGGTCATGATAAGCGAGGATCACCACTCATATTGGGTGAACAGCAAAGCTATGGAACTTGTCGGGATTGATGAAACTACCGCTGAGGTTCCCAATGGTGTGATAGTGAGGTATCCGGGAACAAGCAGACCAACGGGATGGTTCAAGGAGATGGCGGGCAATCTGTTCAGTGCGGTGCTGCCTGAGATGACTGCTGACAACTTTGCACATGCTATAGAATGTTATCAGGATATAGCCATGTCAAATGGCGTCACAATAGCATTTGAGCCAATGTTTGACAAGAAACAGAACTATGACAGAAGATTTGCCGGATATGCAAAGCTTAACAGCGAGGGAAAACTAAAGGTGACATTCAGGGTAGGTTACACGCTAGAGCCTGTTGATGATGAGGACTATGTGTTTGCTGAACTTGCAAAGTATCATGAGAAGTTCCGGTATGTTCCTAAGATACAGGTGAACACGTTAAAGATATTTGCAGATGGAGTAGTGGAAGGTCATACAGCTTTTCTCAGAGATGATTACGCGGATGCCCCAGGAGATAAGGGTGAGCCGATGCTCAGCCAGGAGAGGACAAATGCGGCGGTGAAACGTGCTCTTGATGCGGGATACGATGTACATGCACACGCAATCGGCGATGCTGCGATAGACGAGGTGCTGAATGCATATGAGTACGGACAGACAGAAACAGACAGGGATTACAGAAATGCCATAACACATCTTCAGGTCATGGTGCCGGAGCATGTGGACAGGATGAAGAGCCTTGGTGTGGTAGCGGTCACCAATCCATACTGGCACTTCAGGAACAGCGTGTATTATGACACTTTGGAGAAGCCATTTCTCGGAGAAGAAAGAGCCTCCAAGGAATACTATATGAGATCCATCACAGATGCTGGAATCGTCACAAGCTGTGCCAGCGACTTCCCTGTAACGGTTCCACCGAGAACTATGGATGCACTTCATCTCATGGTGAACAGAAAACAGCCCGGACATCCGGAGATGGAAGAGATGGGTGCCGGCGAGACGATAAGTGTTGAGGATGGTCTTCAGGTCCTCACATATGGCGGAGCATACCAGAACAGGCTTGAGAAGACAAAGGGATCCCTTGAAGCAGGCAAGGATGCCGACTTCGTATTGCTGGATTCGGATGTCCTTACTATCCCGAAGGAAGACATCTACAAGACACAGGTTACAGCCACTTATATATGTGGTGAGAAAGTCTGGGCGTAAGAATAAACAACCAGACTGGTGTTCAATAAAAGGAGGAAATGACTATGATAAGAGGAAAAATCAAAAAAATGATGGCTGCAGCACTTGCAGCGACAATGGTATTTACGATGACAGCATGTGGCAGCGATTCAGAAGAGAAAACTGCAGACGGATACGCAAAGGAGATATATCTGTACAACTGGTCAGAGTATATGAGTGAAGATGTTCTCAATAAATTTGAGGAGGAATATGGCATAAAGGTAGTGGAGACTACATTTGAGTCGAATGACGAGATGCTGGCAAAGCTCATGGCGGGAGGCGGATCAGAATATGACATTGCAGTACCTTCAAACTTCTACATAGAATCTATGAAGGCAAATGATCTGCTTGAGCCTCTGGACAAGGATGTGATCACCAATTATGACAATATCGATGAGACTTACAGGACAATGCAGTGTGATCCGGATGGAGAGTACTGTGTTCCATATATGGGAACATCATGTGTATGGATAGCAAATAAAAAGATGCTGGACGACTATGGTATAGAGATCCATAAGATGGACGACTTGAAGAATGATAATCTGAAGAATAATATTTTGCTTGTGGATGATTCCCAGGCTATTATGAGTGTAGGTCTGCTGGGATGCGACCTTGATCCTACATCGGGCAACCTCGATGATATTGCAAAGGCAAAGGATTATATAAGTGGGCTGAATCCATATATCAAGGCATTTGCAGCGTCAACAGACACGAGAGACAGTATGGCAAAGGGAGAGGTAGCAGTTGCTCTCATGTACAGCGGCGAGGCACTTCAGGCGATGAAGGAGAATCCGGATCTTGAGGTAGTCATGGATGGTGAGCAGTGTTCACTCTCAATGGATACAATGGTCCTGCTCAAAGGCTCAAAGCACAAAGAGGAGGCAGAGCTGTTCCTTAACTTTATATTGAGACCTGACATATCCGCAGAACTCACAAATGAATTTCAGTTCATCTGTGCCAATAAGGCAGCAGTAGAATATCTGGATGATGACCTGAAAAACAGTCCACTGTGTGTGCTCACAGATGATATGAAGAAGAGAATATTTATGATAAATACATTTGATGCAGATGCGATATCAGCTGAGACAGATGCGGTCATGGAGATCAAATCATCCAGATAGGAACAGCCTATGGGATTGCAGAAGAAGATACGCGTAGACACATCTATAAAAAAGAAAAACGCGAAGCTCAATATAAAATATGCAATATTACAGATGATGTTCTGGACCTGTGCGGCATCTGCGTACGCATACCTCACGCAGATGCTGCAGTACAAAGGTTTTACGGACGGACAGATAGGAGTAATAAATGCGGTAAAATTATTTTCAACTGTAGTGTTTCAGATAATCATAGGTGTATTTTCCGACCGGCATGCAGAACGTATCCAGTTAAAATATATCATCTCAGTGCTGACTGTTGTGGCGCTGCTGTTGACATCTGTTTTTTATGAGTATAAATTATCGTTTGTACAGACAGTGACGCTGTTCATCGGATTTGGTGCAACATTTACATGCATATCACCGCTTATAGATTCCCTGTCCATAAAGTATATGAACGACGGCAGAAATATCAACTACCCTATATGCAGGGCAGCAGGTTCCTGCGCGTGGGCTGTGGCATGTGTGCTGTTTGGGGGGTTCTGTGACAGGTATGATGCGAACAGGCTTCTGATACTACAGATGCTGTTCACCGCCATGATGCTGGCGGTGCTGCTGGTCACCGAGGCGCGCCACCGCCTGCGCAGCAAAGCCAT
>OLGL01003091.1_pt1 | contig 11226 bp, 8 predicted proteins | sample 1605041 | NCBI WGS metagenome assembly OLGL01 (sample SAMEA3888905, study PRJEB22519) | human gut metagenome | biome: human gut; feature: human-associated habitat; material: faeces | place: Denmark | collected 2010 | reverse complement strand
CGCCGACTATATCGCGCTTCGGTCCCATCTCGTAAGCGTTCCAGTGCGAAATATTTGAGCGGTACATCTGGAAACCGTCATGGTGCTCCGCCACCGGGAACACATAGCCGGCACCCGCCTCCTTAAAAAGCTGCATCCATGACGCAGGATCAAATCTTTCCGCGCAAAACAGCGGGATAAAGTCTTTATAACCAAACTCCCGCTGTTCTCCATACGTTTTCCTGTGATGTTCATACGCCGGCATTCCTTTGATGTACATATTTCTGGAATACCATTCATTGGTGCAGGCGGGCACACTATAAAGTCCCCAGTGTAAAAAGATTCCAAGCTTTTCCCGCAAAAACCAGTCCGGCACAGGCGCCCCCGCAAGCGACGCCCAGTCCGGTCGATAACTCCCCTCTGCAATCTGCTGCTCCAACAAGTTTAAATACTTCTGTTCTGCTTCTGCCTCCATAACTCTCCCGTATCTGTCTACAGTCTCCAAAAACCGCTCCATCATCCGCCTAAAACTTTTCCATTCCATGATCCGCCAACGGATGCTTCGCCATCTGCACCATCAGAAAAACTCTTTCACAGCCGGATACAGCTTCCGGAATTCCTGATAGCGCGCCTCATACTTCTCCACCAGCACCGGATCCGGCTCAACGGTGTCAACAACATGCACCAGCTTCTCACATGCCGCCTGCACACTCTCATATTCCCCGCAGCCCACTGCCGCAAGGATCGCTCCGCCATATCCCGGTCCCTCCTCGCTCTCTATGAGATCAAGCTTAAGGTTTAAAACAGCCGCAAGGATCTTCTTCCACAGCGGGCTCTTTGCACCGCCGCCGCAGATCTTGGAGCGTTCGATCCGGATGCCCAGACTGCGCGCCACCTCGAGGGAATCCCTGAGGCCGAACGCTACGCCTTCTAACACCGCCTGCGTCATATCTTCCCGTGTGGTGTCCATCGACATTCCAAGGAACATGGCTCTCGCATCCGGGTCGTTGTGCGGAGAGCGCTCCCCCATCAGATAAGGCAGGAAAAATACCCGGTTTTCTCCCAGATTTTTAATCTTTTCCTGCTCCCGCGCATACTCCGTCGTCTTTAAAATCTCATCCATCCACCACTTGTTGCAGGATGCCGCCGAGAGCATACACCCCATCAGATGATAACCGCCATCCGCGTGATCAAAGGAATGCAGGGCATTGTGTGCGTCCACACCAAACTTCTCACTGGAGATAAAGAGCGTGCCGCTCGTTCCAAGCGACAGGTTGCATCTCCCCTCACCGACCGTCCCGGTGCCGACGGCTGCCGCCGCATTATCGCCCGCTCCCGCAATGATCTTTACTTCAGGAGAAAGTCCCAGTTCTTCCGCGATCTCTGGCTTTAAGGTTCCCACCACCTCATAGCTCTCATAAAGCTTCGGAAGCTGCTCTCTTTCCACATGGCAGATCTCAAGCATCTGCTCCGACCATGCCCGGTGCTCCACATCAAGGAGCAGCATACCGGAGGCGTCCGAATAATCGGTGCAGAACGTTCCGGACAGGCGGTATGCCAGATAATCTTTCGGCAGCATGATCTTTTTCACCCGTTTCCACAGATCTGGCTCATGCTTTTGCATCCAGAGAATCTTTGGCGCCGTAAATCCGGCGAAGGCAATATTCGCGGTATATCCCGACAGTGTTTCCTTTCCGATCACCTGATTTAAGTAATCGGTCTCTTCTGCCGTGCGACCGTCGTTCCAGAGGATCGCCGGACGAATCACTTCATCCCGCTCATCCAATGTCACCAGACCATGCATCTGTCCCCCGAAACTGATCCCCGCCACCTGGCTTTTATCACATTCCGCCAGAAGTTCTTTTAAGCCGTCGATCGACTGTTCATACCAGTCTGCCGGATTCTGTTCCGACCAGCCCGGATGTGGAAATGAAAGATCATAGGTGCGCGATGCAATTTTTTTTATTTTACCATCGACATCCATCAGCAGCAATTTTACTGCTGATGTGCCAAGATCAATTCCTATATATAACATACTCTCCCCTTTTCTTATCATTGCAAGATTTCGCTATGCACTGCAAGACTTTTCTATGCAAACGGATTCTCCGTCGGATAGCGCACGCCTGCCGGCTGATTGTAGCCGATCTCCTCCACCGGCACACCGATATACTTAAATACTTCGTACAGCGCCTTGCCGTAATGTCCGAATGCCACCGCGCCGTGGTGCGGGAAATTCTTCTCAATCAGCACATGGCGGTAAAATCTTCCCATCTCCGGGATGGCGAAAACACCGATCGATCCAAAAGATCTTGTCGCCACCGGAAGCACCTCCCCATGTGCGATATAAGCGCGGAGCTCGCAGTCTGCGGTGCTCTGCAGACGGAAAAACGTAATGTCCCCCGGCATGATGTCCCCCTCAAGGGTTCCGTTTGTCACCTCGACCGGAAGGCTTCTCGCCATGATCTTCTGATTGCGCATCTCACAGAACGCAAGCTTTCCGGAAGTGGTATTTCCACAGTGGAATCCCATAAAGGTGTCCTTTAACGTATATGGATATTTTCCCTCGATCTCTTCCTCATACATATCTGCCGGCACCGAGTTATTGATGTCAAGCAGTGTCACGGCATCTTCGCTCACCACGGTGCCGATGAACTCGCTTAAACAGCCGTAAATATCCACCTCGCAGGACACCGGAATTCCCTGTCCGGTCAGACGGCTGTTGACGTAACACGGGACAAAACCGAACTGTGTCTGGAATGCCGGCCAGCACTTGCCCGCAATCGCCACATACTTGCGGTAGCCCTTGTGATCGCGCACCCAGTCTTTTAAGGTCAGTTCATACTGCGCCAGCTTTGCAAGCACTTCCGGCTTTTTATTCCCGGCTCCAAGCTCCGCCTCCATCTCTGCCACAACCGCCGGGATTCTCTCATCCCCGTCATGTTTATGGAACGCCTCGAATAAATCAAGCTCTGAATTTTCCTCAATCTCCACACCCAGATTGTAAAGCTGCTTTATCGGTGCGTTGCAGGCAAGGAAATTTAACGGTCTTGGTCCGAAGCTTATGATCTTTAAATTGGAAAGCGCAACTACCGCGCGGGCGATCGGCTCAAATTCATGAATCATGTCCGCACATTCCTCTGCCGTTCCAACCGGATACTCCGGAATGTATGCCCTGATATTGCGAAGCTTTAAGTTATAGCTGGCATTTAACATTCCACAGTAAGCATCCCCTCTGCCATCCAGCAGACTGTCCCCGGATTCTTCCGCCGCAGCAATAAACATTTTCGGTCCGTCAAAATGCTTTGCCAGCAGTGTCTCGGCGATCTCCGGTCCAAAATTGCCGAGGTATACGACCAGTGCATCACACCCGGCCGCCTTCACATCCTCCAGTGCCTGCACCATATGTATTTCGCTCTCCACGATGCAGATCGGACATTCATAGATGTGATCCTTTCCGTACTTTTTCGTGTAAGCGTCCATTAACGCCTTTCTCCGGTTCACCGACAGGCTCTCCGGGAAGCAGTCTCTGCTGACTGCCACAACTCCGATCTTAATCTCCGGCATATTTTCTTTGTTCATAAAAATCTCCTTTCCGTTTCAAAAATAGAAACCTTCCTGCTCCGTTTTCCCTGTATCTTTCTTACACCTCAATATTGACCCCCAAAAGTCCGTTAAAAGCACCACGGATTCCTGCTTCCTCATGTGCGATCAGCCACTTGTTCTTCGCAGTCATAAGCGCATCCTCTCCGCTTTTGGGCAAGGCAAAATCAATCTCCGTATTCGTCCCTTTCGGAAGAATCACAATACATTTAAATCCTTCCTCCCCGTCATTGCACGGCGCATAGTGAAGTGTCGTTCCATACATCTCAACAACCGTTCCCGCCGGGACAAAAAATGCTTCCACCCTGGATGTGTCATAAGTAAACGCATCGGTCACATCCGGCAGCCATCCTAACAGCAGCACCATATTGGTTACCGCAATATTGATCTCCGAATTGCGGTGATACTCCAACGCATTTAATCTGTGATTGCTGCCGTTACAATAACCGATCTGAATCGGAAGTCCGCCGTAGATCCGTCTGGCAAACTCTCCCGCCTCCGGCAGCACCTCCAGTTCCTCCATGGATGGCACATAAATGACATCCTCCGGCAGCGGCGTGTGTTCCATCTCGCGGATCAGTCTCGTGCAGTCAAAGCCGCTCCAGACTTTCCCATACCTGCGGAACTTTTCGTCTTTAATTGAATAAATCTCCATGATTCCCCCCTGTTTGTGCTCCTTTCCATAAGTGTACCTTATAAGCAGAGTATAACAGGAGACAGTCATGGAGACTACCTGTTTCTTGTCTTTCCAATGTCACTTTTTTGTCTTTTTATCTAATTTATTTATCAGTGAAATAATTCTTCCCGCACAGAGACGGATTTTCTTTTCCGACAGCCTTCCGTCTGCATACGCCTGCCGGATATCCGCATCATCTTTCTCACTTCCCGGCATAATCAGATCATTTCCGGCTTCGATACACTTCCATGGAATACTGCCGTCTTCCGGCGCTGTTGTACTCCAGTCCGACATGAGTACACCGTCAAATCCCCACTCTTCTCTGGCAATTACAGTGCATAGCGCTCTGCTGTTTGCCGCGTGAACTCCATTGACCCGGTTGTAGGATGTCATGATTGCAACCGGTGCGCTTTCTTTGACTGCAATCTCAAATCCCCTAAGATAGATCTCCCTTAGGGCTCTCTCTGAAATATGCACATCGACCCCCATACGGTTGTCTTCCTGATTGTTGCATGCAAAATGCTTGATCACAGCTCCACAGGTTCCCTCCTCCTGTACACCGCGGACAACCGCAGCAGCCATCTTGCCTGAGAGAAATGGATCTTCCGAATAGTATTCAAAATTCCGCCCGCACAGCGGATTTCTCTGGATATTCATTCCCGGTGCCAGCCACAGATCAATATGGAATTCTTTCATTTCATGTGATACCGCTCTTCCGAAAGACTGCAGCAGTTCCTCATTCCAGGTCTGCGCCATTGCCGTTCCGACCGGAAACGCCGTACAGAACTGATAGTAGGTCTTGGCATTCTCATGCTTTTGCATCGGCTCCAGATAGCCATTTTCCAGTGCTCCCAGTACACTTTTTCCATAGACTTTCCCCGAATCTGTGTCTACCTCATACGACTGATGCAGCCGGATTCCTGCCGGTCCGTCCGCCATGATTAACGACCTTATTCCATAGGGCTGTTCCAGCGCATGTGTTGTCTCTCCCGCTGATCCCGGGACACGGATTCCCGCCGCGCCGAGTGTACTGCTGTTTTGTTCCACATGGCCATATAAGAGCGGAATCAGTTCCTCTGCCGGTATTTTTCCGGTCAGATGCACTTTTTGCTCTTCAGCGGCAGAAAGTTTTCCTGCATCGCTCTCTGCTGCCTCCAGCCGGCATGTGTGCTCTGTGATCGTCCGTTCGTACACATCAAATTCCCCTGCCTGTTCTAACTTTTGTGAATCGGCACCGATCCATATGCCATACGTTCCGGCTTCCAGATACCAGGCACTCTGTTCTTTCGAAAAACTTGCAAGCATGTTTTTTGGTATTTTAATCTCCAGCTGCTGTATTTCCCCCGGCAGCAGACATTTTGTTTTGGCGAATCCCACCAGCCGCTTTTTTTCCTTTTCCATTCCGGTCTGCGGGAGTGTCGCATAGACCTGCACTGTCTCCTTCCCGGCATAGGTTCCACCCGTATTCTGCACAGCCACTGCAAGTTCCAGGGAATTCGTTTCCTCGCGTACAGACCGCTGGCGGATGTAGAAGGATGTGTAGGAAAGTCCATACCCGAACGGAAATAATACCGGCAGATTTTCCCGGTCAAAATGACGGTATCCAACGAAAATTTCCTCCCGGTATTCTTCCTTTTCCAGATCTCCGTTCCTGTATCCATAAGTATCCGCTGACGGATAATCCCCGTAATGTCTCGCCCATGTTGCCGTTAATTTTCCACTTGGAACCGCCTTTCCAAACAGGATGTCCGCCACCGCATAACCACCTGCCTGTCCCGGCTGGGAAATATTTAACACAGCCCGTATATTTTTTGCCTGCTCTAAAATATCTGTCAGTTCTACCGGACCACCGGTGTTCAGCAGGAGCACTACCGGAATCTTTTTTTCATTCAAAAATAACAGGTCTTCCTGTTCCCTGCGGCTTAATTCATAGTCGCCACGCTCTTTTCTGCGGTCACTTCCCTCACCTGAAATGCGGCTCAGCACATAAACTGCCACCCCTGCCCCGGCAATGTCCTGTTCTGTAACCGCTCTTCCCTCCGGGAAACAGAACGGATGATTGGAATATGCGTCAAACGGATTCTCAACCCGTTTTGTTTCTTCGAGAACCAGTTTTTTCCATTCCTCTCTCGCCTGCTCATACCGCTTTTCATAGTCGCACAGCCACGCTTCACTTGTGATCATTGCGCCCGCTTCCAGCAGTCCCTGATAGACAGAAATTGTCTTCCGGTTGTTGACATCCCCTGAGCCGATTCCACCTTTTACCGTCTTTTTTGCCCCGCTTCCAAACAGCGCCATAGGAACATCCAAAGGCAGCGGCAGAAGCGATTCATTTTTTAATAAAACCATTGCCTCTTCTGCCACTTTTCTTGCCAGAACATCATGCACCTGCTCCCGGATGGACGTTCTTTCCTCTATGGTTCCACTATATCTCCATTCTCTTTTTTCCATATTCTCTGCTTTTCCCTTCAAAATGACAGAAAGAACCATACAGAATTTTCTTCCATATGATTCTCTGTCCAGATCGTGTTTACTCTTTCACTCCACCAAGTGTCACACCGGCGATAATATATTTTGATAATAAAAGATATACCACAATGATCGGCACAATCGCCACCGTAATCATCATGTAAACTTTTCCCATGTCAAAGTTCATATAGTCTGCTCCACGCAATGTCGCAATTAAGATCGGCACTGTCATTTTGCTCTTGGTCTGAAGAATCAGTGCCGGAACAAAGTAGTTATTCCAGGAACCGACAAAAGTGAAAATCGCCTGTACCGCGAGCGCCGGCTTCATAATCGGCAGCACAATACAGTTAAACGTCCTGAATTCGCCTGAGCCGTCGATTCTTGCCGCCTCCACTAAGGACAGGGGCAGTGATGACTGCAGGTAGCTGTACATAAAATAGAATACCGCAGGCGACGCGATGCTTGGAATAATGAGCGGATACCAGGTATCATACAACCCCATTTTCGTGATCAGCCGCAAAAATCCCATTGCCGTTACCTGAGTCGGCATGACCAAAATTGCCATGATAAAGGTAAATGCTATCTTTCTGGTCTTAAATTCATAAGCATACAGACCATATGCCGTCAACGCGGAAAAGTAAGTACACAAACCCGCACAGGCAGTCGAGATACAGATACTGTTTATAATTCCGCGAAACATCGGGAAGCTTCCGTCATTTGCCACATTCTTTAAATTTTCCAGCAGATGGGTGCCCGGCAATGCCGAAAACCCCTTTTGCAGCTCCGCATGAGAACGGGTTGCATTGATAATCAGAATATAGAAGAAGAACAGACACATAAATGACAGTACAATCAACACAATATGCGCCAGAACACTCCGCAAACTGTTTCCTGATTTTGATTTCATGTTTTATCTCCTCCTTCTTCTTTCTTCTCTGGCAGCTTTTTTCGCCGCTGCCTTCGATCCGTCCGGATCATTATCATTTGTCATCTTATACACGATAAAACATAAGATCGCACTGATGATGAACAGATAAACAGATAACGCTCCTGCCATACCATAGTTCTTGCTCTTTAAATGATTATTTAAGAACATGATCAGTGTCATGGATGTCCGGTCCGGATTTCCCTGACCGTTCGTTAAGATCTGTGGCACATCAAACATCTGCAATCCGCCGATAATCGAGGTAATCAGTGTATATGCAAGAATCGGCCGGATCATCGGAAGCGTAATATAGAAAAATCTCTGCAGACTGTTGCACCCATCGATCTCGCAGGCCTCAAATACCTCCACACTGATTCCCATGATTGCTGCCATCAGCATAATCGTCGTATTGCCAAACCACATCAGGAAATTCATAAGTCCAATCAGGGAACGCGTGCCAAAAACAGATCCCATAAAATCAATCGGGCTATTGATCCATCCCAGAGACATCAGAATGGAATTGACCGGTCCACTCGTGGAAAACAGTGTAAAAAATAAAAGTGCAAATGCAGATGCCATGATCAGATTGGGCAGATAAATGACAACCTTAAAAAATTGTTTGTGATGTATCTTTAATCTGGCATCCGTAAACCAGCTCGCAAGAACAAGTGCGATCACAATCTGCGGGATAAAACCGATCAGCCACAGAATCAGCGTGTTTTTTCCATATGCCAGCATATCGGATTTCAGCAGACTGATATAATTTGCCATTCCAACGAAATTAGGTCCGACCTCCTTAATTCCGGAACGGTAATATTCATAAAAACTGTATCTGACGGTATCTGCCAACGGAATCAGCGAAAAAATAAAATAGATAATAAAAAACGGAAGAATAAATATCTGTCCCCATTTTCCATAGCTGATACTTTTTTTCTTTTTTTTCATTCCTTTGCCCTCTCTGCCATAATAGTTCTGCGGAGCAAAATTGCTCCGCAGTCATGGTCTTATTCCGGCCACTGAACTTCTGTGATATCCGGATAACGCTCTTTGATTGCTGTCTCAAAGTTTGCCTTTGCCTTATCAAAATCTACATTTCCCTGCAGATAATCGCTGAACGAATTCTGAATCAGTTCCACGCATCCCTGATCGTATGCAGATAACGGAGCAATCTTGATATTCTCAGCTACCGGTGCAAAGTAGACAAACGGATTCTGTCCGCCAAGGAATTCTGACGAGAAGTCTGCATCATCCTTTGCTGCCTCTGCCATTCCGGACTTCGTATTCGTGAAATCAGAGTAATCCTGTGAAATCTTTAACAGGTTGTCCTGATTGCTTGTCATTGCAAGAATAATATCCTTCGCATATTTTACATTATCTGTTCCTGTTGCCGCATGGATGTAGGAACCACCCCAGTTATATTCCTGTGGCGGGTTCGTAACTGCCCAGTTGCCGGCCTCTCCATCCCAGTTCGGATTCAGCACAAAGTCAATGCCCCATGCCGGAAGCAGGAATGCAAAAACCTTGGACTGGGAGCCCATGGACTTATTCCAGTCATCATTCCACTGACCCTTGATGTTGCTGTCCAGATAACCGGCATCCAGCCATTCCTTAGAATCATTCACCCAGTTAATGATTTTCTGATCTACTTTGACGGTGGTATCTCCCGGCTGAACCCAGGATTCATCAATACTGTTGCCGTACAGACGGAACGTATCCGCATAGGATGCAAAGGTATAATATCCTTTTGCCTTTAACTCTGCCGCGGTGTCCTTGATGGTTGCCCAGTCCTTCACCTTCTCGCCGACTGCCTCAGGATCATCTGTTCCGAATACATCCTTTGCAATATCGCGGCGGTATACTAAAAGTCCCGGACAGCACTGCCAGGTAGATCCTCTCTGCACACCGTCAGAATCAGAAGCCGTAGTTCTCGTAAAATCATACTGATCCGCCAGATCCGTCTCAGAATCAATTCCAAGATCTGTCAGAGGCATGGCAACATCCGCATCCTTATCGGTATATTTAAATACATAATCCGTCTCGGACAGGAAGATATCTACCTTGTCATCTGCCGCAGCATCTGCCTGATTCATAAGCGCTTCATCCAGCTTCTGCTGATATACACCATCCTGATTCGGATTGATCACCCAGTGAATCTCTGTTCCATCCTTCAGCGTTGTTACCGTTCCGTCTGAGGAAGTAGATTCCACCTCCGGATATACTGCCTCAAGACGTGTACGGAACTCATCGTTCCAGGAATAGATGTTAATTACCTTTCCCTCACCACTGAAATCTTTCTCGTCCGACTCTGTGCCTGCAGCCGCTGCACTCTCCTTGCCGCTGTCTGCTCCGGCATTGGCACTGTCTGTGGCACTGCTTCCACATCCTGCAAGTAAAGTAGCCCCCATAGCCACTGTCAGCATTAAGCTGATAACCCGCTGTTTCATACTTCAATTCCTCCCTGTATTTTAGTTTTTCAACGTCAGACCCTTTCCCTATAATGTCTGCCGTCTTCTTGATTACAGATAGAATTGTACTGAATTTTATGACTGGAATATACTAAATCAATTGTAAAAATATCAGATTCATGTCATAATAACCATATTCTTATTTTACGGAGGAAACAGCCAATGGCCTTTTCAGAAGAATGGTACGAGACCGAATTAAAAAGCAGTGAACTTGAGACCCTTCACCGGCCGCCAACCGTGGAATATTCCTTTTATACGGCAGTCAAAACAGGCGATATGGAAACTGTTGTCGCCAACTGCAAAGAGGATGCATTTATCCATCTGGAGGGAACCGGTGTGCTCTCGCGCAATACACTTACCAACATAAAATATCATTTTGTAGTCACTGCCGCCATGCTTACACGCTACTGCATTGACGGCGGTTTGGAGCCGGAACAGGCCTATCGTCTGAGTGACTTTTACATTCTGAAAATGGACACCTGCACAACCGTCCGGCAGATTGCGGATCTTCACCATGAAATGGCTAAAGACTTTACCGGCAAGATGGTTCTTCAGAAAAAAAGTTCCATCTTATCCAAGCCGGTCGTACAGTGTGTGGATTATATTTACAGTCATATCAAAGAACGCATTACCGTCGCCGTGCTGGCAGAATATACCGGATTATCCGAGAGCTATCTCTCCCGGGTATTCAAGCAGAACCTCGGCATTTCCATCAGTGACTATATCCGCGAGAAAAAAATAGAAAAGGCAACGCATCTCCTGCGCTACTCTGACAAGTCCATCATAGACATTGCCAATTACCTTTCCTTTTCTTCGCAGAGCCACTTTATCCAGACGTTCGAGAACTTTACCGGTATGACTCCCAAAAAATACCGCAATAAATATTACAAATCCATGTGGTAACTCCCCGCGAAGAAGCCACCACCGGAGACAGGCACGGTTCCCCTTTGGCGGTAAGCAATATTGCAGAAAGTATATGTCCTGCGATTCCCAGAGAAAGACAGCCGGAGCATTCGGTACAAAAAATACGGCATTTCTAACCAGCCGTGATTTGCAGCTGCGATGATCCGTGTCTTTCCAAGTTTGGAGCACTCCGACGGGGCATGTCCGCA
>OLGL01003087.1_pt1 | contig 11246 bp, 7 predicted proteins | sample 1605041 | NCBI WGS metagenome assembly OLGL01 (sample SAMEA3888905, study PRJEB22519) | human gut metagenome | biome: human gut; feature: human-associated habitat; material: faeces | place: Denmark | collected 2010 | reverse complement strand
CAACGCCATCGTTGATGCGCACAGCAGGAGTTTCGCGGTCGTCCGGTCCGAACGTATTGTCAACGATCTTGCCATAGACAAAGTAGCCGATGATCAGGAGCGCCAGACAGAGTAAGAAACTAATCATACCAGAAACCTCCTTTTATCGTCCGTGCCCGGAGCCCCATTCTGCCCCGTCACGGCCATTCCTTGGCCCTATGTTAACACAATCTTCATAAATCTGGTAATATCCTTCCAGAATGGCCCTTATATCAAAAACTATATAAGTCAGCCGTTCCCGGGAATCCCGGCAAATATTTTTTAACGTATCCTCGTCAAAACTTCTTTGCCGAAATCGTTTCAGCGGGTGTTTTTCCGTTTTTAGTACACCCTGCCAAACTTTTTGGCATATTTTTGTGCATCTTGTCTGCATTCCTGTTCTTTTTGCCGCAATTCGTTGTTTTTCTGCACAAGAAAAAACCGTCTGCCGGACGGCCCGGCAGGCGGCTTTTGTGGTTGTGAATGGGTATCGAGAGGGTTAAAGAGGGGGAAATGTCAATTATGCAGTCTTTTTCACTGTCTGCTTTTTGGTCGCATAGATGAACAGCGCCAGCATGGCGATCGCAAAGAGGATGCCCACCGGGTAAGCAACTGCGGTGTTATAGACGATAGCGCCCTCAGCAGTCTTATGGTTCAGCAGGCCGCCCAGGCACTCGGGAGCCAGCACGAAGTAAGTAGCGGACACGGCACTCATAAAGGTGGCGGGCACTGCGGTGATCCAGTAGTTCTTTTTCTCCTTGAACAGGTACATGGAAGCAGCCCACAGAACGATCATGGCCAGCGTCTGGTTGGTCCAGCTGAAGTAGCGCCAGATCACGGTGTAGTTGATGAAGCCCAGCGCGTTGCCAATGCCCAGGAATGCGCCCACGCCCAGCACGGGGATGCAGAGCTTCAGGCGGTTGCCGTAGCTGTCCTGATCGATCTTGAACCAGTCGGCCAGGGTCAGGCGGGCGGAACGGAAGGCGGTATCGCCGGAGGTGATGGGGCAGACGACCACGCCGATCATGGCCAGTGCGATGCCCACGCCGCCCATGGTCTTGGAGCAGACATCATAGATGGCCTTGGATTGACCCATTGCCAGTGCCTGGGCCAGACCGGTGTTCAGGCCATCGGTGACCTCGTACAGAGAGCAGCCTGCAGCGGCCCAGATCAGGGCAATGACACCCTCGCAGACCATGGCACCATAGAACACGAAGTGGCCCTGCTTCTCACTCTTCATGCAGCGGGCCATCAGAGGCGACTGGGTGGAGTGGAAGCCGGAGATCGCGCCGCAGGCAACCGTGATGAACATAAAGCTCCAGATGGGCGTGCCCGACGGGTGCATGCTGCCGAAGTGATCCCAGATCTCGGGGATGGTATAGGCAGGGTTGGTGAAGATGCCAAAGATGACACCGATGGCCATGATGATGAGGCAGATGCCGAACACGGGGTAGATCTTGCCGATGACCGCATCGATGGAGATAAAGGTCGCGATGAAGTAGTAGGTCAGAATGATGACCAGCCAGAACAGCAGCGAAGTCATCACGCCGGATGCGCCGCTCTGGCTGCACAGCTCAACGATCAGACCGGCAGGGCCGACGGCAAACACGGTGCCCACCATGATCAGCAGCACAACAGAGAACACACGCATCACGTTCTGCATCACGGGGCCTAAGTATTTGCCGGTGATCTCCGCGATGGAAGCACCGTCGTTGCGCTCACTCATCATACCGGAGAAGTAGTCATGCACGCCACCGGCAAAGATGGTGCCGAAGGTGATCCACAGGAACACCACGGGGCCCCACAGAGCACCCTGCAGTGCACCAAAGATGGGTCCCAGACCTGCAATGTTCAGCAGCTGGACGAGGAACAGCTTCCACTGGGGCATCACGACATAGTCCACGCCGTCGTTAATGCGCACAGCAGGCGTTTCACGGTCGTCCGGGCCGAAGGTATTGTCCACGATCTTGCCATAGACGAAGTATCCGCCCACCAGGATCGCAAGACAGAGCAGGAAACTAATCATACCAGAAACCTCCTTTTTGCCCCTGCCGGCCGCGGCCCCATTCTGCCGCACACCCGGGGCTCTTTTCTGGCCTCATGGTAGCACACTTTTTTCCAGTGGAGAAATATCTTTCCGGCATGGGGCCATATGGTTTCTGATATAGCTGCAAAGAATTTTTGCCGCTTTTCCGTTTATTTTTTGACCATTTATCAGCAAAAATAAAACCGGGCGCTTATTTTCGCCCGGTTTTGCATCCATTTATTGGTTTTTCTGTCAATTTCAAAGGAAGTAACCTTTGCCGTGCCTTAGCCGGAAAGCCCCTTTATTTTACGGTGGAAGCCGCTTCCTTGTGGAGCAGATTCACAAAGGCCTGCTCCTCGGGGCGCAGGCGGCCCTTGTCCGGGTAGACCAGCACATCCCGCATCTGCTGGCGCTGGGCCGGGCACTTCTTCAGCACCAGATGGTACTGCTCCAGTGCCCTGCGGGGCATGGGCGATGCCCACATGTAGGCCGTGGGCAGCCGCTGCAGGATCGAGAACTGGCTGCACCGCTCATACACATGGATGCGACGCTCCGGGTTGACATGCCAGCGCACACCGTCGCCGCCCTCCTCGCCGGGCAGCTGGAAATCATCGTGGAGGATCTCCATATACTTGTCCAGCTCAGACAGGTCGCGGATCGCCTTCCGGGCCAGCGGGCCGTCCCGGTTGGTCAGCAGACTGTATTCAAAATCCATAATGGGTTCCATTTTCAGGCCCCGCCGGGCGCAGTAATGGGTATAGTGCTCGTCATCCTCCACGGCGTACCGCAGCAGAGCCAGATGATACCCCTGCCGCAGGACATGATCCAGTGCCTCCATGGAGCCGCCCTCCCGGATGTGGATGTGGAGCCGCTCAATGGAGGCCGCCTGCTCCAGATAATCCACCGCCGCATAGGAGGCATAGGTGGCGTGGGGGATCATTACCCGCAGTTCGGCGCAGCGCTCCTGCTCCTCCTGCACGCTCCGGTCCAGCCGGTCCACCTCCCGCAGCACCCGCTCGGCCTGCTCGATGAAATGCCGCCCCTGCTCCGTGGGGATCATGCCGGTGGATGACCGCTCAAAAATGCGGAGATGGTATTCTTCTTCCAGATTTTTCAGCGCCTTGCTCACGTTGGGCTGAGCGGCATACAGCCGCTTTGCCGCCGCACTCACAGATCCGCATTCCATGATGGCAACGAGATACCGCAGTTCTGTAATGTTCAACTTTTTCTCTCCTTTTGGCGTTTTTATCCCTTGCGCCTAGTTTATCAGGCGGCACACGGGGCTGTCAAGCGTTGACGGGGCCCCGCTGCCGTTTTATAATGTAAGAAACAATCTGCCCGAAAGAGGTCGAAGAGGATGGAAGAAAAAAACTACCGCGTTCTGCGCATTGAGGAGCAGCTTTATGGCTGCGAGGAGCTGCCCGAGGGCCAGCCCGTGCTCTGTGATGTCCTGCTGGAGGCTGCCGACGGCACGCAGCGGGTTCTCCCCTACCCGGATGCCGAGCTGACCCGGCTGGACATCAACGAGGGCAGCACCGTCACCCTGCGGGATCACAGGCTGGCCAAGGCGGCGCACAAGGTCTATTTCACCCGCCACGGCGAGACCGTGTGGAACGTGGAAAACAAGATCTGCGGCATGACCGACAGCCCCCTGACCGAAAAAGGCCGCGCCCAGGCCCGGGAGCTGGGCGAAAAACTCCGGGCCAGCGGCCTCCGCATCGATGAGATCCTGTACTCTCCCCTGTCCCGCGCCGCCGACACCGCCCGGGCCATTGCGGAGGCCACCGGCATTCCTGCCCGGTGTGAGCCCCGGCTCCGGGAGCAGTGCTTTGGCCGCTACGAGGGCACGCCCCGGGACGGCGAGGAGTTCCGCATCTCCAAGACCCACTTTGCCGACCGCTACTCCGGCGGCGAGAGCATGATGCAGCTGGCCCAGCGCATCTACAACCTGCTGGACGAGCTCCGGGCCGACACCGACAAGACCTACCTGCTGGTGGCCCACAACGGCATTGCCCGGGTGGTGCAGTCCTATTTTTACGATATGACCAACGAGGAGTACGCGGCGGCAGGCATCAAAAACTGCGAGTTCGTGGAGTTTACATTCTGAACAAAGAAAGGACCCGCCGAGGGTCCTTTCTTTGTTTGCGGTTATTCTGCCTTGCGGTAATGGAACTGCTGGTCTCTGGTGATGAACAGGCCGATGCTGACCAGCAGAGCGGCCAGCTCGGCGGCTGTCACGGCCAGCCAGATGCCGTCAATGCCCAGCAGGAGCGGCAGCAGCAGAACCGCCGCCACCTGGAACAGCAGGGTGCGCAGGAACGAGATGAGCGCACTGGTCACACCGTCGCCCAGGGCCGTGAAGAAGGAGGACGCATAGACGTTGAACCCCATGATGAGGAAGCTCAGGCCATAGAGCCGGAAGGCCCGGGTGGTCAGAATGAGCAGGTTTTCATCATAGCCCACAAAGAAGCGGGCCACATGGGGGATGATGAACATGGAGCCGATGGTCATTACCACCGCAACCACGCCGATGAGCTTCAGGCTCTTGCGGTAGAGGTTGTTGACCTCTTTGCGGTTATTGGCACCATAGTGGTAGCTGACGATGGGCGCGCTGCCCACGGCGTAGCCCACAAACACCGCCACGAACAGGAAGGATGCGTACATGATCACACCATAGGCGGCCACGCCATCCTCGCCCGCAAAGCGGAGCAGCTGATAGTTGTACAGGATGTTCACCAGCGACATGGAAAGATTGGTCATCAGCTCAGAGGAACCGTTCACACAGGCTTTCAGCAGCACACCGCCCTCAAACTGCGTGCGGCAGAGGTGGAGCAGGCTGGTGTTTTTCCGGTTGAGGAAGTAGAACACCGGCAGCAGGCCGCCCACCACCTGGCTGAGCATGGTGGCAATGGCGGCACCCTCTACGCTCCAGTGCAGGATACCCACCAGCAGCACGTCCAGCACCATGTTGGTGCAGCCCGCGCCCACCGTGAAATAAAAGCCCAGATGCGGCTTTTCGGCGGTGACAAAAAAGCTCTGGAACATATTCTGCAGGATAAAGGTGGGCAGGCTGAGCATCAGTACCCGGCCATAGCGCAGGGCGTAGTCCAGCATCTCGCCTTCTGCACCCAGCATCAGGGCCACCGGCCGGAGCAGCAGCATTCCCAGCACAGACAGCACGATGCCGGCGATCAGCGCCGTTGACATAAACAGGCTGAAATAGCGGTCGGCACGGGCTTTATCGCCCTCACCCAGCGTGATGCCCACAATGGCGCTGCCGCCGGTGCCCAGCATAAAGCCAACTGTGCCCACCAGCATGGGCACAGGCATGATGAGGTTGACTGCCGCAAAGGCCGTTTTGCCCACAAAGTTTGAGACGCACAGGCCGTCCACAATGCCGTAAATGGAGGTGAACAGCATGGTGCCGATGCAGGGCAGCACAAAACGGATCAGCCGTGAATAATCAAAGTGATCCGAAAGTTGGATTTTCTGTTTTGACATGGATTCTCCTTTTGCAGGGGTGGATCACATCATCCCGCCGGGCCGCCAGCCGGTGCAGTAGCGGGCGTAATCGCGGTCGGCCTGTTTGACGTAAAGGAGGAACTGTTCCCTGCCTTCCTTGTCCGTGACCTGACGGACTTTGGTGGGCAGGCTCTGGCGCTGGAGCAGCTCCAGTTCATCATTGAGCTCTTCCTCGGTATCAAAGGCATCCAGCTTGGTCCAGTGGGTGGCAAAGAGCCAGATGTTTGCAAGGGTGTTATTCATATTCAGTCTCCTTTTCCGGGGCATCGGCAAGGGTGCCGGCCCGGTAGAACGGCGCAATGGCGTTGGCATCGCCGTGGCGCACGATGGAATAGGTAATGTCGCAGTAAGGCTGGATGGCCGTGCTCTTTTCCACGGTGGAGATGAGCAGCACCTGCAGCTGCAGGCGGCGGAACAGCTCCATCATGGGGCGGATGCGGTCACTGGTCATCTTGCTGAAGGCCTCGTCCAGCAGGACAAGGCGGATGCTGTTCTCGCTCTTCTGGTAGATCTGCAGCAGGCTGGCGCAGATGGCCACATAGAAGGGAGCCTGGTTCTCGCCGCCGGAGGAATCGCGGCTGACGCGGGAAAGATAGGCCTGCTGGCCCGAGACGGTGTTGGTCACCTTGATGTCATAGTCCAGATAGGTGCGGTAGTCCACATAATCCGAGAGGGTGGCACCGGAGGTGGTGCGGCCCTCCTGCCGGGCCCGGGTGTTCTCGTCCACATCAGCCATGATCTTTTCCATCAGCGCGTCCACCTGCCGCTCGTAGACGGGGTCGGCGGTGGCGGCAAGGTTGTCCAGCGAGTCGCCGTCGGTCATCTGCTGGTTGCCCTTGTCCACAATGACCTGATAGAAGGCAGCCAGCTGGGGGTCACGGCTGGGCTCCAGCTCAAAGCGGTAGACTTCCTCGCCGTAGGTCAGCTGCTCCATCACCTTGTTCAGCTCCCGGAACTGGCGGCGGGCGTTGAAGATATCATCCTTCATCCGGAAGAGGATATCCTTGCGGAAGCGGTCCTTGCAGTCCCGCTGTGCCTGCTCCAGCCGGGCGGCGTAGCGTTCCAGATCAATGCGGACAAGGCTGTCGTGCTGGGCGCGGTACTGCTCCACTCCGGCCAGACCCAGCGGATAATCGCAGACGTAGTGCTCGTTGTAATCCCTCTGGGCGGGTTCCAGCGTGGAAGTGAGATAAGCTCGCAGGGCATCGTCCAGCCTGGTCTGTGCCTTTTCGGCAGTCTGCGCGGCGGCACGGGCCGTGCGCCCGCCCGTCATCAGGCCCTTTTTGCGTTCCTGTGCCAGAGGCTCCAGCAGCGGGTGCTGTGCAAAGAATGCCTCTGCCGCTTCCCTGCTCTGTGCGGCGGTCTCCACCGCCTTCCCCTGCTCCGCCTCACAGGATGCGATCTGCTTTTCGCAGACGCGGATATCGCCGCCCACCTGCTCCACGGCCTTGCGGGCAGTCTCCCATGCAGCTTCCCGGGCTTCTTCCTCGCGGTAGAGCTGCTGCAGCATGGGGTTCTCGCGGCAGTCGGCCAGCTTCTGCTCCTGCGCGGCGTAGTCGGCACGGGCAGCATCCAGCGCGGCCCGGCTGGCCCAGAGTTCGGCCAGCTGTTCCAGCGCATGGCCCCGCAGGACGTTCTGGTACTGGTCGTAGGCAGATTTCAGGGTCTTTTCGGTCTGGGCGGCTTCGCGGCAGCGGTCGGCCCGGGCGGCAAGCTGTGCTTCCAGCGCGTCGGCACGCTCCCTGCGGGCATCCAGGCCGATATAGCGCTGGGGCCTGCGCAGGCGTTCCAGCCGGAAGGGATGGTGGCGCAGCAGGTCCCGGGTGGCGCTGTCGGGGAAATGTTCCAGCGTATCGGGGGTGTCGCAGCAGACGATGCGGCGCAGGATGGTGTCCGCATACTGTGCGGCCAGCGGGTTCTCGCTGGTGACCTGGGCGGCAAGGCTGTCGGCGGGGGCCGTCTCCGCATGGCGGTCCGCCTTGCGGATGCCCGGGGTATCCAGCAGGCTGATGGGCCCCACCCGGTCGCCCAGCGCCACAAAGGCGCTCTTGGCGGCGGCGTAGTGGGCAGGCGGCACAAGGATATCGAACCGGCGGTCACCCAGGCAGGCTTCCACACAGTCCTGCCAGCTCTCGTCGGCCACGGTCAGCAGCTCACAGAAAATCTTTGCATCTGCTGTCATGCCACGGCTTTTCAGCTCGGCGTTCACGGCATCCCGCACTTTGGTGGCGGCATCGCCGTGGGGGTAGACCCACTTGCCGCCGGACACGGCGTTCAGCTCGGCCCGCAGGCCCTCCTGCTCTTTTGCCAGATCCGCCGAAGCCTGCCGGGCGGCAAAATACTGCTCCTCCAGCGGCTTTTCGATTCGGGCCAGTGCCTCGGTCAGGGCGGGGAGATGTTCCGCCGTCAAGCGCTGGGGCCAGAGCTCCTTCTCCACCGCAAAGCCGCTGCGGTTCAGCTGGGTCAGCAGGCCGGTGATGGTATCCGCAGTCGCTTCCAGACCGTTCCTTGTCCGGGCCGCTGCATCCAGCGCACTCTTTTTCCGGGCCAGCTCCTCGGTCAGGGCATCCAGTGCCCGGCCCGCGCCGCTGTCACCGGCCGCACCGTGGGCCGCCAGATAGACCCGGCGGGCTTCGGCTTCGGCGTTCTTGGCGGCCTCGTATTTTGCGTTCAGGTCGGCCAGCTGGCGGCGGCCTGCATCCAGATGGCTCTGCCAGGAGGCATCCTCACCGGCATCCGCTTCGGCGCGGGCCAGCAGGGCCGCGCCCCGGTTGACAAGGGCATCTGTTTCTTTGGCAGCAGCTTCCCGGCCATACGCCACAATCTGTTCCAGCGCGGCGGCACGGGTCTGGGCCTCGGCCAGAACGGCGTGGAGGTTTTCCAGCTCCACCCGGTCGCCCTGCAGCGCTTCCAGATCCAGCTCCGGCTGGGGCAGGATGTACTGGTACAGGAACTCCCGGAAGTTGGGGATCTCGTCCATGCTGGTGCCCATCTGGAACACTTCGTTGAACTTTTTGCCCAGCGGGCTGGAGGCGCGGCCAATGCCCAGGGCACGGCAGATGCGGTCCCGGGCCTCGCTGGGGCTGCGGGTGTAGGACAGGCGGCCCACGGCGGGCTTGAAGTCCTCCTTGGCGCTGGGGGCACCGGTGCGCGGATCAAGGAAGGGCAGCTTTTCCAGCGTGATGCCGTCCTCGGAGATGTACCAGGTCTGGTCGCCGGGGTGGAGCTCCTGCATGGGGCCCTCGGATTCCACCCGGACAGCGATGACAAAGTTTGTTCGCTTGACGGTATCCCAGAACTCGGCACCGATGTATGCCACCGTGCGGCCCGGGCGGCGGTAGGCGTTCTCGCCGCGCTGCTTGGCGTGGACAGAGCCCTGCAGGGTGCGGCCGCTCTTTTTATTGCCCAGGGCATTGAAATTGCGGTTGGTGGTCAGGCAGTAGCGGATGGCATCCAGAATGGTGGTCTTGCCCACCGCGTTGACACCGATCATATAAGTCAGACGGGCACAATCGAAGGTGACATTTTCAAAGTTGTGCCAGTTGATGAGCTTCAGGCGCTTTAATTCGATCATTCTTCTTCCTCCCCGCTGGCATCTCCGTCAGGCCGCTCGTAGAGGGCCAGTTCCTCCCGGGTGCGGCTGCTCTCGGCGGCGGCATCGGCAAGGTCTGCGTCCGGCAGAGCCAGCAGCACAGTGGGGAACACCTCGATGCGGCTGTCCAGACCGGTCAGCCGCCCCACCGGGCGGGCCAGATTATACCTGCGCAGGGTGCGCATCAGCTCCTCCAGCGTGCGCTGGTCCAGCCGCCGGGGCAGGTTCATCTTCTGCAGCTCCGTCTGCACCTCTTCCACCGTGACCAGCACCTGATCGGCGCTGGCGGCAAGGCTCTCCCGCTTTTGCAGGTAGAGCAGGCGGAGCACCAGCAGCAGGATGCTCTCGTATTTCAGCAGCCGGGCCTGGCTGCCCTCATGCTCGTTGACCAGCGCCGCCGCCTGCAGCGGAGCCGGGTAAAGCGTTACCGCATAGCCCAGCGGCGCGAACACCGCCCGCACCTCGGGCAGATGATCCTGCACATAGAGGTATTTTGCCCGCTGATCCTCCACGCCGCCCAGCACAAAGCAGTGGTTGAGCAGATAGTTTGCGGTCTCTTCCAGCATTTTATTCGGTTCGGCCATGGTCAGCGTCCTCCCTGCGGGGTGTCAGAATAAACTCTTCAAACCGGAAGCCGCCCCGTTCGACCCAGTTTCCGGTAAGGGTGATATCGTAAGCCCGGCGCGGCGACTGCGAGTAGGTGTGCAGGCCGATGATGCGGGCAAAATCGCGGGGGTATTCCTCCGCCAGCGTGGAGGCGGCCACCGCACTGCGGGCGGCAAGGGCCTGTTTTGCCAGCAGGCCCACGTTTTCCTCAGTCACGGCCATCCGGGCGTAATCCAGCAGCAATTGCTGTTCTTTGCGCAGCTGCTCCGCATCCAGCCCGGCCTGCCGCACCGGGGCCAGCGGCGTTTCGCTGCGGGGCGCGGCAGGCGGGTAGAGGGGCTTTGCCCCGAACACCGCCGCCGGGTAGAGGTGCAGGTGCTTTGCCACCGGGCCGTCATCCGGCGCGAACAGCTGGTCGGGCGTTTTGATCTCCTCGGCATAGCGGCGGAGCAGGGCGGTGACACTGCCCTGCGAGGAGCGGTCGCTCAGCAGCAGGAACTGTGCCCGCTGCACGGCCCGCTTGCGGTAGCGGATGTGGCTCTGGTCGATCTGGCGCATCAGGGTGCTCATCTCTTCCAGCGAATCCCGCAGTTTCTGGATGAGGGCACGCACGGCAGGGGCGGCTTCGCCGGGGGCACAGCGCTCCACCCGGGCGTAATCCAGCGCCAGCCGGGGCAGGTGCTCTGCCTCGCAGTCGTCCAGCTCCTCTTCCAGATAAGCGCGGTAATTGAACAGATTATCGCTGGTCTTGAAACGGTGGTAAGCGGCGGCCACCACCTTTTCCTCGTACTGGTCGAAGAGCTCCAGCACCTCCTGCGGGGTGCGGTTGCGGGTGAGCCGGTCGATATAATGCCCGATGGATGCGTTCAGCGCCCGCAGGGACTTGTTCAGTGCTTCCAGATCGGAGGCCACCTCCCGCAGAACATTTTCATAGGGGCTCTTTTCCTCCCCGATGTTCTGCAGCAGCTGCCATGCCTTGTACAGCTTGCCGGTGTAGGTGACAACGCGCGGGTTCAGGATCTCTTCCAGCGCTTCCAGCAGAGGGGCCACCTCGGGCACAAAGGCAAGGGCAGGCTCTTCCTCATAGCTGCCGGGCTGCTCTTCCAGCCAGCCGGTGCGGCGCAGGCGGAGCAGAAAGCCCAGCGCAAGGGTATGGGGATCCCGGGTGGGCTGTTCGGCTTCGTCGCCCGCGTCATCGGCATCCAGTGCCAGCGGCTTTGCCAGTGCCGCAAAGTAATCCTCGGCCCGGCTCACCGCTTCTGCCCGGGAGATGGAGTAATCCGCCGTGTGGCGGCACTCCTCCCACAGCAGGAGCAGCAGCTCCGCATAAAACGCCCGGTTGGGCCCCGCCAGCGGGCGGAACAGCCGCGGGCTGACCAGTTCAAACAGCTGCATCCAAAGGTTCCTTTCTTTCGATAAAATCTATCTTTTATTGTACCACAATCAGAAGGATTTTGCCACAAATACAAAAAGCCCCGGAGG
>OLGL01003086.1_pt1 | contig 11250 bp, 8 predicted proteins | sample 1605041 | NCBI WGS metagenome assembly OLGL01 (sample SAMEA3888905, study PRJEB22519) | human gut metagenome | biome: human gut; feature: human-associated habitat; material: faeces | place: Denmark | collected 2010 | reverse complement strand
GGAGAGGAAACCTTTCTCCAGAAAGGTTTCCTCTCCCCTCCCCCAATTCATCCTCATAAGGAGTCCCACATGCTGCGAGTTCTGGTGGCGGACGACGATCCGGGGATCGTGAGGACGCTGATGCTTGGCCTAAAAATGATGGGCTGCCAGCCCGTGGGCGTGGAGAGCGCGGAAGCCGCGATCAAGGCGCTGGAAGACAAGAGCGCGGACCTGCTGCTGACGGACATGCGCATGGAAGGCATGTCCGGGGTAGATCTTGTGCGGGATGCACATGCGCGATGGCCTGAGATGATCTGCGTGGTCATGACCGCCTTCGCCTCGTACGAAAACGCCGTGTCCGCCATCAAGGCCGGGGCCTACGATTATTTGCCGAAACCGTTCACCACCGAACAGTTGGAGCACCTCATCCGCAAGGTGGAGATGCTGGTGGACCTCCAGCGGGAAAACTCGCGCTTGCGGGCCGGGTCCGGTGACTGGTTCGACGGGCTGACTTCACCGAAATGCCAGGCTCTCCAGTCCGTTGTGGAGCGGATCGCGCCGAGCGATGCCACAGTGCTCCTGTCCGGCGAGACGGGATCGGGCAAGACCGAGCTGGCTCGGTCCATCCATAGAAGATCGGCACGTGCGGACAAGCCGTTTGTGGAAGTAACCTGCACGGCGATCGCGGAAAACCTTTTTGAATCCGAAGTGTTCGGGCACGTGCGGGGGGCTTTTACCGGAGCGGTGCGCGATAAGGCGGGCAAATTCGAGCTGGCGGACGGCGGCACCCTGTTCCTTGACGAAATCGGGGAACTGTCGGCTACGGCGCAGTCCAAGCTGCTGCGTTTCCTTGAAGATAAGGTCATCGAACGGGTTGGGGACAATAAGCCCATCCGGCTGGATGTGCGCATCATTGCCGCGACGAACCGGGATCTTGCCGCTATGATGAAGTCCGGGACGTTCCGCGAAGATCTGTACTACAGGCTGAACGTATTCGAGTGTACGGTTCCGCCGCTGCGGGAACGGCCCGAGGACATCGAGCCCCTCGCCGCAAAGCTGCTGCGCTCCGCTTCCGCCAAGTACGGCACGCCGCCCACCCTGTCGCAGGCCGCACGCCAGGCGCTGCTGCGGTACGGTTGGCCAGGCAACGTCCGGGAACTGCGGAACGTCATGGAACGGGTCGCGCTGCTCGCCGCCGGACGTGAAGTGACGCTGGCGGATTTGCCGCCCGCGCTGAGCGCCGGGGAAGGGGTGCGGTCCGGTCCGGATGAGGAGCCGCATATCTTGACCCTGCGTGAGCTGGAAGCGGAACACATCCGGCGAGTGCTCGGGCTCGGCGTCAGCATGGAACGGGCCGCCGAACTGCTCGGAATCAACACGGTGACGCTCTGGCGCAAACGTAAGGAACTCGGAGCCTAACGGGCTTCCTTTTTTGGACGGAAGGCCGTACGAAGGAGGCATCTTCCCGGCCCGGCGTCGCAAGCGGGGAAGAGAAGGGCGGAAGGGAGGTTTATATGGGGTTTATCGCCGGGGACAGCGTGTTGGATGCCGCGTACGGGTACGGCATGGTCTGCGATGTGATCAGGAATCCTGACGAAACGTATCCCGTGATCTGCCGGTTCTGGCAGAATGGGCGGCCTGTGGAAATTTCGTATACGCGGGACGGGTTCAACGACGTTTCCGATATGATCCCTTCGCTTGTCCATGCGGGAACCGGTGCCGCGAAAGGGAAGCCCGTGCGCTTGTCCTTTGAGGATTTCGACGAGGAATACAGGGAACTGTTCGGCGGCGCCGGGCAGAAGAAACCTTGAGCGGATGCTTCAGAGTACGGTGCTTCATGAAATGATGAAAAGGATGCCCTTTCGGTTTACCGGGAGGGCATTTTTATGGACTTGCAGATGGTTGGGGAAGGGCAGGGGGCTCTCATGGGGAGCGGCTGGATGTTGAAGGGTAATGGCGGAGAGTTCCTGAGCTGTTTATCCCGGCTGAACTGGGATATCGGGAGCAAAACAAGGCGATTGCTTGTGTAAAAAAAGATTTTATCAAAAACAATTCCTATTACTATTGACTTCATGCATGATTTGTTCAAAAATCCGCAAACAGGAGTAGAGGAAGCGTTCGCATTATCGTTTTATAACAAGAGAGGGCAAGATGAGAACCCGTTCCGCTTTGCTGGTGGCCAGCTGCGTTTTGGCCGCTTCCGTCGTGACAGGAGGAGCGTTGAACGAGAGCGTTGGCGCCGACAAGGGGATTCCCCCGAACCACCCGCAGCTGACGAAGTTTTCCAAGGTTTCCGACATAGTGATGGACAAGTGCATGGCTTGCCATTCACGGAATTATGATTTGCCGTTCTATGCTAAAATTCCGGGGATCAAGGAAATCATCGAAAAGGATTTCAACGATGGCCTTCGGGCGATGGACTTGAATCTGGAACTGGTCGAAGCCGCGAAGGACAAGCCGATCGGCGAAGCGACGCTTGCCAAGATGGAATGGGTTATCGTCAACGAAACCATGCCGCCCGCGAAGTTTACCGCCGTGCACTGGGGCAGCCGTGTGTCGTCTGAAGACAGGGCCGCCATCCTCGATTGGGTGAAGGCCTCGCGTGCCGCCCACTATGCCACCGGGCTGGCGGCTCCGCGTCATGCCGATGAACCGCTGCAGCCGCTGCCGGACGCGCTCCCCGTCAATGCCGCCAAGGTGGCGCTCGGTGAAAAGCTGTTCGTCGACAAGCGGTTGTCCGGAGACAATACCGTCGCCTGCGTAACCTGTCATGATTTTTCGAAGGCCGGTACGGACAACAAGCGCTTCGCGGAAGGTATCCGCGGGCAGTTCGGCGACATCAACGCGCCGACCATGTTCAACGCCGCGTTCAACACCAAGCAGTTCTGGAACGGACGGGCCGCGGACCTTCAGGAGCAGGCCGGCGGGCCTCCCATGAACCCCATTGAGATGGGCAGCAAGGACTGGGATGAAATCTGCGCCAAGCTCGCGCAGGACCCCGAACTGACCGCCGCCTTTACCGTAGTCTATCCCGACGGCTGGAACGGCAAGAACGTTACCGATGCCATTGCCGAATATGAAAAGACGCTCATCACGCCGAACAGCCGCTTTGACAAGTGGCTGAAGGGGGACGACAAGGCGTTGACCGCGCAGGAAATCGAAGGCTATCAACGCTTCAAGATGTACCGCTGCTCAAGCTGTCACGTCGGCAAGTCCGTGGGCGGGCAGTCCTTCGAATACATGGATCTCAAGAAGGCGTACTTTGAGGATCGCGGCAACCCGCTCGGCTCCGACGAAGGGCTCAAGGGTTTTACCGGCAAGGCTGAAGATCTGCACCGCTTCAAGGTCCCGAACCTGCGCAACGTCGAACTGACGGCTCCGTATCTTCATGACGGCACCGTGACGACGCTGGACGAGGCCGTACGCATCATGGGCGTGTATCTCTCCGGCATGGACATCCCCAAGGGCGATCGAGATCTCATCGTTGGGTTCCTGCGGACTCTGACGGGCGAATGGAACGGTAAGCCGCTGGTAGGGGAAGCCGTAAAGAACTAGTTGTCCGTAAACGAATAAAGCGCGGCATCGGAAATCCCGGTGCCGCTTTTTTTGATCCTGTCAAAACACTGGGGAAGCTCCATTTCTGGAGCATTTCTTTTGAGAGTGGAGAAAGAAGCCTCAGCGCCGGCACTAAGATTGCGCAAGGGAAATAAGGGATCGTGTAACAACTTTACAGAATGGATACCCTCCGGATTGTTTTCGGGAAAATATGTTCCCGCCGTTCGTTGCAATGCGGATCTTCTTGAATGCATTGGAGATACTTTGGGGAACAAGATGTTCGGGTCCCGCATTATGGTACGGAATAAGATGAAAAAACGATTCTTGTGCACGCGGGGTGGTGCGTGGAAAGCCAAACAGGGGAAAAGCGGCTTTTGAAGAAGTTATTGCCGTTTCAGAAGAAGATTTGTATCCGTAATGCTGCTTTTTGTATGAAACCGGACAAACGTTTCCGCGACTCTAAAAGTAAGATTGCGCAACAGGTTTTCTGGCTTGGACAACTTCTGATAAACGGAATGCCGGCCTCTTGCTCCGCACTCTATTTTTTATTGCAATCAGGCAAAAAATATCTCCCTATGGCCTGACGGTCTATACAAGTCGATAAAAGTCGATTACATTGCTAGGCAATCTACTCGGAGGTGAATGCATGATAAGTGACGCCGAACTGCTGAAGTTGGTTATGGAAAGATATCCCGAACAGCCTACTCCGTTTATCATCGAACAATTTACCGTTCTCAAGGCCGGGCTTATTCAGGCCAATAATAAGCTGGCCGCAATGGATATGGAAGAACCTGTCTGCGAACAAGTGATCATCGAAGAACCCATGCCGGAAGCTGCTGAGGCCGCCCCTAGCGCCGCGCCGAAGAAGAAGTTCACCAAGCGCAGCCTTGTTGTCCGCCCTGAAGAAGCCATTGGGGACGATGTTGTTCAGTGTTGCCTCTGCGGCCGGGGATTTCAGAATCTGACGGCGAAGCACCTTCTGTCCCACGGGATTTCCGTGGATGAATACAAGAAGCTGTGCGGATACGTACCGGAGCAGAAGCTTATCTGCAAAAATCTGCTGGAAAAACTGCAGGAAAACGTGCAGAAGGCCCAGCGGTCCAGAGAGCAGAAGCTGTCCGGCGAACACCTGAAATAAGCGAAGGCGGGGCATCTGTTCGGATGCCCCGTTTCGTGGCGTATGTTTGGGTGGGGAGGCCGGAAAGAGGGGTGGACCTTCCGCCGTCGGGAGTGGTATTGCACTTGTACGGGCCGCTCCCTTGCGGGATGCCCGTTTGGTTTGTGTGCCGTTCGTTGCCCTTGACTTCAACAAACGATTTTTCTGATGCTGGAAACACTGTCCCCGCAAGAGGCCATGACGCTCTTCCGCAATGGCGGCGCCTTTTTTGTGGATGTCCGTACTGAAAAGGAATTTCTCAAACGGGCGATTCCCGGTTGCCCGCTTGTTCCCCTCGACAAACTGGAACGTGAGGGCGGGCTGGACAGCCGTTTTTCCGGCAAGCCGGTCGTCTTTTTTTGCCGCTCGGGAAGCAGGACGCAGAATAAGGCCGAGCTCCTGGAAAGAAGCGCCTCGGGCAAGGCATATCAGCTTGGGGGCGGGATTCTCGCCTGGGAACAGGCGGGATTTCCGGTTTGGAGCATACGCGAGCTGCTGCCCTGTTTTGCGCAGGAACCGCCTTTTATCTCCGGGGTTCTTGCCTGACTCCTGTATTTTATCTGAGCCTTGCCTCTTCCGCCCTCCTTTTTCTATTGGAACGGGGGGCTTTTTTATGCCTTTCCTCCGTGGAAATGGCCCAAAAAGGCTGGCAGCGCTTGACCGAAAACAGGAAATGTTCTCAAATGTCGGCAGGGGCCGAGAGTGCCGCCCGCTTCATGTTGCTCCTCTTCCGGCGTTTGTCATGGTGAGTGTAATATGTTGTTACTATGGATTATTGTTTGAAAAGAGTGAGTCCATTGCATCCACAGGAAAATCCGGAAGTTCGTGAGTACGGGTTTGGAGCACGGTTTCGGCATCCGGTGGGAGTGGCTGCAATGAGCGTACTGGTGGAGAGGATTCTTCCCACCGCATAGAGAGGGCAATGAGTATGGCGGAATGCAAGCAAGCCGTGTTGGTTGAGAAAGAAACGGCGCACCGGGATTGCCTCACGGGATGCTACGATAGGATGACGATTCGGCATCTGGTAGATCTGTGTTTTTTGAAAAGCGACGTGCGCCAGTCCCATGCGATGTTTGTTATTGATGTGGATAACTTTAAAAGGGTCAACGATACGTGGGGGCGGGAGTTCGGGGACATTGTGCTGAACGATGTCGCGGCTGTCCTGCGGCGGATATTCCGGCGTTCGGACTATATCGGCAGGATCGGTGACGATGAATTTCTTGTCCTGCTCCGGGATGTGGAGCCGGAACGCCTGTCGGAGAAAAAGGCGCAGGAATTTTATACGGCCCTCGGCACGCTGTTTTCCGCCCGTGGCGATGAGCGCTATAAACCGACGTGTAGTGTCGGCATAGCCCGATATCCAATGGACGGGACTCTCTTCGAGACTGTGTTTCAGAGTGCCGACGCCGCACTGCATGAGGCCAAGCGGCTTGGGCTGAACCGGGTGGCCTTTGCTCCCGGCTGTGAGGGAAGGAAGCGTTAGGAGGCGGAGAGGAAGGGGCCAAGGAGCCTTTCACCCCATTCTGTCTGGTGGACATTGCCCCCAGACTCCTTTCCCGCAGCAATCCCCAATCGTTGAAAGGCCGTGAGCCGGGGAGGTTCCGGCTATAGGCAAGATGAAAAAACGCCCGGTTCTTCGTTGCGGAAGAGCCGGGCGGCTGTTTTATGGGGGGGATGCGCGGAGGGAAGCTGTGGTGCCGCCTCCAAAAGCGTGGTGGATGGATGTTACCCTTTGGGAACGACGATGCCCTGTTTGGCTGCCCAAAGGTTGACGTCCTCCTTACGGATGGCGGCGGCCATCATGCCGGGGAACAGGTCTGGAGTACAGGCGAAGGACGGGATGCCGAGGCCGGCGAGTTTGGCGGCGAGGGCCTTGTCGTAGAATGGCGTGCCTTCATTGCTCAGGGCGAGAAGGGTGATGACCTGTATGCCGGACTGTACAAGCTCGTTGGCGCGTTGGAGCAGGTTCTTTTCCACGCCGCCTTCGTAGAGGTCGGAAATGAGCACAAGGATGGTGTTGCGCGGATCGCGTATCAACGACTGGCAGTAGCCCACCGCGCGGTTGATGTCCGTGCCGCCGCCGAGCTGGACGCCGAACAGGAGATCGACGGGATCGTCAAGCTGCTCGGTCATGTCCACCACGGCGGTATCGAACACGACGAGATGGGTTTTCACGGCGGGCATGGAGGCCATGACCGCGCCGAAGATGCTGGAGTAGACGACCGACGACGCCATCGAGCCGCTCTGGTCGATGCAGAGGATGATTTCCCGCTGGACGCGCTGCGATTTGCGGCCATAGCCGATCAGCGTTTCCGGAACGATGGTTTTGTATTCCTGCTGCCAATGTTTGAGGTTCGCCCGGATCGTACGGTTCCAGTCGATCTCGGCATGGCGGGGGCGCCGGTTGCGCACAGCCCGGTTCAGCGCGCCGCTGACCGCCGTGCGCATGGGCTCCTCAAGCTGCTTCATGAGCGCGTCCACAACCTTGCGGACGACCAGCCGGGCCGTTTCCTTGGTCTTTTCGGGGATGATGCCCCGCAGCGACATAAGCGTGGACACGAGGTTCACGTCGGGCTGCACGCTTTCGAGCATTTCCGGCTGGAGCAGCATACTGTGCAGGTTGAGGCGCTCGAAGGCGTCCTTTTGCATGACTTGCACCACTGAAGACGGGAAAAAACGCCGGATGTCCCCGAGCCAGCGGGCCACGCGCGGCGACGAGGCTCCGCTGCCGCCCCGCAGGCTGTGCCTGCTGTCCGCTTCGTACAGCGCCGCCAGCGCTTCGTCCATCTGCCGGTCTTCGGGGCTCAGCCCGGCAAGGCCGCAGCTCGCCTGAGCCTCTTCGCCGAGCACCAGCCGCCAACGCCGCAAGCGTTCCCCTTCAGCCGTATCCATCATCAACTCCTGCTCGCCCATTGGAGCCGCCGTAAGCCCGGCGTCATCCGTTGAGCGTGTTAGCCTTTGAATCATTTTGATTTTATGTCCTATGACATTCCATGTCTTTGGGGAAGCGTCATTCGGAAGCCAACGCCCTCCATCCGTTTATGCCTGTGCCGTGAGGCCGAGCACGCGCCGCAGCAACGGGACGGGCAGGGCCGCGCGTTCCGCATCCCAACGGGTTTCGGCCTGTTTCTGCATCGGCTTCCCGGCGGCTCGTTTGGCGCGTTCGCCGAGCTGCCGGCGCTCGGGAGCGGAAAAGCCCGAGAATGTCCGGCGCAGCATGGGAAGGATGTTGGTAAAATGCGTATCGTTCAGGCCGTCCAGCCAGTTGGCGAGCACACCCCACAGGGCGTCGTCGTGCAGCAGCACCAGCGCGCTTTGGTTCAGGAACCCTTCGATCCATGCGGAGGCCGAGGCGGGCGCGGCCGCCGCCGACAGGGAAAGGCTCATCAGCCGGGCGGCTTCTTCCACAGGGAGGCGCTGCTCGTCGAACAGCAGGCGGACGGCCATGCCCCGCAGCAGCTCGTGGACCATCCCGTCGCGCAGGGCCGTCTGGTGCAGGGCGGACAGCCAGCTTTCCCAAAGCCCTTCGTTTCCAAGGAGCCGTATCGCGTTGTGCGCCGCGATGATGCGGGCACGCATGGCGGCGGCGCTTTCGTCGTCCAGCGAGGTGCAGGCCCCCGGCAGCCCGATGGATGCACGGGGGATCAAGCCTTCAAGGACGCGGGCGACCATCCCGGCGTCAGTTTGGCGCACGTTGCCGTAGCGGGCGATGGCCGCCAATGGCGGGATGGCTTCCAGCAGCTGGCCGACGTCGTTGGCTGTGGCGGCCTTTTCTTCCAGCATACGGGTGGCGTGCCCCACGGCGTCCGGCAGATCGGCGAACAGGATGTCGTTCACCAGTTCCGCCAATCGGAGCAAGTCCGCTTCACCGGACAGCTCCACGGCCTTCGCGGTGGCGGCTTCAAGGATGGTGTTTCCCCAGCGGCTGGCGGCGATCACCGCAATGGGGAGCTCGGGCACCCATTGCATTTCCCAAAGTTCATGGAACGTCCCTTTGGCGTTCCGGCTGCCTCCCGGCGTGGCCCAGCCGATTTCCAACAGCCGCAGGCGGTGCAGGAGGTGGCTGCGCGCCAGATCGTTGGCTTGGCGCAGATCGAGATCCAATACCTTCCGCGCGGCTTCGGGCTTCAGGCGCAGGCTTTTCTGCTGCTGTTCCAGATCCCGCTGGAGCGGGACGGTGGGCGTGGTTTCGGGAATCGTCCCCAGTTTGTCGCCCACGATAAGCTGACGCTCGATGAGGCGCAGCGGCGCGGGGTCGCCCATGCAGACCGTGGTTTGCAGCGCTTCGTAAAGCTCCGGCAAGCCGGGGCGGGGGCGCTCGCGCAGGGCGGCCAACGACGTGGCGAGACGCGAGGCTTCGATGATGTGGGCGGACGAGCAGTCCATGTCCTGCTCGCGGAACAGGCGGGCGGCGTGGGTCAGCCAGCCTATGGCCCGATCGCCCTTGCCGCTGCGCCAGAGGTGCTCATACCACGCGGGAGAGGTCACGCCCGCGCCGTAACCGCTCCGGCTGCTCAGATTGGCATAGGTCCACGGCGTCCATGTCGCCGCGACCTTCATTTTGGGCAGGCCCTTGAGCAGGTCGTTGTCCTGCTTGGCTGGCGTTTCCGCTCCAAGCGCGGGCACATGCCACGCGCCGCAGATCACGGCGATACGCTGGAAGCATTCCTTTTTCGCCTGCCGCAGCGTTTTGCGCATGTACGCTTCGCGCAGGGCTTCCCGCCGCGTCTCCCGTTCGCCGCGTTCGCGTCTGGGCGCTTCGGCCCGCAGCGCGGTCATGGCTTCACGGATGGCGTCGAACAGCTCTAGGCCGTCGATGCGCTCCTCGACCATGTGGTTCCACCACGCCTCGCCGTCGCCGTATCCGGCGGCGCGTCCGAGCCAGTCGAGCGGATCGCCGTAAACGTCCTCCTGAGCAGACGCCTCACCCCCGGCGTTTCCGTCCGTATCGCCCGTATCGCCGCCTTCAGGCTGTTCGGGGGCAAGCGTATTCGTGGCGGTGTTTTCAGGTGCCTGCGCGCCTGAAGCGGGGGCTTCCGTGCCTTCGGCGGCGTCCGTTTTTGTACGTCCTTCCGCGTCTCTCAGCGCTTCCTCCTTAGCCCTGCATTCGTCTTCAAAGGCCTTGTCCAGCCCGAATTGATGGGCGATGGGCAGATCCATGAAGCGCACCGGAAGGGATTGGCCCAAGCCGTACCGCAAGGCCTGCCATTCCGGGGAGAACTCGGCGAAAGGATAGAAGACGGCGCGGCGGGAATCGTCGGGAGCGTACACGAGCAAGGCCACCGGGGGGCACATCCCCGATTCGAGCACGAACGGCAGCACGGATTCCCCATCCGGCGGCCCTTCGATCAACAGGCAGTCGGGCTGCATTGCTTCCAGAGCCCGCAACAGGCTGCGGGCGCACCCCGGCCCGTGGTGGCGGATGCCGAAAAGTCGAACGGTCTGATCAGGCATGGCGAAGCCTTTTGTAAACTGTTGGGGAAGAGTGCCCGCCGAAGGAAGGGGGCTTTCCAGAAAGCCTTTTTCCCCGAATCGACATGCGGGCGTGCGCCCTTCTTCTTGCAACAACTGTGGGGCGGCGTTTGCTCCGTTTGCCCCCAGATGGGTGCACCCTGAGAAACCGGGCATACGGAAACCCTGTTTTCCGGCGGCATACGCATGGCTGAAACGGAAACGGCGCGGACATGGGCCGATTTCCCAGCCCCACCGTGCCCCACCAGCTCCCTTTGCGCCGCCTCCCCGCCGGCCGGAGTTTTTGCGGGTAGGGGGTACGGGGGAGGGAGCTTTCTACAAAAAGCACCCTCCCCCGGTTCCTTCCCTAATCCACTTCGCGGCAGGCGCGATAGAGATCCTTCCAGTCGGAGCGTTCCTTGACCACTGTTTCGAGGTACTCGCGCCAGACGAGATCGTCCTGCACGGGATCCTTGACCACCGCGCCCACGAGGCTCGCGGCGACGTCGCGGGCGTGCAGCACGCCGTCCCCGAAGTGCGCGGCAAGCGCCATGCCGCTGTTGAGCACGGAGATGGCCTCCGCCGTGCTCATCGTGCCGGTGGGCGACTTGAGCTTGGTCTTGCCGTCTTCGGTCTGCCCGTTCCGCAGCTCGCGGAAGATCTGCACCACGCGGCGCACTTCATGCATCGCCGGGGGCTCGGCGGGAAGCTCCAGCGCGCGGCCCATTTCGGAGACGCGCTTGGACACGATGCTGATTTCCTCTTCCTCCGTGGCGGGCACGGGCAGGATGACCGTGTTGAAGCGCCGTTTGAGCGCGGAGGACAGTTCGTTGACGCCCTTGTCGCGGTTGTTCGCCGTGGCGATGAGGTTGAAGCCGCGCACGGCCTGCACTTCGTCGTTGAGCTCGGGGATGGGGAGGGTCTTTTCGGACAGGATGGTGATCAGCGTATCCTGCACGTCGGCGGGGATGCGGGTCAGTTCCTCCACGCGGGCGATGCGGCCCTCGGACATGGCGCGCATGAGCGGGCTTTCGACCAGCGCGGCGCGGGACGGCCCTTTGGAGAGCAGTTCCGCATAGTTCCAGCCATACCGCATCTGTTCTTCGCTG
>OLGL01003069.1_pt1 | contig 11311 bp, 7 predicted proteins | sample 1605041 | NCBI WGS metagenome assembly OLGL01 (sample SAMEA3888905, study PRJEB22519) | human gut metagenome | biome: human gut; feature: human-associated habitat; material: faeces | place: Denmark | collected 2010 | reverse complement strand
GACAAAAAGTACGGCGGTCTTGCTGGGGTGTTCCCCTAAGAGCCGGATGGCTCCGTTGCTGATCATTAATCCCGCCCCGCTTACGTCCATTGCCTTTGATACCGCACTCATGCCCCCGACAATGAAAATGGTGGACCAGTCAATGGCCTTATAGGCTTCCTCGCGGAACTTATCAATGGAGCAGAACCACTGTTCGGTTGCACGGAAGATGATGGGATGGTGGCAGCGCCAGCAATGCGGATAGGAGTGCGTGATGTCGGCCTGCCCCATCAGGTTGCCGACTTCCTTGACCTTCTCGATGACATTGGGGTTGGCCTTCTGCACCTGCAATCCGGCGAAAAACTCCACGCTGTCGAGGTATTCGCCGCGATCGTTGAGCGGGGAATAGATGTCGATGCCGTACTGGAGGCAGACTTCGTAGTCCTCGCGGCCGTGTCCGGGAGCGGTATGGACACAGCCGGTACCGGCATCGAGCGTCACATGGCCGCCGAGGATCAACGGAGACTCGCGGTCGTAGAACGGATGGCGGGCCTTGACGAGTTCAAGCTGCTGCCCGGTAGCGGTCCCCACGGCCTTCACGCCGTCCATGTCCCAGCCGCACGCCTTGGCGACGCTTTCGGCGAGTTCCGTGGCGAGCACGTACTGGCTGCCCTCATATTCGACCAGCGAATATTCGAATTCGGGATGCAGCGCCACGGCCATGTTGCTCGGCAGGGTCCACGGGGTCGTGGTCCAGATGATCACATAGGCGCGGGACGGATCGGCGTTCTCGAAGACCGTCTTGAGCCTGTCGTCGGTCAGCGGGAAACGGACGTAAATGGACGGCGACTTGTGGTCGGCATACTCCACTTCGGCCTCGGCAAGCGCCGTCTGGCAGGAGCAACACCAGTAGATGGGCTTCTTGCTGCGGACCACATTGCCCTTTTCCACGAAATTCGCCAACTCGGTAGCCGTGGCGGACTCGTATTCGGGGAGCATGGTCTTGTAGGGATGATCCCAGTCGCCGAGCACGCCAAGGCGCTTGAATTCCTTGCGCTGGATATCGATGAACTTGTCCGCATACTGGCGGCAGCGGCGGCGTACCGCATACGACGGCATTTCCTTTTTCTTTTCGCCAAGCTCGTGCTCAACCTTCAATTCGATGGGCAGGCCGTGGCAGTCCCAGCCGGGCACATACACGGACTGCTGCCCCTGAATGTTGCGGGACTTGATGGTGATGTCCTTGAGGATCTTGTTCAGGGCATGGCCGAGATGCAGATGGCCGTTGGCGTAGGGCGGGCCATCGTGCAGACGAAAAGAGCCCCGGCTGCCCGAAGCTTCCAGCATGGTTCCGTAAATATTGTTCTCTTCCCACCAGCGCAGCATTTCGGGTTCACGCTGGGTGAGATTGGCTTTCATGGGAAAGGATGTATCGGGAAGATTCAGGCTCTTTTTGTAATCGCTCATGGACAGGCTCCTTATATATCCACACCAAAGTGTAATCGAAAAATTGTGCTTCAAGGTTGCGCGGTTGTCAAGAAAGAACGCGGAGGAAACGCCGCCCTCCCCGCCTGATTGTCACAGGCATGAGAGGATGATAGAGGGGGCCGAGCGTAAGGAGCGAAAGCCTTTCGCAAAGGCGGAGCCCTGTGCGCCCCGCCCAGCCGCAGGTGACGCCAAGGCATCCCCGCAGCGTACCCCCATCCCTCCCGGAACAAAACCCCGCCCAAGGCGGAATTCCGGAGGCTGCCAAGGCTCGACAACGCGGCAACGCCGCATTCCCCCGGAGGCCATATCCATGACGTTTCCACGGCCCTGCCTGTACGCCCTGCTTGCGGCGTGCCTTTTGCTCCCCGGCTGCGTCGCCAACCAGTACGCCATAAAAATCAACGCCATCACCAACGGCGACATCCAAGCCGGCATCGGGGACGTCTACTATATCATGGCGGTCAAGGGCCAAGAGGACGATCTCGTCTTTCTGGAACTCAAGCGGAACCTCGAAAGCGCCCTGCCCCAAGCGGGCCTGAAAGTGACCAAAAGCCTCCCCCATGCCACGGCGGTGCTTTTCGCGGGGTACAAGAGCCAAACGGTCGCCCGGCAGACGACCGTTTCCGAACCCGTCTACGGCGTGACGCGGGTCGAAACCAGAGGTACCGGGGAATACATCAACACGTTAACGGGAAAAACCAGCAAGACATCCGTTTCAACCCCCACCTACGGCGTTACGGGCTACAAGAACACCCAAAAGGAAGTGGCCCAAAACAAGATCGTTCTGCTGCTTGCCGCCGATTCGCTCAAAACGAAGAAAAAAATGTGGGAAACGATCGTCACCTACACCGGGAACTCGTTTGACAACCGCAAGATGCTGGACATGATGGTTATGGGCGCCAAGGATTACCTCGCCCAAACCACCCCCGGCGACACATGGCTTGACGTCAGCGAATCCGACGATGGCGCACTCAGCCTCAAAGAAAGGAAGTAAGCCCATGTGCACAGCCAAGATCCCCCCGCGCCCCCGCCTCTTCCTGCTGGCCGCCCTTTTCCTGCTGGCGGGCTGCTCTCCCCAGTACTCCATGCGGGTCATTTCCGAAACCGACGGGCACGCCTACCCCAATGACCAGTATACCTATTATATCGCCTCATCGAAAAAACAAAACAGCGACCCGACCTATCAGCTTCTCAAGCAGGACGTAAAAAGCACCCTGTCTGAAGCGGGCTTCTCGCTCACGCAAGACCGCAACCGGGGCACGGCACTCCTTTCCATCGATTACACCGCCAAAACATCCACAAAGCACATCACCGTCAAAAAGCCGATTTACGGACAAACCGGGACCGTCGAAAAGACGCACGGCACGTATGACAAGGCCACGGGCCGCTATACCAAAACCACCACGACGACCCCAACCTACGGGACGGTCGGGTATGAGGATGAAACCAAGGAAGTCACGGAGTGCGACATCTTCCTTCATCTGAGCGCCGCCAGCAGCAAAACGAACAAAGAGCTCTGGAGCACCAGCATCTACCATACGCACGACTCCGAGGATATTTCCGGCGTGTTGAGCGTGATGGTCAGGGGCTGCAAGGACTACATCGCCCGCAACACAAGCGGCATCATTTCACTGCAGGTCACGGCAAACGACGACGGCACGTTCGGGATTGTGGAAAAGCAATAGGCGCATCCGCGACCAGCGGAGTACCGCCGTCAAGAAAAGGGCCATCAGCATGACAAACGCCGCTGATGGCCCTTTCAGGTTCATAAAGGAAAGGGGCGGAAACGCCTCCGCTTCCGCCCTCTTCCGATCTTGTTACAATGGCTGCACGGTATCGCCCGACTTCACGCCGAAGGTCAATCCCTCTTCGGTGGCGTCGATGACCACCCGCTGATCGTCGCGCACCTGCCCGCCGATGATGAACTTGGCAAGCGGCGTTTCGACGTGGGACTGCAGGTACCGCTTGAGCGGACGGGCCCCGTAGTGCGGATCGTAGGCGGCATCCCCGATGAACTCGTGGGCGGCCTCGGTCAGTTCCAGCGCGATCTTGCGCTCCTCAAGCCGCTTCTGGAGCCGACGCAGCTGGAGGTCGATGATCTGGCCGATCTGCTCGGGGAGCAGCGGCTTGAACAGCACCGTCTCGTCCACGCGGTTCAGGAACTCGGGCTTAAAATGCTGGCGCAGTTCGCCCATGACTTCCGTGTACACGTCCGAGGCGAACGAGCCGTCCGGATTGATGCCGTCGAGCATCCTGTACGAACCGATGTTCGAGGTCATGATCACGATGGTGTTGCGGAAGTCCACCGTGCGGCCCTGGCTGTCGGTCAACCTTCCGTCGTCGAGGAGCTGCAGCAGGGTGTTGAACACGTCCGGATGCGCCTTTTCGATTTCGTCGAACAGGATGACGCTGTAGGGCTTGCGGCGCACGGCTTCGGTCAGCTGGCCGCCTTCGTCGTAGCCCACATAGCCGGGAGGCGCACCGATGAGCCGCGCCACGGAATGCTTTTCCATGTACTCGCTCATGTCGAGGCGCACGATGTTCTCTTCGCTGTCAAAGAGCGCTTCGGCCAGGGCCTTGCACAGCTCCGTCTTGCCCACACCCGTCGGGCCGAGGAAAATGAACGAGCCCTGCGGACGCGAGGGGTCGGACAGCCCGGCCCGGGTACGCAGCACGGCGTCGGACACGGCCTGCACGGCCTCATCCTGCCCGATCACGCGCTCATGGAGCTTGTCAGGCAGATGGATGAGCTTGTCGCGTTCGGACTGGAGCAGCCGCGTGACCGGAATGCCGGTCCAGCGGGCCACGATATCCGCCACATCGTCGGGGCGCACTTCCTGCTTGAGCAGGCGCGGCGCTTCCTGACCGTTTTCGGCTTCGTGGAGACGCTTTTCCAGCTCAGGCAGCTTCGCATACTTGAGTTCGGACGCCGCCTGCAAATCGCCGCGGCGGGTCGCATCATCAATGGCAAGGCGCGTCTGCTCGATCTCGCCCTTGAGATCGCGCACAACGTTGATGACGCCCTTCTCGTTTTCCCACTGGCCCTTGAGCTCGGCCTGCGTCATCTGGAGGTTGCGGAGTTCGTTCTCCAGCTTCTCCAGACGCTCGCGGGACGCGTCGTCGGTTTCCTTGCGCAGGGCCTCGCGCTCGATTTCGAGCTGCATGACCTTACGGTTGGCTTCGTCCAGTTCCGTGGGCAGCGAGTCGATTTCGGTACGGATCATGGCTGCCGCTTCGTCGATCAGGTCGATGGCCTTGTCGGGAAGCTGGCGGTCGGTGATGTACCGGTTGGACAGCACCACCGCCTCCACAATGGAGGAGTCGCTGATGCGCACGCCGTGGTGCACCTCAAACCGCTCCTTCAAGCCGCGCAGGATGGAAATGGTGTCCTCCACGGAGGGCTCCTCCACCAGCACGGTCTGGAAACGCCGTTCCAGCGCCGGGTCCTTTTCGATGTACTTGCGGTACTCGTCAAGGGTCGTCGCGCCGATGCAGTGCAACTCGCCGCGAGCCAGAAGAGGCTTCAACAGGTTGCCCGCGTCCATCGCGCCGTCGGTCTTGCCCGCGCCCACGATGGTGTGCAGCTCGTCGATGAACAGGATAATCTGCCCTTCGGATTTCTGCACTTCGGACAGCACGGCCTTGAGCCGTTCCTCAAATTCGCCGCGGTACTTGGCGCCCGCGATGAGCGCGCCCATGTCCAGCGCAAAAATGGTCTTGTTTTTGAGCCCTTCCGGGACGTCGCCCTTGACGATACGGTAGGCGAGCCCCTCCGCGATGGCGGTCTTGCCCACGCCCGCCTCACCGATGAGCACGGGATTGTTCTTCGTGCGGCGCGACAGGATGCGGATGACGCGGCGGATTTCCGCGTCACGACCGATCACCGGGTCGAGCTTGCCCTTGCTGGCGGCTTCGACGAGGTTGCGCCCGTACTTGCTGAGCGCCTCATAGCTCTCTTCAGGGTTGGCGGAGGTCACGCGGTGCGGGCCGCGGACAGCCATCATCGTCTCGGTGAACTTATCGGCGGACAAGCCGGCACCCGCCGCGACCTGGCCAAGCCCTGTGGAGGCGGGTTCGCGCAGCAGTTCGGCAAAAATATGCTCCACGCTGACGTACTCGTCACGCAGACGCTTGGCGAGGGCCTCGGCGTTGGCGATAGCCTTGGCGACCCGCTGCGAAATCGTGATCGTGCCCATTTCCGCGCCCGGCCCGCGCACGGAAGGACGCTTCTTCAGAACCGCCTCCAGCGCCGTGACCAGCGCCTTGGGGGCGACGCCGACGCGCTCCAGAACGCGGGGGACAAAGCCGTCTTCCTGATTCACCAGAGCGAGCGCCAAATGCTCGGCGTCCACTTCCTGATGACCGTACTGGGCGGCAAGCCCCTGCGCCGTGGTCAGCGCTTCACGGGATTTTTCGGTAAATCTGTTGATATCCATAATGGTTCACCTCTATTGCGTTGTAGCGCAGCAGCGGCGCCCGAGACAAAATGACCGAACGCAACGCAACTGCAAAAGTGATATCACTATCGCTTTCTCTCTAACAATAAGGCGTACTAACGATCTGTCAACTCACGAATACGCAACTCTAACGTTGCGATACGGTCCAGCAGGTCCATTACTATGGAGCCGCCGAGCGTGTGCAGTTCGAAATCGCTGCACAGCCGCTCAAGCTTGCGGATACGGTATACGTCATCCTGCCGGAACAACAATGCGGCTTCCGCCGTGCGCGTGGGTTTGAGCCACCCGATGTCCATCAGTTCGGAAAGGCGATCCGGGGTCGTCCCGGTCAGTTCCAGGAATTCGCCCCAGACGATAAGGGTCGAGCGGCTCGGCACATCCTTTGTATTCTGCAAAAGTTCCATACAATCATCTCCCCTGACGTTGTCCTTCAAAAACGGAACGCGGCGCTATTTTTCCGCCGCAAGGGCTTCCCACAGTTCACGCTGCTTCGGCGTGAGATCCTTCGGCGCGTCGATGCCGACCCGCACATACAGGTCGCCGCGCGACTTCGCCGGGCCAAGGCCCTTGCCGCGCAGACGCATCTTCTTCCCGCTTCCGGTCCCGGCGGGAATGGAAAGCTCGACGTTCCCGTCAAGGGTGGGGACTTTGACCTTCGCCCCAAGCACGGCTTCCCACGGCGCGATCCGCACCTCGTAGGTGAGGTCCGTGCCGTCAACATGGAACAACGAATGCGGCGCGAAACGTATCCGCAAATACAGATCGCCCTTCGGCCCGCCGTTGGGCGAATCGTAGCCCTGCCCGGCAAGGCGGAGCTTGGCGCCGTCCTTCACCCCGGCGGGGATATTCACTTTCAGGGTTTTGGTGCCGTCCCCGCCCTCAAGCGTAAGGCTGCGCTCGCCGCCCTTCACGGCGTCCTCAAGCGTGATGGAAATATCGGCCTCGATGTCGCGGCCCCGCTGGGGACGGGACGTATAGCCGCTGAACGGGCCGCCGGCGCTCCCGCCCTGACGGCTGCCGAACAGGGTTTCGAAAAAGTCGCTGAACCCGGAGCCGTCAAACCCCTGACCGCCGAATTCCTGCCCGTTGAACGTGAAGCGCGTACCGCCGCCGTAGGGGTTGCCCCCGCCGAACGGATTGCCGCCGAACTGCTGGCCCTGCTGCCAGTTGGGCCCGAGCTGGTCATACATCTTCCGCTTCTGCTCGTCTTTGAGAACTTCGTACGCCTCGTTTATTTCCTTGAACTTTTCCTCGGATTCCTTGTTTCCGGGGTTGAGATCCGGGTGGTACTTGCGGGCGAGCTTCTTGAAGGCTTTTGCGATTTCATCCTTGGAAGCTTCGCGCCCCACACCCAATATTTTGTAATAATCCTTATATTCGACACTCATACTTTAGCCTCCTCATAGACACGCCTGTCTGTGCGCGCAAGGCCGCCCTCACTCTTCACGCGGCCTTAACTGATCATATGTAAAGCGGATCCCATTTCAGTCAAGACGATGAGAGCCCGGCAGGGCCGCCCTCCCGGCCATTGAAAAAAAAAGGCGTTGCGGCTAGGTACAAAAGGTACGGGCCGTTTACCGACCAGCAAAGGAGCCTCCCCATGTCCTCCCGTCCCACCTCAGCCTCCATGCTGTCCATGCTCCCCCAACCCATCCAGCCGATCCCCGGCGACTCCTTCAACGACCGCATCCTGCTGTTGCTTGCGGCGGTCGCCACGACGGACGACATGCTCACCTATCGGGAGTACCAGCTCGTACAGGAGGCGGCGCAGGCCATTTTCGGGGAACGCGCCCTCCATGCCGAACTGCAAGCCAAGCTCCACTACGCGCTCCTGGACCCGCCGTCCGATCCCGCCGACATCGCCCGCGACATGGCGAACCAGGCCGACGCCCAAAAGGTTTCCTCCACATTCGTGGACACCATGCTGAAGGCGCTCTCCCGCATCGGGGGGCAGGAGGAACGGATCGACGAAAAGGCGCGGTCGCTCGTCAACGATATCGAATGGGCCTTCCGCAAGTCCCGCCTCGAACGCAGCGCGGGCCGGGGCATCGGCCTCGGGCTCAACGTCGGGGAAAGCCTCGGCGAACTCTACCGCAAGGCAACCAACGTCCTGCCTTCCCGGAAGGAAATCGCGGGCTGGTTCGCGCCCGAAACAAGCCAGTTCAACGCCGATATGGAGCGTTTCGCCAATTCGCTCGACCGCATCGCGTGGACGCTCGACGACATGGACCTGCGCGAAGAGCTGTATATTTTCCGCAAGATGCTGCGCCGCCAGCCGTTCAAAATCGTCATCGTGGGCGAACGCAAACGCGGCAAAAGCTCGCTCATCAACGCGATCATCGGACAGGAGCTGTCCCCGGTGCGCGAGTCCACGCCGGAAACCGCCACCGTGGTGGAATTCAAATACGCCCACGCCCCGGACTACAGCGTGCGGTTCCTCGACTCCAGCCAGTTCGCCCGGCTTGAGGACTATCTCGAAAACGAGCAGGACAACCTGCTGCTCACCCGCAAAATCGAACACATCCGCAAAGGTGTGTCCGACGGCACGTTCATCCCCGGCAAGCTGCTTTCGGGCATCACCTGCTGGGACGACCTGTCCGACTACATCAGCCTTGAGGGGCGTTTCTCAGGATTCGTGGCCCGCGTCAGCGTGGGGCTGCCGCTGGACACGCTCCGGGCGGGCGTCGTGCTCGTGGACACGCCCGGCCTCAATGATACCGATCAGTTTCATGATTATCTTTCCTATGAGGAAAGCCTTGAGGCGGACTGCGTCATCTTCGTCATGGACGCCCGCGATCCGGGCTCCAATTCCGAACTGTCCCTGCTCCGCAAGCTGGCCCGCAGCGGACGCACGGTCAGCATCATCGGCGTGCTGACCAACATCGACCGCCTGAACAGCGCCGCCAGCCTCGAAGCGGCCCGCGAACAGGCGCGCACCGTGCTGCGCGAAGCCTGCCGGAGCTCCGGCCATGTGGAACTCGCCGGTGTCGTGGCCCTCAATACCCGGCAGGCCGTCGAGGAACGCTGCCGGGGAGGTTCCGCCTTCTCGGAAACGCTGTCCAAAGTGTCGCGTTCCGTGTCCGGCTGCGGAGAGCTTGAGCAGCTCCTTGCCCTCCTGCGGGAAATCATGGACAGGGATGCGGGCAAAGAGGCATACCGCCACAAAATCGCGGAAGCCTACTCCCGGATTGCCGACTCCGCCCGCGAACGGCTCCGCCAGCATGTGCAGGAGTACCGCGAATCCCTGCCGAACCCCGAACTGCTCGGTATGCTGGACGCGCACGCCAAACAGCTTTCCGCCTCCGCCCTCTCCTCGCTGGAGCAGGCCCGGCAGGTCGTGAACGCCGCCGCCAAGGACTTGGACGCGTGGGACGAATCCACGGAAAAGGCACTGAAAAAATTCCACGAAACGCTGGTGCTGCGGCTCATGGACGCCGTGAACCGCAAAGTGGCGGATCTCGGGCATCAGTTCGCCAAGGATTCCGTCTGGAAGGAGTTCGACGCCACCGAAGCCCGGGCCATCGCCCGGCGCGCCGTGGACGAGTTCCTCGACGAACAGCGCGGCATCCTCCACACGTGGGAAGACAAGCTCCGCCTCTTTTCCGCGCGCATGGACGAATTTTCGCAGGAATGCCTGCCTGAGCTCCAATATCGACGGCCTGCAAGACGATCCGGGCGAAGTGAACGGCGGCTCCTCGACGGCCACGCACTTCCTCGTACAGACGCACCGGCACATGAAGAACCTTGCGGTATTCACCACCGGGCTCACCGTGGGCCGCCTCACCGCGCTCGGGCCGATCTCGATACTTGTTACCGCAGGCAACATTATCGCGCTGGCAGCGGCAAGCCCCCTTGCGGCCGCCGTGTTCGCGGCCGTGGCCGGGACGGCGGGCCTGCTCTACCACCTCGGGCGCGAGGACAAACGCAAGGCCGCATTCCTCGACAAACGCCGCCGCGAAGCCGAGGAATACGCCGAGCGGGTGTGCGGCGCCCTCCGGCAGGAACTTGCCGTGGTCCGCGAAGATCTGGGCAAGGCGTACGAATTCGAGGTCAAGCGCGGCTTTGCCCCCGCCCTGGAAAGCCTGTTCCACCAGTCCGTGCACCTGCGCCTGTTCCTTGACGTGATGCAGAAAATCCGCAGCGACGTTTCCCGCTACGACACGCATGTCCAGAAGCAACTGGAACAGCTCGGCGGCGTTCTGGAGCGCTGATATCAAGGTGCCGCTCCAGCTGAGCGGGTTTCCTTTTGAACGGCATGAAGTAATGTACATTACAGTATAAAAAGATTCTAACCGTCCGTTTTACCATCCCCAATCAAAAACGTTCCGCCCTCCAGAGGCTTACCATGACCATCAGACAAGCAACGCCCGAAGACTTCGACGCCATCTATTCCCTTGTCAAAACGGCATTCCAGACAGCGAAAGTCTCCGACGGCGACGAACAGGATTTCGTCCTTAAACTCCGGAAGGGACGCTACATCCCCGAGCTGGAACTTGTCGCCGAAGAGGACGGCGTACTCATCGGTCACATCATGCTCACCGGAGCATCCATCCGTGAAAACGGCGGCTGCTTCGGCACGCTGCTCCTCGCCCCGCTATCCGTGGCGCTCGAATGGCGCGCCAAGGGCATCGGAGCGGCCCTCATCCGCGAGGCCCTCGCCAAGGCCGCCGCACTGGGGCATTCTTCCGCCGTGCTCATCGGCGATCCCGGCTATTATGGCCGATTCGGATTCCATTCCGCCGCTTCCATCTCCTACCCCGGCGTTCCCGGCGAATACACGCTCGCCTGCGAGCTCACGCCCGGTGCGTTGCGCAACATTTCAGGAGCCATTTCCCTTCCCGATTGCTAAACCAAAAGGAAAAACGCCATGCTTAAACCATACGCCTGCCTTGCCCTGTTCTGTTCCCTGCTCCTCCCCTCCTTCGCCCATGCGGACGATTCGGACGTGGGCTGCGTCACCACGGAGTGGAAACTGCTCGGAGCCAATCACAAGGTCTGCGTTTCGGCCTTCAACGATCCGGACATTCCGGGGGTGGCCTGTTACATCAGCCAAGCCAAAACCGGCGGTGTTTCCGGTTCGCTCGGGCTTGCCGAAGATCCGTCCAACTTCGCCATTTCGTGCAGTCAGGTCGGCCCTATCGAAATTCCCGCCAAGCTCCCCAAACAGGCCAACGTATTCCGTGAATCGACCTCGGTCTTTTTCAAGGCCACCCGCGTCACCCGCATCTGGGACGCCAAGCGCAACACGCTCGTCTATCTCGCGGTCAGCCGCCGCCTCGTGGACGGCTCGCCCTTCAACGCGATCTCCACGGTTCCGGTGAAACAATAGGAAAAAAGAAGAAGAAATGTGGGGGAGGGAAACCTTTCTGCAGAAAGGTTTCCCTCCC
>OLGL01003066.1_pt1 | contig 11321 bp, 5 predicted proteins | sample 1605041 | NCBI WGS metagenome assembly OLGL01 (sample SAMEA3888905, study PRJEB22519) | human gut metagenome | biome: human gut; feature: human-associated habitat; material: faeces | place: Denmark | collected 2010 | reverse complement strand
GTGGGGAACGGCTCCTACCAAACGGTCCGGCCAGTCATTGCTGCATAATGCGACTTGTTTTCTCGGAGTGAATTCGAGACTGCCGTGTGTACCGAAGTGAATCAGTGCATCGGCTTTGAAGCCATGTTGCATCCACAGGTATGAGGCAATGTAGGTGTGTGGCGGAGCCATGTCGGTGCCGTGCACCACCTGGAAGGAGTTGTCACCGCTTCCGGCAGCGTTTTGTGGCAATAGCACAACGTTACCGAACTGTAAACGGGCAATACCTAATTTGCCGTCAGGAGTCACCATATAGTTGCCGGGAAATTCTCCGAAAGCATCTACCACCTCCTGATACTTTTCGGGACGAAGCGATTCTTTCACCCAGCTTCCATACTGTTCTTTGGTGATCAGTTCGGGATGTCCGTTTTGCATGAAGTCGTTGAAAGCTCCTTCTGCATAAGCGTTGAATACCGCCCCCTGGGCTTGTATCATTTTTCCCAGTTCCTGAGCGTTGGCAGGCAGACCGGATATATTATATCCCTCTTGTTTCATACGAAGCAGAAGATTGTAAAGGGAAGGTACTACTTCCATGCCGGCAGCGGTCAATGCGTTCTGACCGGGACCTTTGTAATAATAGATAGCTACTTTCTTCTCAAAATTAGGTTTTGTTTTCAGATTCAGGTAGTTGTCTATTGTAGATACAAAAGTCTTCAGACGTTCGGGGATGGCATACGAATGGCGCAATCCTTCTTTATCTTCATATTGTGCGAAAAGGGCGAAAGGGCGGATAGCTCCGTCTATTTCCGGTGTTACGATGCTCTGTGACATAAAGCCTCCCGACATTCCCATCGGATCGTTTTCCCATTCATCCACAAGACTGTTGATTGTGAGCGGAGCGAACAAAAGGATATTTCTGGCTTTCAGATAATCCACCATTTTATCTCCCATACGTCCGTGTGCCATATTGATGACGGCATCGGGCTGCACTTCCTCAATGAATGACATGAATCTTGTCATGGATTGAACGGGATAAACATTATATCCCGCATTTTCCAGTGCTTTTATCAGATCGGTGGCATCTGCCATTTGTCCGGTAATCATGATTTTTCGTGCCCCTTCTTTATAAAGGTTATTCTCTTGCATGAATTTCTCATAATCGGCAACGGTGAGGAACTCCTGTTCATCATCCGGATTACTGATTCCGGCATGATAAAGCATATCGCTCGGTCTTTCTGTCGGATCTTCCACTTCGGGTACAACGGAAGCCTTTCCGTCAATGGCTTTACGGATATAGTTCAGCATATTGCGGTAGTTGGTCTTTCCGCCGTTGCTCAGATAGCCGCGTATGAGATTCTGCTGTATACTGTCGAGGTTGCAGATGTTATTGGCAGGGTTGGTAGCCATAGAAGTGTATACGGGGATACCCTTATCTGCTGCCTGCTGTATTTGCTGACGTTGTTCTTCGACAATGCGCAGTCCCATGCCATTGATGAATACCATGTCATAACTGGTCAGACGATCGAGGTTGTCAAGAGACACTTCGCTGAGTTTGATGAATGAATTGTCGTTGGCTTTCGAGATGCTTCCCTGCTGTATGGTCTGGAAGTTGACGAAAGCTATTTTGGTAGCGCTGAACCAGGCATTCCATGCGGATAGACCTATCAGGGCTGCTACAACGATGCATCCACCTAAAATGATTTTACTTTTCTTTTTCATTTCTCTTATTTTTAGCTTTGTATGTAGTTCTATTGTTGCCGTTTATTTTTTGAAGAGCCTGTCTATATCCAGTGATAGTCCTAATGTCAGGTTGGTTCCCGTTGTGGTAGGAGAGTTGAAATAATAATAATCCGGCACATAGTCGAACAGGTTGTTTACAGCCAGATTCATATTGATTCCTTTTATAATTCCCAACGAGAAAGTAAAATCCCATATCATATATCCCGGATACTCGACTGCCTGGCTTCCGGCAGACGGATTGTTGAAACTATCGTTATAGATGTTTGTTTTAACTTTTGACAGCAAACGTCCGTTGAGTGAGTAGTTGAAATCGACTTTGTTCAGAGTCTTACCCCAGTCGATTCTTACAGTTGCCGTATGGGGGCGTGTATCCGTGAATTTCTTTTGACCGTCGCGCATGAACTCATGAATATATGTGTATGACAGACGATAGCCGAGTCCGCAAGGATACTTGGCGGAAACGTTGGCGTCAATTCCTGCAATATCCATTTTGTCGGTATTGGTATAGATTTGTCCTTTGGGGTCTTCGCTGTAAACGGTATTGATACGATTGTGTACCAGATTATAATATCCTGTAATAGAGAAGTTATAACGACTCTTGGTATATTCGGCAGATACAGAGAAATTATGGCTTGTTTCCGACTTAAGGTCCGGATTACCATAAATCATCATCATATTTGCCATATTGAACACCATATACATCTCCTTCAGGGTAGGAGAGCGGAATCCTTGCGAATACGATCCTCTTAATGAACAATTGCCTATCTTATACATCATTCCCAAATGTGGAGACAGATGGCGTACATTGGAGTCGGAGAAGTAGTCGAACCGTAATCCGGCTATCACATTCAGTTTTTCTGTGGGGTTCCAGTCGAACTGACCGAACGCATCTGCCGTATGCATGGTGTGGTCTGCGTTATCAGTGAATTGGTAAGACATCAGATAATCGCGCAGGTAGTCGGCGCCGACAGTCAGCGTATGCTTTCCGTTGAAGGTATAATTATAGAGTGCATGCACATTGTGCTGTACATTACTGTAATCACGCACGTCATTTTTATAAAGAGACTGATAATCACTCTTATCATACTGGTCGAAAGTATAACCGACTTCAAGGTTACTCATTATATTGAAGGTGTAGTTAGCTTTCATTCCACCGCTGAATCCACGGTATCTGTCCTGGGTATCCCCTGGTTTATTGCGTTCACGGAAATAATAGCTGGCTCTTCCCGTCAGTTTGAGCGTTTCCAGCGGACGGTATATTAAACGTTCTTTGAAGTTCCACACCCGGCTTCCGAACACTGTAGAGAAATCTCCCGGATTGTCTACGGCATAAGTGTCTACATTATTATACTGCATGTTGGTCAGGCTGTTGAATTTACCTGCATTAAATCCTGCAGTGCCACCATACCGCTGGTCGTTGTGTTCGGAGAAACGTGAATTAAGATTTAAGTTCCATGGATCGTCCGATTCGCGGGTGATGATGTTAATTACTCCTCCGATAGCACTGGAACCGTAAAGGGTAGATGCAGCACCTTTCACTATCTCTATGCGTTCTACATTGTCGAGATTCAGACGTTCGTAGTCTACATTATTCAGTGTTTCCCCTGCCAGCCGTTCGCCATCTACCAGAAACAGTACGGAATTACCGCCGAAGCCTTGCATATTAATAGCGGTTTGCTGATCCATAGAGAAGGAAAATTCGATACCGGGCAACTCTGTTTTCAGCAGGTCGGCAACGTTGTTGGCATTAACTTTCTTAATATCGTCTGAGGTGATAACCCGGGTGATGATGGGAGCGTCCTTCAGCAATTTGGGAGTACGGGTACCGGTTACAACGACTGTTCCGAGGTCGAACTGATCTTCGGATAAGCTGAAGTTAACTTTCTTTCCTTTCTCGGTGGTTATTCTTTTTTGTTCGGTTTGATAACCTATGTAAGATGCAGTAATGATATATGAACCGATTCCCGGCAGTTGTAATGTATAGGTTCCGTCAACACTGGTGACGGCTCCTGTTTCTTCTCCTTTTATGGAAATGGTCGCACCTGGTAGGGGTTCACCATTGGTATCAGTAACACGTCCGCTGATGTGCTCGGTTGATTGTTGTGCGAATGTGGAACAGGTTACTATAAAGGAGAATATCAAGATTGATGCTATAAATGTAGGTTTCATTTTTTGTAATTGGTTTCTTAGTTGTTTTCTTCGAAATCAAGTGGATATAGGAAATCGAAGTCGATATATCCTTTTATGCCTCTGGCATTGGTATAGTTGGTAAAACGAATGGCCGCATAGGTATTATCCTTCAACCGTATCAGATAGACTTGATTGGACATGGTGTAAATAGGAGGCATACTTGAAGTGTCTACGTTTAACCAGCCGGATAAAATATCATTACGATAGTCTTCTGTATATTTAATGTTTCCTTCCATCATACCGGACATATCGATTGCTATTTTATCTGTCGTCCATTCGTCTTTTACAAAATTTTCTTCGGCGGGAAGTTTTCCACTGGCCTTCAGGTCATCAATACTTGTATAAGTTGTCTGAAAGGCTGCACCTTCATTGGTTTTGATGTCGTAGCGGTGGATGGCAAGGTCCCATTTTGCCGGTATCTCGCTCTTATGTTCCTCTCCGATTTCAACAGTCGTTGCTTTACGTTCGGATAGGTCGATATAGACCCAGTTAGTGTACTCGGTAGCATTGATTTGTGAAAAGCTACTTTCTTTAATCTCCATTTCCGCTTCAATGGGATCGTCATAAATCCCTTCAAACATTCCATTACAAGCTGAGAGCGACATAGCCGCTCCCAGTATCATTATATTTTTGAAAATAGCGTTACTGCTTCTTCTCATTTTTTCTATTAGTTATTTATTGTGCACTAGTTTTTTTGACGTTTCCGGTGAATACTGTGGTGATTGCCATAGGCATGGCTCCTGGTTTGAAGGCTACCGTAATATTAGCTTTACCATTTGCTGTAACTGTACCTTCCAGACTTTCACCTGTAATTGGAGTAGTACCGCTTGCGGATTCGGCTGCAGATTCAAATGCGCCTAAACTGAGTGTGTAGCCGTCATCTGCTTTTTCAACGTTTACTCCGCTAATCGTGAAGTCTCCCAAATTCATATTACCGCCTCCGGTCAAATTGCCAAAACCGTTTAGGGTGATATCTACTGTCGTTTCGGATGCACGTTTAATGACTGCTTTACAATCTTCGGTAGAACCATATGAACTTCCCATAACGCTGATAGCAAGATTAGTATTATACTTATAAGTAGCGGCTACGTAATAAGCAATCGGAGTTTCTGCCTGAATGAAATTGATATCGATGCCACCCATTGGCACAGGAACATTGGCTTTCAGGGTTAGTACTTTAGCATCGCTGACACTACCTTCCAGTGTATATTTGTAGTTGGCAGGTTCACTTCCTTCCATAGCTAGGGCAACTTCACCTTCGCCTTTAAATGATTTGGAAGAAACTGTCAGGTTATTCAGGATAAAATCTCCGGATCCTGATTTATAAACCAGATTGACGGTACCATCTGTATTGGCGGTAATTGTTGCGCTGGCATCGTCGCCCATCAGATAATCAGAGAACATTCTGCTTTCGCCAATAGAATAACCTTTGTAAGTGCCGGCAATGGCTTTTGCTTGCTCTGTATTGTCGGTATCGTCGTTATCGTCACTGCAAGATACAAAAGTGAATGAGAATGATAGTGCCATTAGAGCAACCATCCATAAGTTTAATATTTTCATACTTAATTTTGATAGATAATGATTAATTTATTTTTCGTTTGCAAAGTTAGGGGGATATATAAGCAGGGACAATACCTAAAAGAAATGAAAAAAAATGGGCGTTTAATCATATATAGGTATTGAATAGGGAAGGATAAGTCCTTATTTTTGCAGTCATTTACTAATTAAATATTAAAAATACGAAATTGAGAAGAGAATGAAAGGTGGCTACAATAGAAAAGTGTATTGACAGGGATTACTTATTTCCTGATTGTATTGTTTACTATGTCTTTAGAGCATGCATTGATGATTTTTATGGAGCACGTGCCTCTATCGTAACTTTCATGGAACTGAATCTCATCATGTGGACCAGCTATTTGGTTTTATTGTTTTGTTATGATGAAAACTTTATTGGTGAGCACAGCCCTGTCACCGCTCTTGTTGCATTCTTGATGTTTGAGAAAAGAGTGAACTAATTTCTTAGATAACTGTTTCCTAAATATATGATATAAACCTATTTAGAATATGGAACCTCATCATCACGAACATAATCATCGGGTAACGTCTCTTAATAAAGCCTTTATAATAGGTATCGTTCTGAATATCTCTTTCGTTATAGTCGAGTTCGGAGTTGGTTTTTATTACGATTCTCTGGGATTGCTCTCTGATGCCGGACATAATTTGGGAGATGTGGCAAGCCTGATTCTTGCTATGTTGGCTTTCCGGTTGGAGAAAGTACACCCGAATAGTCGTTATACCTACGGATATAAGAAAAGTACCATCCTCGTTTCTTTACTAAATGCAGTCATATTATTGGTTGCTGTCGGGATAATTATCGCTGAAAGCATAGACAAGCTGTTTCATCCGGTATCAGTTGACGGTTCCGCCATTGCCTGGACTGCCGGAGTGGGAGTGGTGGTCAACGCACTTACTGCCTGGCTTTTTATGAAGGATAAGGATAAAGACTTGAATGTAAAAGGAGCCTACCTGCATATGGCAGCTGACGCACTGGTCTCTGTCGGAGTAGTTGCTTCCGGTATTATTATCATGTATACGGGATGGAGCATCATCGATCCGATTATCGGACTGGGCATCGCTGTGATTATTATTGTTTCTACCTGGGGATTACTTCATGACAGTCTTCGATTATCGCTGGATGGTGTTCCGGTGGGAATCGATACTCAGCAGATTCAGCAACTGATAGTGGAACAGCCGGGGGTAGAAAGCTGTCATCATCTGCATATTTGGGCCATCAGTACTACGGAAACGGCTTTGACTGCACACGTTGTAGTGGATGATATAGCAAAAATGGAGGAAATAAAACATCGTATAAAGGAGGCGCTTGAAGCAGCAGGTATCCATCATGCTACATTAGAGATAGAGGGCGAGGAAGTGACTTGTAGCACAGAATGTTGTGAGGATTGAAATAAATCCGTACCTTTGCGCCCTTAAACTAACTAACCTTTAAAAAACATGTTTACTGACTTATTGCATTCCTCTTATTTCTCGCTCTTTCTGATAGTAGCGTTGGGATTTATGTTAGGAAGAATTAAGATTAAGGGGCTATCGCTTGATGTGTCAGCGGTGATCTTTATTGCTCTTCTTTTTGGACACTTTGGTGTTATTATTCCTAAAGAATTAGGAAACTTCGGTTTGGTACTTTTTATTTTTACCATCGGTATTCAGGCCGGTCCCGGATTCTTCGACTCTTTTCGTAGTAAAGGAAAGACGCTGATTCTCATTACTATGCTTATTATCTGTTCTGCCTGCCTCACGGCAGTAGGTTTGAAGTATGCGTTCGATATTGATACGCCGAGTGTAGTCGGATTGATTGCAGGAGCTTTGACCAGTACTCCGGGATTGGCGGTAGCAATTGATAGTACCCACTCTCCGTTAGCATCCATTGCTTACGGTATCGCTTATCCGTTTGGTGTAATCGGAGTGATTTTGTTTGTGAAGCTGCTTCCCAAAATCATGCGTGTAAATTTGGATCAGGAAGCCCGTCGCCTTGAAATAGAGCGCCGCGGACAATTTCCGGAGTTGGGCACTTGTATCTACCGTGTCACTAATGCAAGCGTATTCAACCGTAGCTTGATGCAGATCAATGCACGGGCAATGACAGGTGCTGTTATTTCCCGTCTGAAACATAAAGATGAAATATCCATCCCCACCGCGCATACAGTATTGCACGAAGGAGACTATATTCAGGCAGTAGGCAGTGAGGAATCACTGAATCAGCTGTCTGTATTAATTGGCGAACGTGAAGAAGGCGAACTTCCTTTGGATAAAACACAGGAAATCGAGTCCTTACTATTGACCAAGAAAGATATGATCAATAAGCAACTGGGTGATCTGAATTTACAGAAAAACTTCGGTTGTACGGTGACCCGTGTTCGTCGAAGCGGTATTGACTTATCTCCGTCACCGGATTTGGCTTTGAAGTTTGGTGATAAACTGATGGTGGTAGGAGAGAAGGAAGGCATCAAAGGAGTAGCCCGCCTACTGGGAAACAATGCGAAGAAACTTTCCGATACTGATTTCTTCCCCATCGCGATGGGTATTGTGCTGGGGGTCTTATTTGGTAAGCTGAATATTTCTTTCTCCGATACACTGTCGTTTTCACCTGGATTGACCGGAGGAGTATTGATGGTGGCGTTGGTTTTGAGTGCCGTTGGTAAGACAGGGCCTATCATTTGGTCTATGTCCGGCCCCGCCAATCAACTGTTGCGGCAGTTAGGTCTGTTGCTTTTCCTTGCTGAAGTCGGAACCTCTGCCGGAAAGAACCTTGTGGCTACTTTTCAGGAAAGCGGATTACTGATGTTCGGAGTGGGTGCAGCTATCACGGTAGTACCGATGCTGGTTGCAGTAATTGTAGGACGCTTGGTATTCAAGATCAACATACTTGATCTACTGGGAACCATTACGGGAGGTATGACCAGTACTCCGGGACTGGCTGCTGCCGATTCGATGGTAGACAGTAATATTCCAAGCGTGGCATACGCGACCGTTTATCCGATTGCTATGGTATTCCTTATTTTATTTATACAGGTGATATCTTCAGCTGTGTATTAATGAAAATCAGTATATATAGGTATTGATTGTTAAAATAATAGTTTGTATCTTTGCCGCCTCAAATTTAAGATGAGGTGAAACGATTGTCATTGAATATCATGCGCTGTTTCTTGCCAGTACTGTTTGTATCGTATTTGGTAAGTATCACATTCTTTGCTCACATACACGTGGTCAATGGCGTGACAATCGTCCATTCGCATCCTTTCAAGAAAGGGGCGGCACATAAGCACTCAACAGTCGAACTGTTATTAGTTCATTTCCTGTCACATCTGACAACGGACGGTGCGGCTGTTGTGTTTGCTCTCTCTCTTTTTATTCCATTCCTCTTGTGGCGGTTGCATGGTATTACGCAGCATACGCACTACTATTCTCCCTATCATGGGGTGGTGGCACTCAGAGCCCCTCCTGCTATTCGTTTTTCCGTCATTTGAACCGATGGTATCCTGCTTTATAGTAAAGCGGGAAGTCCTCATCTGTTTGTTCACATCATCACTTAACGAAAACGAATAACAAACGAAAAATGAAGAAATACATCTTTTCGCTTGTCTGCTTGTGCTGTGCATTGTTGCCTGCCCTCGAAGGACAAGCTGCTCTCCATGAGCATCCCGAATATCCGGATTTACGTAAATCGGATGCAAACATCGTAGGTCATATCCTTGATAAAAACACCAAAGAACACCTGCCTTATATTACTGTGGCATTGAAAGGTACAACGATCGGTACTGTGACCGATGCTACCGGACACTACTTTTTGAAGAACCTCCCCGAAGGTAACTTCGTGCTTGAAGTCAGCTCAGTAGGTTATAAAACCGTAAGACGCAATGTAACACTGAAGAAAGGCCGTACGCTGGAAGAAGATTTTGAAATAGAAGAAGATGCGGTTGCCTTGGACGGCGTAGTTGTTTCCGCCAATCGTAACGAGACCACCCGTCGTTTAGCGCCTACTTTGGTGAATGTAGTCGATATGAAAATGTTTGAAACGACCAACTCCACTACTCTGGCACAGGGATTGAGCTTTCAGCCGGGAGTACGCGTAGAATCCAACTGTCAGAATTGTGGTTTCCAGCAAGTACGTATTAACGGTTTGGATGGTCCTTATACACAAATCTTGCTTGATTCCCGTCCGATTTTCAGTGCACTTTCGGGTGTATATGGCATTGAGCAGATTCCTGCCAGCATGATAGAGCGTGTGGAAGTAATGCGTGGAGGCGGTTCAGCTTTGTTCGGGTCGTTGCCGGTACAATCAATATTATTACTAAAGAGCCGATTCGCAATTCAGGAATGTTGTCTCATACCATCACCGGTATTGGAGATGGAGACGCTTTCGATAATAATACTGCTTTGAATGCCTCTCTTGTAACGGACGATCAGCGTGCCGGTTTATATATCTTTGGTCAGAACCGCCACCGTTCGGCATACGACCATGATGGAGACGGATATTCTGAAATACCGAAAATACATGGCCAGACAATCGGTTTCCGTTCCTTCCTGAAAACGACTACTTATTCAAAACTGACTTTCGAATATCATCATATGGAAGAATTCCGCAGGGGAGGAGACTTACTGAACCGTCCGCCTCATGAAGCGAATGTGGCCGAACAGACAGAACATTCCATCAATGGCGGTGGATTGAAATATGACTATTTCTCACCAAACGAGAAGCACCGTTTTAATGTGTTTGCATCCGCACAACACATCAATCGTGACAGCTATTATGGTGGCGGGCAGGATCTGAATGCTTACGGAAACACTACCGACCTGAACTGGATGGCAGGATCACAATATGTCTACAGCTTCGGAAAATGTATTTTTATGCCTTCGGACCTGACTGCCGGAATCGAATTCAACCAGGATAAGCTGGAAGACAATATGTGGGGATATCACCGCACGGTAGATCAAAAAGTAAATATCGGTAGCGCTTTCCTGCAAAATGAATGGAAGAACGATCATTGGGGATTCTTGCTTGGCGGTCGTCTGGATAAGCATAACCTGATTGATCATATTATATTCAGCCCGCGTGCTAACCTGCGTTTCAATCCTACCCAAAATATTAACCTGCGTTTGAGCTATTCTTCCGGTTTCCGTGCACCGCAGGCTTTTGATGAAGATTTGCATGTGGAGAACGTAGGTGGAAATGTGGCAATGGTTGAGCTTGCAAAGGATCTGAAAGAGGAAAGATCACAGAGCTTAAGTGCTTCAGCAGATATTTACCACCGTTTCGGTGCATTCCAGATTAACTTTTTGGTGGAAGGGTTCTATACTAAATTGTCGGATGTCTTTGCATTGACTGATGGCGAAGTAAAAGACGGAATTCTGACACGTACACGCTATAATGCTCCCGGAGCACGTGTGATGGGACTGACACTGGAAGGAAAGATGGCTTATCTGAATAAATTCCAGATCCAGGCAGGGGCTACTTTGCAGCAGAGCCATTACAGCGAGCCGCACGTGTGGAACAAAGAAGCTCCGGCAGTAAAGAAGATGATGCGTACCCCGAATACTTACGGCTATTTTACAGCTACTTATACTCCGGTTAAACCGTTGTCTATCGCCCTTTCCGGTACCTATACGGGTTCGATGCTGATACCTCACGAACCTGTTCCCGGATTCCTCGACAAACCGATTACGGTCAATACGGAAGACTTCTTCGATATCGCTCTGAAGGCGGCATACGACTTCAAACTCTATAAGTCGATGAACTTGCAGGTGAATGCCGGAATACAGAATATCTTCAATGCTTATCAGAATGACTTTGATAAGGGAGCCGACCGCGATTCGGGCTATATTTATGGCCCTTCACT
>OLGL01003064.1_pt1 | contig 11324 bp, 13 predicted proteins | sample 1605041 | NCBI WGS metagenome assembly OLGL01 (sample SAMEA3888905, study PRJEB22519) | human gut metagenome | biome: human gut; feature: human-associated habitat; material: faeces | place: Denmark | collected 2010 | reverse complement strand
ACCGCCACATATCCGTGACGGTCTTTTATTTGTTTTTCTAAACTTACTGACATTGGCCTGTATGGTCCTCACACAGACACCGGACGGCGATACCATGCAACAGGCCGTGGAAGCGGCCCTGGCCAATGTCGTACCCATGCGGAAATACGCCAATACGGAAAAGCGTATGCCGTTCATCTGCTAGGGGGTGACTGAATGAAAGTAGAAGATGCCATTACCCGTATCCGGCAGGAGACGCACGATATCAGCAAGGAATACAGCGACGAACGTTGCCTGCAATTCCTCAATACCGCCACGCAACAGGTGGCAAGCCTGCTCATTGGTGCTAAATGGCCGGTACTCGTAGAGGAAACGACCATGAGGGACGGCGATTCCATCCCGAAGAACTATATGAGTGCTTGTGGGACGTATCCCCTGGCCATGACGGCCGGGACCGTGCATATCACCGACCCGGACATTACCGCCGTGAAATTCAGGTATTTTGCAACGCCCGCCCTCATCGACAGCGCGACGAAAGAGCTGCCGTTCAACCACGACGCCATCAACGATATCATCGTCAAGTCGGCGGTCCTCCTGGCACTCAATGAAAACGAGTACGACATAAGCCAGGATACGAATATCGTCAATGCCTTACAGCAGGCAATCAGCACAGGAATGAGTTGATGCTATGGCAGAATACAAGAAACAAGTACTGACATTCCCAGACCTTCCGACCGCTATCCAGGGCGACGGCAGACAGCTCATATCCCTGTTGCGGAAGTATCTGAAATCCGTCAATGAGCAGGTCAACGTAGCCAATGGATTCACGGCAGACGATGTAGACGCCTCTAACAAAGGCGACTTCCCCATGCCGCGTAACTTCACGCTGACGTTCGACCGGCTGGGCGGGGTACTCAACTGGGACGCCGTCGACGACGCCGACCTGGCTTACTACGAAGTCCGCACCAATGCCGACGTCGGCAACAGCTATGGCCTGCTGGAAAAAACCATAGCTACGTCCAGTTTATCTATACCGACGACAGCCAGCGGCAAGATATACCTGTTCGCCATCAGCAAGCACGGCAAGGTATCCAACGGCCGGACCATCACGTATAACAAGCGAAGGCCGTCCGCACCGTCTGACATATCCTTTACCAAAAACAACGAAGGGACACTCATTACCTTCCTGGAGATACCGTCTAACTGTATCGGTGCCAACCTGTACATAGACGGCGTGAAGTATCAGACCGTGGATAACGTCTTCCTGTATCCGAACCCGGATATCAAAGAGCTGTATATAGCCTATTACGACCAATTCGGAGAAGGTGAACGTGCTTACCTATCCTGTTTTGTCCCGAACGTCACAGGCTTCTGGGTAGAAAAGAACGGGGCCAACCTGTATTTCTACTGGGATGCTTTATCTATCTACAATATCAAGTACGTCGTGAAAGTCGGGCAGACGCAGGAGTGGGAACAAGGCACGGAAATCTTCCGCTCGAAGGTCAACAAATACCGCTATATCCGGCCGAACGAAGGGAATTATTACTTCATGATAAAGGCCGTCGACGACCACGGCAACTATTCCGTGGATGCGACCTGGTATTACCTCTCCAGCGACCCGGAAATCAATAAGAACGTCATCCTCGACTATAACCAATACAAGCTGGGCTATAGCGGGATAAAGACGAACATGTACTACAACGCGGCTATGGAAGGCTTGCGGCTGGAAAAGGAATCCTTCAACGGCGAATATCTCATGAAAGTATCGTTGCCGCAGAAGATAAAGGCTCGCAACTGGATTGACTGCAAAATCAACGCCGTTACGGAGCAGGCGTTAAGGGTATGTGATATGACCTTTACCGTCGACAGCTATGAGGCGTCGCATATCCTGGTATGCGGTATCCTGGGCAACCTGGACGGCGTAGAGCTGAAAAAGCAGATAGCCCGGTATACCGGCAAGACCGATGATACCTTTGATGCTGTCATCGACGGCACGAGTAAGGCCACGGGCGGCACACTGCTGACAGAAAAGAACACAAGCTATGCCCCGGTACGCTGGAACGACGGCGCACTCATCACCGATGTAGGCCAGCTGGAATACTCGTGCAGTATCCCCGAGACGTTCTCTATCGGATTCTGGTTCAAGAAGACGGCCCCGCTCACAGACTGCTTCATAGCAGAGATACGCGGGAACAAGCCGAACCAGACGGACTATATCGCCGTCAAGGACATGGCCTTCACCGTCGACAGCTACGAAGCACAGCATTTAGGCGCTGACGGCATATGGCGCGATATTACGCTGTATATCGGCTATGACAAGCGGACGGACTCGTTCTACGTACGGGATACTGTCAATGAACGGATACTCAGCTTACAAATTGATACCGCAGATAGGGACTGGCTGTTTTTCGGACTTGCACAGAGTGCCGACAAGCGGCTTTTCTTCATCCGCGAATTCGACCTCGATACGACCAAATACATAAAGGCATTCATTCCGCCGTGTAGTGCATTTGATCGTATTTTCTTTAACCCAAAGGAGTAAAAGCACATGAATAAAGACGAAATGAAAATCAAAGGCTCTTTGAACGTTGTCATCCATCACGCCAACGGCGACGTAGAAACCCGCCATAAAGACAACCTTATCTTGAACGGCGGTTTTGACTATATCTGCGCCGCTATGGCCGACCCGACGCGCCCGGCCGTCATGGGCTATACGGCAGTTGGCACAGGCACGACCGCCGTTGCCGCTACACAGACGGCATTGGTTACGGAACTCAAGCGGAAAGCGGCCAGCTACGCTCATAGTTCCGGCACGAAAGTCTTTACACTGACGACGACCTTTGCCGCCGGGGAAGCAACGGGCGCCATTACGGAAGCTGGTATCTGCAACGCCGCCAGCGGTGGCACGTTCCTTGACCGCGTCGTATTCGACGTCATCAACAAGGCCGCTGACGATACCATGACGACGACCTTCCAGTTCACCTTGTCGTAACGCCTATGGATATTGCCAAAACGTTCACGCTGTACAAGCTGGCAGATACCACGTTCACCCCATCTGACAGCCGTGCCAGCAGGACGCTTGATGCTTTTGGCAAAACGGCGTACAGCGCGACGAACAAGGAAACCGTCTGGCTGCTGGAAGAATACGATAGAAGGCATGGAAAGCCCAGAATCATATTCGACACCGCACTCAGATACTACAGAGTGTCCGAAATCAAAGACAAGGTATCAACCATCACGACGCCCGTTGATGAGCTGTACCATTATCTCTTCAATACCCAGCCGCTGGAAAGCCTGCATACGGCAGACAAACGGAAGATTGCCAGTACCATCAGATTAAAGGACGCATGGGCCGTTCGGGAAACGTATTGGGATAACGTGTTGTTCAATATGCACTGTCTCGAAAGTCTGAAAGTACTGGAAATCAAGAAGAACGGTATGGCATTGGGGACGAAAAGGGAGTCTTTTTCACTGAAAGACAACGAGAAAAACCAATTCGCCCAAAAACAGCACTATTCGCTCCATATAGGCGATGAAAATTCTAAACGGCTAACTGTATCTAAACATGAGCTAACGAAGCTCACAGAGGCATATAGAAGGGAGAACATATGGAAGCGGACGGCGAAAGAGGTAGCTCTCGTCGCGGATAAGGAAAAATCGCAGACACGGAAAGAAACAGCCGAAGATATCGCCGTAAAGGAACGGCCTATCAAGGCTGTTTTCATCAATCCGTGGGAAGCGGTACTCATTGTCGACGATGCGACGGCCTTTTTCAACTGGTTCCGTTCGGTACAGGAAACGTTGTCCATTGCGGAGTATCACAACAAGCTCATACACGCTACGAGGCCGGAATCATTACGGATAACCCTGGCACTACCAAGAAAATTGTCACGGGCGTTCCAGGAAACCATAACCGCTATCGAACGATATATGAGCCACGCACAACCGAAATACGATGAAATGGCAGTGACATTCACGGACGGCGAAAACAAAGCCCTTGAGGTTGTCCGTAGCGAAATGATTCATACGACGGAAATATACTGGGACAATGTGTTATTCCTCATCCATATTTCAGAGGATATCCGGACCACGGAAGCCGTGAAGAAGACGGCTGTCAAACAGCTGGACGACGCCTTTAGCTTCATGGATTCATTGTGTAGAGCATCCCGATTAAATAAAGAAGAAAACCTGGCCGTTATCGAGGAAAAACGGCAGGCCATAGAACATGAGCTGTATGACGGACTGCATATCATGGACGAATGGCGGAATGATATGCGCACATTGGCGCGTGAACAGGTAAGGGCCATGGAGCATATCGCCAAACACGCCACGTCGGCGCAGTTCGATGGGTTTTATGTACGGGACGACTATAAAAAGATATGGCAGACCGTGCAAACCTTCCAGGAAGAGCTGAAAACACTTGATAAGGTGTACCGGAATATCTACGCCATTCGTGATGATCGTATCGCCATCGCCGATAAACGGCTAGTGAAACTCGAACGTACCCTGCATGAAGCCGTGGAAACCGACGAGTCCTTTAACCGGGATATGGTTTTTATCCGTGGATTCGAGGACCTGGCCCGTATCGGTGACGGCCTCACGCGGGATATAGGAAAGAACCCGGCCGAAGATATTGCCTTGTACGACGCGTTCGTAAGGGCTAGTAACTCCTACGTCGAGTCGGTGCAGGTACTCTCGTCGTTCAAGGAAATGGATGACTTTACGGCTATGTCGGATACCCCGCCACTGTACGAACAGTTCACGGACTTCAACGTAGGGGACTATGAATACGAAAAAGCCCTCTTGCGGCTCCGTGTGGTCAGCAAGGCCACGCAGGCACAGCCTTTGTTGTACAATGTATCGCCGCACGTTGATATCGACGATACCGACGATAAGGGCCAGCTTGAAATCAAGGATACAACAGCGGCCACGAAAGTCTATTACAACAAGCATTACTATAACGCCCCGGAAGTCAACGCCATGGTCAAGGGCGGTACAGGCACGACGACGCCCGTACCGAATATCCTCACGACCGACGGGCAGGACGACAAAGGGCGCTACTTTGAAATCGAATTACTGAATAGTTCCGGCAACCGTACAACGGGCATCGTCTCGTGGGTTGCGAAAGGATGGTAATATGCAGGAATATAACGAACTGGTCACGACGGACGCCTGTAATACGTACCTGGAGAAAGCGGACAAGAACATTCAGTCCGTAGCCAGTACGTTCTCCGGCACGGCGTTCCCGACGACGAACCTTGCTGTCGGGATGCAGTGCATGCGTACCGACGACAGCAACAATATCTATAAATTGACGTCTACAAGCCCGGTAACGTGGGAATTAGTACCGTCTAAATCTTACGTCGATAACGCCGTTACTACCGGCGTGAAGAGTATCACGAATTTCAAAGGGGCCACCTCGACCGCCGCCGGAGCGGCTGGCCTTGTCCCGGCCCCGATTAAGGGGCAGCAGGATACCTATTACCTGTCGGCAGACGGAACCTGGAAACAGGTACAACAGCGGACGGAAAAGCAGGTCATTGATATTGTGTACCCGGTAGGCAGTATCTGGGAAACCACAACGAATGACGACCCCAATACCTTATGGGCTGATACGACATGGGTCAAGATGGAGGCAGGCCGCGTGCTGGTAGCCGCTGGCAGTTATACCGAAAGCGGTACGACGTATACTTATAACCTCGGTGACAAAGGTGGGGAAGCGAAACACCAACTCTCTACCGATGAAATGCCAAATCACAATCATACCGCTACTTGTTCTACAAATGGTAATCATAACCATAAAATACCAAATAACGATAATAGTGGTGGAGTAGGTGAATACGTTGATGGGGGTGATAGTAAAAATATTGTGTTGTATACGAATACTAGTTATAACGGCGACCATTCACACTCAATTTCTATTGGCTATACCGGTAGTGGCATAGCACATGAAAATAGGCAACCATTTTGTGTAATTAATCGTTGGAAACGCACTGTCTAAGCTGTTCTTTTCCAGCGATTAACCACCGTAAAAGGAGGTCTATTTTCGTGACGCGCATTACCACCCATTGCGGATATTGAAGCACTATGCCCATGGCTTACGTCGATATGGATATGCCCGTTACCTTGTTTGCCGCCATCGCCAGCACAATGTTCACCGTATTTAGAGCAAGACAAAACACCATTTGCTTTAACATTGTCATACTCAGCAGGGAGCCAAGTATATGTATCACCAGTAAGTGAGGTAGTGGATATAGATATGCCATGCCCATGAGAGGCTAACTCTTCGGTAGAGAAAGGAGATTTTATGAGAGTTTTTCAGATTTTAGATAACGACGTCCTTATCATCAAGGGCAATGAGCAGTACACCGATACTGCCGATAATTTCAAGGCAGACAGCGGACTTTCCAACCTGCCTGCCAAAGTCATTTACGACGACACCCAGAAACAGTGCCTTGTGAATGACGATTTTAAAGACTATCCCAACGCCGAATATGACGGCTATATCGACAACGTGACGGCCTATATCGAGGCGAAAGCGAAACGGGAATATGTACCGCCTACGCTCAGCGAATTAAAGGCGCAGGCGCTTAATGTGCAGTACAGCAAGTACCTTGCCAAGAAGGAAGCCCCCGTTACCGTGGATGACCTGCAATTCAGTACCGACGAAAAGAGTCAACGTGAATGGCAGATTGCCCTTACCTTGATTAGCGATAAAGGGCCGTATAAAGTCCATGATTCGTCCAACAGCCTCGTATTGGCTGATGTAACGAAAGAACAGCTCATGAAAGCCGGAGAGGCAGCCAGAGCGCAACAGCTTGCGGCTTACGAGTGGTTCATGGGTATCCGCGACACTATCAATAATTGCAAGAATGAGGAAGAACTCGCGCCGTATATGACCTAATGAACGGCATGGTTAAGCCATTCTTGCACCATTTACGATAAAGAACACATAAAGAGCAGTGATAAACCGCGTAGTTTAGCCGTTATCCTGCTCTTTTCTGTTGACATAAAAGAACACGTTAAGAACAGAAGGTGATTGTAACGAATGAGTAATGTTGCAATAGATTTGACTAAAACCGTAAAAGAAATCATCACGACGATGAAGACGGCTATCGACAATCTCAACTCCGACGTGGCGACCAATAAGACGGCTATCGACAATCTCAAAGGGCAGATTCTGGAGGCCGTGTATCCCGTCGGCTCCGTCTACGTCAGCCTTACAAATAGTAGCAACCCGGCAGATATCCTCGGCTTCGGCACGTGGGAAGCCATCCCGGCTGGCTACGGCCTCGTAGCACAAGGCACGGCCACAGCAGAGGACGGAAGTACGCTGACCTTCACGGCGGGGCAAAAATCGGGCGAGTTCAAGCACCAACTCACCTGTCGGGAATTGGCGAATCATTCACATACGGCATATCACGATGAAAATTTTTGTGCTGTAAATACTGGAAACAATAATAGTTGGAAACAAGCACTTATAAACGCAAGCACACCCGAAAAGGGAGTATCCTACGCATTACATATCGGGGCTACTGGATATGACCAATATCACAATAATGTGGGCCCTGTAATAGCTACATATCTCTGGCAACGTACGGTTTAGGCTGTTCTGTGCCACAAGTAAGCACCGACGCACGGGCTGACGTTATTGTGTCGTTCGTTATTACCAAAATTAATGGAATATCCAAATACATTTCCGTTTTCACTTGCTCCTGGGCGGTTTTCTGTCACACCAAAATCTATACCAGAGAATACCCCATTTGCATACCTTGTTGAATGATAATTAGGTACACCACACCCAAATTTGCCGTTAATATTTGGCAACTCCCCGACAGCTACGCGGTACGCTTCCAGATATATGACGCAACGCAGGGAGATAAATTATTGTGGTACTGACTACCACCGCTTGTAGCCGTTCGGTATGTCCCACCATTATTGTTTTGCTTTGCCGCTGTGACTCAGCCATCTTGTGATTTGGACCCCCAGCCCTCAAAAAGCCCCGCGGCATCTTCATTTGTTTCGTGATTATGGTTAGGCATTTCCCCGACAGCTACGCGGTTCTGCGCCAGCAATATGCCGCTATACAGGCACTGACATTATTGTGATGAGCCATAATGGCAATTTGAGCGGCGGGAAAGCCATAGTTCTTGGCGTCTAAAATATTGCAGTATCCCCATTGGTTAGGGGCAACGGTATCGTTTTTCGGGCCAGTGATAGCGTAGTTTTGTATGTTTGAGCTTCCAGAATTAACCCAAAATACGGCCGTCCTGCCTGGCAATTCCCCGACAGCTAGGCAGTGCGTTGCCAGCAGTAGGCCGCAATAGATGGCCCAATATTATTGTGATATTGATTGTCAGCTCCCTCTATGGCACTCCAGATATACTGGCCAGAATATGTAGCGTCATTCGGCACGCATACCGCAGAAAATGACCATCTTACTGCTGGGGTAACTTCTGCAAAGGTGTACGCGGCCGATGGAACCTTAGCGTTACATGGCGGCAATTCCCCGACAGGCTAAATAGAATCAATGGCTTTTCGTAGTTCATGGATGGTCTTATGGGTATAGTCATGTTTCGTTACTCCCCGGCAGGCGTGGCCTAGAATCTTCTTTACAGCGGTATCGTTGGCGCCGGAGCTGTCAAGCATCGAGGCGCACGTATGTCGGCACTCATGGGGCGTGTGATTCATGCCAAATGCGGCCATGATTTTATCGAAGCGACGGCGAAAGGCGTCATAGGTATAAGGCGTACCGTCTTCCTGCTGGCAGATATAGGCTTGATTTTTCCGTTGTACGAACCATGGGTAAATATCCTTATGAATCGGGACAGCACGGCCCTGCCCGGCGGCGGTCTTTGACTGTCGGACGATGAAATAATGGCTCCGCCACTTCACGTCTTGCGACGTCAATCGTAGATATTCACCGATACGAAGCCCGGTATAGATGAGGATAAGCACGTCCTGCACGGCTGGCATGGTATCTACGGCGCGCCATAATTTATTGCGCTGGCGGACGGTGAACGGCTTTTTCTTATACTTGCGTATATGCGGCTTTAGCTCTACATACCTTGCGTAGTCCGTGGTGACAATATCGTATTTGATGGCGTATTTGTACAGCTGTCCCATGAGTCCGCGGCATTTCTTCTGAGTACAGTACCCGGCTTGAATGCCATCTACGACATCCTGCAAATGGCCGTAACGGATACGGCGGAACGGCATGTCATGCAACTTCTGGCAATGGCGGTATGCGTTATCGTAGCTCTTGCGGCTGGACAGGGACAGCCTGTCGTACTTAGTAGCCTTCCAACGGGCGAAAAGCTCACTGAAAGTAATATCGTCGTCCAATAGTGGCGACTCATTGATAGACGAAAGGTAGGCGATTCCATGCTCAAATGTATCGAAGTACCCCAATATCTTTTGTCTTCCATCCACGGTCTTTTTCACGACAAACGGCCTCCGCCGATTCCCCGGCAGTCTATAACAGGTTCCGTATCCATTCGGTAATCTCATGTGTATCACTCCATTTTTTTGAATGATTATAACAAGGTGGTGATATTTTGACAGTAGAAGTTGGAGAATTCATTGTCGTTGGCAGTGCGCTGGCCGGCGGGATGATATGGATTTGCAAGGCCTTCACGGCCCCACTCAAGGAAACGCTCCTCAAAGTGAATGATACCTTGGCTGAATTAGACAAGACTATCCAGGGGGAGCGGGAACACCGGCACGAGCTGGAGAAGGATGTGCAATGTATCAAGGACACCACGCAGGATAACACGCGCCGTATCGAAGATATTGAAGAAAGTATCGAGAAAATCACAGGTGGTTAGTTAAATGAAAAATAAAATCGTGGCCCTTGGCCAGTGGGGCCAGAAGCACTGGCTCCAATTAATCATCATCATGAGTATTTTGATGATGATATTTTTGTTCCTCGTGCTGTTCAGCTGGCTTTTCGGCTACTGGAGCAACGCACTAAGAGGGACGCATTTTGAATTGATGAGCTGTTGGAGCGGCGTTACGGCCGTTATCGGTGGTATCGCGACAGTTGTAGGTCTTGGCAAGGCATGTTGGACGAAATACGGCTATGATAGTCGTTTCAACTCCGCACGATACGCAATGCCAGTACAACCGCAAAACGCGCCTACAGCGGCAAATAACACAGAAAAAACGAAAGGATGATGACTATGTTAGGAGAATTAAGCGCACAGTACGAAAGCAACGGCGACCCGGCCTGCATCAGTGACGGCTACGGCGACCCCGGCGGAAAATCATACGGGACGTATCAGTTCAGCTCCAATGCTGGCAGTCTGGGGCAGTTCGTCAGCTGGCTGAACAGCAACTATCCGCAGTACGGGGAACAGCTCAACGCATATCCGTTGTGCAGTGACAGCTTTGATGAAGCATGGCGCAACATTGCGGCCAGCGACAGTGACGGCTTTGCGCAGGCACAGCATGAGTATGTCAAGGCGGCGTACTACGACCCGGCCGTGCAGATTCTGGCAGACAACTACTGGCATATCGAGAACCATCACGACGTTCTCCAGGATGTCGTATGGAGCCGTGCTGTACAATATGGCGTCGGGAATATCCTCGACATGTGGACCGAAGCCGTTCACAGCATGTTCAATGCACAGACGGGCAACTATGACGGCTATCCGAATTTGAGCTACATCGACTCCCCGGAATACGACTACGATTTCATCGTGGCCGTATACAGCGTATGCAAGACCCCGGAATGGAACAGTTCATCGCTCCGGGACAGCTTGAACAACCGTTTCGACAGTGAAATGCATGATGCATTGTCGCGCTTGTAGGAGGTGATCCATTTTGTATCTTCCGCAGTTGAAGGAGGTTGATAAGATTGCCAAAAATAAAAAGACCCTTATTGTATCTTGCGTTGTCTTTGTCCTTGTGTTCGCCTTTGGTTGGCTTTTGTGCCGATACTACGACAGCCGCGCCCATGAAGACAGTGCAGATGTCATTCGAACAGTACAATCAGTTAAAGACGACAATCAGAGAGCAAGAGAAAACGTTAGTACAGCTACAGAGCAGATTAGACAAGCTGGACAGCAACTCGACAGCCTTGCAGAATCAATTGATGCAAGCGAAAGAACAGTTGACGACAACAAGGCAGTCATTGACGACAGCCGACAGCTCATTGAGTCAAGCCAGCGAAGCCTTGAACAAGCAGAGTCAATCCTTAGCGATATTGACAGAGCAAATCAACTCAATGACTAAGAAGGAAGCCAGGCTGACCCGGCAACGGGATACATGGGCCGTGGCGGCCGGCGTCCTTCTGATTAGCTGTATCGCGAAGTAGGGAGAGAACATGAGAAGACTGAACAAAC
>OLGL01003062.1_pt1 | contig 11332 bp, 10 predicted proteins | sample 1605041 | NCBI WGS metagenome assembly OLGL01 (sample SAMEA3888905, study PRJEB22519) | human gut metagenome | biome: human gut; feature: human-associated habitat; material: faeces | place: Denmark | collected 2010 | reverse complement strand
CTGCGTAGAAGCGCAGGCGGGGGGCGATGTATGGTCAGCGTAGGAGTTTTCCCAGATCAGTCTTCATGGTAACAGTGAACCGGGGCAGATCGTGGAGCCCCTTGGCCAAATCGGCGCACTTGGGCATGGTCATCAGAGTCACCGGGAACAATTCGTCCACAAGGGTTTTGGCATCCGGGTCGGAGCAGCCGAAGGGATAGGCGAAGCAGGTGACGCCGCCCAGCTCCTCGGCGATCCGGTCATGGCTCAGCTGGATGTCATCCAGCACGCGGTTCTGGAAATCCGTGTCGGACTCATTGGGGCGGCGCTCCACGCCGTTGGCCCCGCCGGACTCAAAATTGCCGCCGTCGCCGCCTAAGTTGTGGAGGCGGTAGCTGTGGGAGCCGATCTCCACCAGACCGGAGGCCGTCATTTCCCGCAGCTGGTTCCAGGTGCAGAAGTTGTCCGTAGGCAGATCCGGCATGAGGACGATGACGGAAATGCAGGCCTTCACGCCGCATTCCTGCAAAATGGGGTACACCAGATCGTAATTGCTGCGGTAGCCGTCATCAAAGGTGATGAGGACTGGCCGGTCGGGCAGGTCGCCTTCGCCGCGCATGTAGGCATCGAATTGTTCCAGCGTAATGGAATGGTAATCGTTGTCGTGCAGATATTTCATCTGTTCGTCAAAGTTGGCCGGCTTCATGGTCAGCACGGTGTTGAATTTATTATTGACCTGATGGTAGTTCAGGACCGGGACGCCTGTCAGGTGATAGTTCGTCGACCCGAAATACCAAAAAGCAAAGATACCGATAAGGAGGACCAGGACGGTGAGAATGACGCCAATGATCCACGAGCATATTTTCTTCAACATAAGACTTCCTTTATTTTGTTACGTTTTTCAGGGTCTTGATGAAATGGTTCTCAGTCAGCCATTTTTCATCGCCTTTTTCCAGGGCTTCTTTCAGCTCTTTGATACAGATATTTTCCATATGGATCGTTTCGATGGTCGTCGTCATGTATTTCGTTTCTTCATACATGTAATCATCCAGTTCCTGCTTGACCAGGACGTCTTTCAGTTCAAAGAGCAGGTCTTCCGATTCCTGCTGGATGGCCAGCAGTTCGGTCCAGTGGTTGTATTCTTCTTCGGTCAGGACGAACTCGCCGTACATGTCCGTGACCAGCTGTTCCTGGGAACAGAGGATCTGTTTGGCATAATCGACGCCTGTAGACCGGTCATAGACATGGAGCTCACGGTTTTCTCCATTGACACTAACGCGCATGGCGTAACACCTCCGCTTGAGTTTAATCAAAGTACATACATCCTCTATTATACAGGATTTTGAGAAGACGACAAGTGTTTTTGGGCATAAAAAAAAGCTGTCTCATCAAGACAGCCTTTTTTCTGTAGGGGCGCCACGTGGGGCGCCCGCTATGAATAACTGGCACCTATGCCACCGAGCTGTAAGGGTCCAAAAAAGCCCCCCTAGGATGGCTTAGGGGATGCTCACATAAACCGTGCGGGCGCGCCACGTGCGCGCCCCTACAGTTCGTAAAAAGGCACTGTCGCATAAAAGACAGTGCCTTTTTACGTGAATCAGGCGGTCCGCCCTTTGGGCGGACCCTACGAGCCACGAGCCACGAGCCACGAACCACTAGCCACTAACACCCCATCGCTTTCAGCACGGCTCCGGCCAGGACGGCGTAACCTTCGGCATTGGGATGGACGCCGTCGGCATAGAGATTGCGGCCTGTCCGCCGTTCAGCTTTGAGCAGGGCTTCGTAGAAGTCGATGACGATGCATCCCGTTTCTTTTCCGTAGGAAAGGAGCCATTGTCGATACTGGCGGAGCTCGTCGTTGTGTTTTTCTACGTCACTGGCATTTTGCCAGCCGTACATGGCGCTTTCCATCTTGGTCAGCAGCGGGATGCCCAGGTATACGGGCTTCCCCTGCTCCTTGAAAGTCGTGACGATAGTCCGCATGTTCTGGCAGATTTTCTCCAACTCCCCGTCGAGAAGGATGTCGTTGGAACCGCCCATGATGAAGAAGGCGTCATACCGGCTGAGGTCGAACTGATGGAGGCGATAGACCATGCCCGTCGTCGTATCGCCGCATTGGCCTTCATTGTCGATATGGATATGGCTTTGGGCCGAGACCAGGGCCGTCCAGCTCTGGTCGGGCCGGACGTCGAAGCCATAAGTCAGGCTGTCGCCCAGGCACAGGAGTTTCACGGCTGGACGGCTTTCTGGACGGCCCTTACGGCAGCGTCCGTCGACAGCCACGGGGCATCGAAATGGCAGCCGGCTTTTTCCAGGTCCATCTGGCAGGCGAAGATTTTCGGGATGGCACTGGTATAAATATCATGGTCATACATATAACGCAGCGTCGTTTCGACGTCGGCATCGCTGAGGATGTGGCCGTGGTCGATGAGGACCAGCCGGTTGGCATAGGGCAGGGCCGCTTCCAGCGTATGTTCGATGACGACGATGGTATGACCGTATTTGACATTCAAGTCGTGGATCAATTCATAGAATTCATGGGTCCCTTCCGGGTCCAGGGCCGACGTCGGTTCATCGAAGACGAGGATATCCGGATTGGTCGCCAGTACGTCGGCAATGACCAGGCGCTGGCGCTGGCCGCCGGACAGCTTCGTGACCTGGCGGTTGCGGTACGGCGTCATATTGACCTTTTCCAGGGCTTCCGAAATAGCCTGGCCAATCTTATCCGGTGCGACGCCCTGATTTTCCAGGCTGAAGGCGATTTCTTCTTCGACAGTCATGGCGACGAGCTGGCTGTCGTAATCATCGAGCATGGCGCCGACGCGGGTTGCCAGCTGGGAAATCGTCGTCTGCGTCGTCGCCTGGCCGTCGACGTAGACCATGCCTTTCATGACGCCGCCGAAATAATGCGGGATAGCGCCGGTCATAGCCATGCACAGGGAACTCTTGCCGCTGCCGCTTTCACCGGTAATGACCAGGAAGTCGCCTTTATTCACGTTCATGGTGACATCGTCCAGGACAGGCGTCTTCTGCTTGTTATAGATGTACGACAAATGTTCCATGGAAATGAGGCCTTCCTGGGACGGCTTCAAATCATACATGCTGTGGTCCGACGTGACTTCCCGTTCTTCCAGGGAATCGAGGATGCCCCGGGATACGAAAAGGCGCAGGGCCGGGAAATACATGAGCGGTGTAACGATGGCATTCAAGGCGCCGATGACGACGACCAAGGGCAGCATGGCCGTAAAATAGACGACATTCGGCAGATTCATGACGAACTTCAGGATCGTGACGAAAGCGCCGCCGCTCATGCAGGTCGCTGCAAAGCCGGTCAGGACGGGCAGGCACGAATGACCTTTGAATTTGATGAATGCCAGGTTCTTGACGATGAACGTACAGGTCAGGACGCCGAGCGGTTCACTGATGAGGTTGCCATAAGGGAAGCCCGACTTCGACGTCAGGACGTTGACCAGGGCAGCGACCAGGCCGATACCCAAGGCCTGCTTGTAACTCGGCTTGGTCAGGCAGATGGCGACACAGTACGTAGCGATGGTCCAGTTCGGCGTGACGCCGCCGACACTCGGTGAGACCAGATGCAGGATCGTGCCGATGGCCAGCATGAGCGTCGTAATGGTGATCCAGCGGAACTGGCCGCCCTGACGATGATGAAATTCTAATTTAGCAATATCTGCAACAGTTTTCATCTTTTTTCCCTCCTAAACCAAGTCTTGCAGGCGCAAGTAAACGACAAAACAGCTCAGGGCCAGCATGATGACGATGCCCACATAGTCGCGGCCTTTCGGGCGGACATTGCTCATGAAGCTGTGTTCGTTGCTGCCGAAACCGCGTAATTCCAGACTGAGGGCCATCGTTTCCGACCGGCCCAGGGACTTGAGCATCAGCGGCTGGACGACACTCATATAATTGATGACTTTCTTAAAGACATTGCCCTTCGTCGACAGCCCCCGGCAGGCCTGGGCTTCCTGGACGGCCTTGCTTTCGGCGATGAAATCAGGCACGAAGCGCAGGGCCGCCGTGAACATGAAGGCATATTCATAAGGGATCTTGATCTGCTTGACCAGGGCGGCCGTCAAATCCTGCAGGCGCGTCGTCGTCAGCAAGATGATGAAGACGATGGTCATGGCCAGCATGCGCAGGCCCGTGACATAAGCCGATTCCAGGGACCCGCCGCCCAGGAGCTGGACGACAGCCAGGAAGACGGCGAAGACGGCCAGGCTGAAGACGGCCTTGATGTTGCGCGACAGGCTGCCGCATAAGCCCAAGAGGATGAGTTCGATGACGACTAAGACGATCAGGGGCAGCGTCGTATGCATGACCAGGGCCCAAAAGGAAAAGGCGAAGGTGCCGATCAATTTCGTAACAGGGACCAAATTCTTCATCATTTTTTCGTACCTCCAATCCGTTCCAGCATGGCTGTCGTAAATTCTTCCATCGATTTACAATAAGGAAAATCGGGGACCGCCATGGATAAAGTGACGGCATCGGGCCGGCTCAGGCCCAGGTCATATAAATCATCGCGCTGGGTGAACAGTTCCTGCGGCGTCCCGTCGAAGGCCTTGGTATGGTTGCCGATGACCAGGACGCGCTGACAGTATTCGGCGAAAATATCCATGTCATGGCTGATGATGAGGATGGTCATGCCCTTTTTATTGAGGTCCGTCAGCAAGGCCATGAGCTGGTCCTTGTCTTCACTGTCCTGGCCGCTCGTCGGTTCATCGAGGACGATGTATTTCGTATGCATGGCGATGGCCGAAGCAATGGCGACGCGCTGTTTTTCACCGCGGTTCAAGTTGGGCGGATAGGCTTCAGCCAGTTCCGTCAGTTCCGTCGCAGCCAGGGCTTCGTCGACGGCCTGACGGATTTCGTCGCGGCCCATGCCCAGCTGCTGCGGCCCGTAGGCCACTTCTTCACGGACCGTCGGCCGGAACATCTGCCGTTCCGGCCGCTGGAAGACGTAACCCATGAAATGACTGCGCACAGAAGCATCGTCATCGTTGATGACCTTGCCGTCATACAGGATTTCCCCGGATACGGGCTTTTCCAACCCCATGAGCAGGCGCGTCACCGTCGTCTTACCGCAGCCGTTGCGGCCGCCGAGACCGATGAATTCGCCCTCACCGATCTGTACATTTACATGTTCCAATACGGGCACGCCATTGCCGTAGTTGAAACTGACATCTTTCATTTCCAGCATCTTTCTCTCCCCTTCTATTTGAAGACACAAAAAAACCTTCCGTCCCTATACAGGGACGAAAGGTTTGATTTCTTCCGCGGTGCCACCCAGATTGACTCAGTGAGTCCAGCTCTACATGTACGGCATAAGCGATACACGTTTCTTTGATAGCGGTGGAAATACACCGTCGCACCCTACTGGTCACCGTTCAGGCCGCATCTCCCGAATCCATTCTATCCGCCGGTCCGTGCCGAACTCCCACTGCCATCGGCTCGCTGGAACTGCCACAATCGGATATACTCGTTTCGTTCATCGACAAATCCATTTAGATTTTGCTTTATTATATACTTGTAACGCGCTTATTGTCAAGCCTTAGACCCGCCTATTCAGCCGGTTCGATGGTGCCGTTGTATTTATCGGCAATGAACTTCTTGACAGCATCGGAATGGAAGATTTCAGCAATCTTCTTGTACGTCGGGTTGTCCTTGTCCTGAGCCCGGACAGCCAGGACCATGACGGCCAGCGGTTCGTCTTTCGGTTCCAGGAAGATGCCCTGTTCCTTGACGTTGAGGCCGGCGCTCATGACGTAGTTCATGGTGATGACGGCGGCATCGACGTCACCGAGGCTGCGCGGCAGCTGGGCGGCTTCGATTTCCTTGAACTGGAAATGTTTCGGATTATCTACGACATCAGCCGGCGTAGCCTTGAAACCGACGCCGTCCTTGAGCTTCAAAAGGCCTGCCCGCTGGAGGAGTGCCAAACCGCGGCCGCCATTGGTCGGGTCGTTGGGAATGGCGATGACAGCGCCGTCGGGCAAAGCATCGACGCTCTTATATTTGTCGCTGTAAATCCCCATGCGCATGAGGATCGTATTGCCGATAGGCACTAAATCAGTGCCATTCTGCTTATTGAAATTATCCAGGAACGGCTTGTGCTGGTAGCTGACCAAATCGATGTCGCCATCGGCCAGGGCCTTGTCCGGCGTAATATAGTCGGAAAATTCGACAACTTTAATGTGAATCCCCTGCTTTTCCGCTTCCTTGGCTACGGCTTCGACGACTTCGGCATGCGGACCGGCTGTTGCCCCGATCTTGATTTCCTTGTCGCTGCTGCCGGAACTCTGGCCATTATCCCCCTGGCCGCCGCAACCGGCAAGACCGACCGCCAATACGGCTAACAAAGCAAGCGGTAAGAACTTCTTTTTCCATTGAATCATAAATGATACCCCCTCTTAAGATTGTTGCCTAAATGATACGCTTTCAGTATAGTTTTGTCAATGGCCTTCCTGGCCTCTTGACAAATCGCCTATCCATGATAAACTAAGAATCAAGACAACTTTAGACGACATTTATCCAGAGTGGTGGAGGGACTGGCCCTATGAAACCCGGCAACCGACGATGACGGTGCCAATTCCTGCGGATTATTCCGAGAGATAAAGAATCAGCAATCAACCTCTTTCTCTTTTGGAAAGAGGTCTTTTTTATGGATAAAATGACGGAACAGGATGGTCTATATTATTCTATATTTTATTAGGAGGAATCTTCATGAAAAATCTCAAGAAACTCTCGCTTCTCGCCGCTTCGGCCCTGCTGGCCGTCGCTTTCCTGGCTGCCGGCTGCGGCAGTGATTCCGCTTCCAGCGGCTCGTCTTCCAAGAACACGACGGTCACCGTCGGCGCTACGCCCGTACCGCACGGTGAAATCCTCAACGAAATCAAGCCGCTCCTGGCCAAGGAAGGCGTCGACTTGAAAGTCGTCGAATTCACGGATTACGTCAAACCGAACCTGGCCCTGAACGACAAAGAACTGGACGCCAACTTCTTCCAGCATTCGCCGTACCTCGATAAATTCAACAGCGAACACGGCACGAAACTGAAAGCCATCGCCAAGATCCACGTCGAACCGATGGGCATTTATTCCCACAAGATCAAGGACTTGAAAGACCTGCCGGACGGTGCAAAAGTCGCCATCCCCAATGACCCGACCAACGGCGGCCGCGCCCTCCTCATCTTGCAGAGCGCCGGCCTCATCGGCCTGAAAGACGGCGGTAACATTACGTCGACCGTACAGGACGTCGAAAAGAACGATAAGCACCTCCAGTTCGTCGAACTCGAAGCCGCTCAGATTCCTCGTTCCATCGATGACGTAGACATCGCTTTAATCAACACCAACTTCGCTATGGAAGCCGGCCTCAATCCGCTGAAAGATGCTCTCTTCCTGGAACCGAAGGATTCGCCGTACGCCAACGTCCTCGTCGTCCGCGACGGTGACGAAAACCGTCCGGAAATCCAGAAACTCGTCAAAGCCCTCCAATCTCCGGAAGTCAAGAAATTCATTGAAGACAAATACCAGGGCGCTATCCTGCCGAGCTTCTAATAAAAGTTATACAGGAATCGTCACAGCAAAGATTTTCTTTACATACACGACTTTCTCATTTAAAGTAGTTAGCCTTTAGGGATTAGCAGTTAGTAGCCCCTAATCCCTAATAACTAACTGCTAACAGCTGGAAAAGAAAGGTGTTATGCCTAATGGCAGAAACCTTGACATGCAACAACATAGGGGGAATTCACATACATGCATACGAATGAGCTTTTTGCCAAAAAAACGGTCTTTTCTTTTGAAGTCTTTCCGCCGAAACGGGACATTCCCGTCGAAACGGTCTATCCGACCCTGGACGAGCTGAGCCAGCTCCATCCTGACTTCATCAGCGTCACCTGCGGCGCCGGCGGCACGGGCGGCAACCGTACCGTCGAAGTCGCTACGTACATCAAGCAGTTAGGCTGCGAAACGGCGGCCCATATGCCCTGCATCTACCTCACGGAAGAAGCAGCCCTGCAGAACTTGAAAGAATTGAAAGAAGCGGGCATCGAAAACATCCTGGCCCTGCGCGGCGACGAAGTACCGGGCCGCGAACGGGCTCACGTCTTTGAACATGCCAGCGACCTCGTAGCCTTCATCAAAGAAAAGGAACCGGACTTCAACGTCATCGGCGCCTGCTATCCCGAAGGCCATACCGAAGCCAAGACCCTGGCCGCCGATGTCCGCAACTTGAAGACCAAAGTCGACGCCGGTGTGAACGAACTCATTTCCCAGCTCTTCTTCGACAATACGATGTTCTATCGTTTCCTCGAACGCTGTGAAATCGCCGGTATCAATGTCCCCATCGAAGCCGGCATCATGCCCGTCACCAACAAAGCTCAAATCGAACGCATGGTATCCATGTGCGGGGCGACGCTGCCGGTGAAATTCCAGCGGGCCATCGCCAAATACGGCGATAAACCAGAAGCCATGCGCGACATCGGCATCGCCTATGCTATCGACCAGATTGCCGACCTCCTGGCCAATGGCGTAGACGGCATCCACGTCTACACCATGAATAACCCGTACATCGCCAAAAAAATCGCCGAAGCCGTAAAGACATTGTTATAGAAAAAAGGCCGTTGCATTAAGCAAAAACCACTTAATGCAACGGCCTTTTTTGAGTTTCAAGTTTGTAGTTTTTAGTTTTCTACAAACTACAGACTCCATACTACAAACTATAAAGCAAAATAAGCCATGTATGTAGCAGAACCCCTAGCAGGCTTCCCTTATTCCTTCAGCACATACCCATAGGCGTGGATGCGTCCATCGTCTTCTTTTTCCAGATAGACGCCCTGGATTTCCGAGGCGAAGCCCGGCAATTCATTGAGGCCTTCTTCCAGGGCCTTGAAATACTGGACTGCCGTATGGGACCAGCGTTCGCCCGGGACGACGCAGAGGACGCCCGGCGGATAGGGCAGGGCCCCTTCCAGGGCGATGCGGCCTTCGATTTCATCGAGGGGCACCAGCTCACCCTGACCGCGGATGAAAGCGTATTGCGCATCCTGGGCATTCATGGCGTATTCCGGCAAGTATTCCCGACGGAAGAGTTTCTTCTGCAGGTCCTTGACGTTCCGCGCCTTATAGAAATCATGCATTTCCTGACAGAGCTGGCGAATCGTATAGCCGGCGTAGCGGTCCGGGTGTGAGTTGTAGACGCCGAGGAGGACTTCCTGCATGGGTACATCGTGGTCGACGAAGCGTTCAAAACGGACCAGCTGGGACACGAGGAGGCGCATCTTATTCTTATTTTCAGCCGGTGTCAGCAGGAAGAGGATCGAATTCAAATCACATTTTTCCGGGATGACGCCGTTACCGCGAAGGTACGTCGCCAGGATATTGGCATGGATACCGAAATCCTCGTACTGTCCCGATTCAGCGTCGATGCCCGGTGTCGTCAATAACAATTTGCAGGGGTCGACGAGATATTGTCCCGGCCCGTATCCTTCAAAAGCATGCCACTTGGCATCCGGTTCAAAGGTAAAATAGGCCAGGTCGTTGGCCATCTCATCCGTATTGCCATCCTGCCAGGGCTTGCCGTAGACCGTCGGCGCCACGAACGGCCGGATATAGTGGCAGCGGCGCAGGATATCCTTGCGGGCTTCGATACCCATTTTCACGCAGTCCATCCACATCTTGCGGCCAGCCGCACCGGCATGGATCTTGGCGTTAACAGCGATAGTGGCGAACATGGGATAAAAAGGACTCGTCGACGCATTGGCCATGAAGGCATTGTTGAAGGTCTTGTGGTTGCAGTAGCGGGGCTGGTTATGGATATGGTTGTCCTTCTTGTGGATCTGCGAAGCCTGAGAAAAACCAGCCTGCTGCTTATGGACCGACTGGACGACCATGATGCCCGGATCGTCTTCATGCAAATCGAGGAGCAGCGGCGAGCAGTCTTTGAGCATGGGAATGAACTGTTCATAGCCGACCCAGGCCGAATCAAAGAGGATGTAGTCGCAGAGATGACCGATGCGGTCGACGACGTAGCGGGCATTGTACAGCGTCCCGTCATAAGTGCCGAGCTGGATGACAGCCAGGCGGAAAGGCCGCTTGGCCTTGGCTTTTTCCGGATCCCGTTCGGCTGCCAGCTGGCGCAGATACGTTTCATCGAAACAGTGGGCGTCGATGCCGCCGATAAAGCCATAGGGATTGCGGGCCGTTTCCAAATAGACCGGCGTCGCCCCGGCCTGGATGAGAGCCCCGAGAGCGACGGACTTGTGATTGTTGCGGTCGTAGAGGACCAAGTCGCCAGGCGTCAGCAAGGCATTGGTGACGACCTTATTGGACGACGAAGAGCCGTTGAGGACGAAATAGGTCTTATCGGCATGGAAGACTTCGGCTGCAAAATCCTGCGCTTCCAAAGCCGGCCCTTCGTGGATGAGCAAATCACCGAGGGTCACGTCGGCATTACAGATATCGGATTGAAAAATATGAGGTCCATAGAAATCATAAAGATAGCGTCCTGCCGGATGCTTCTTGAAAAACAGGCCGTCCTGATGGCCCGGGCAGTCAAAAGGCGTATTCTTTTCACTGACGTAATCGACGAGGTCGGCAAAAAACGGCGGCAGCACAGCATGTTCATAGCGGCTGGCCAGGCGTTCGGCCGTCGAAATACAGCGGCTCTTATTGACCATTTCTTCCGTAAAGACGACATCGACCTTGTCGATATACTGGTCCGGCATCTTCTCGCCGCCCGGCATGATGACCATAATGGGAATACCGAATCCCGTTTCATCGATCTTGTCGATGTAGGCAAAATCCTGGTCCGAAATAACCGCTACGGCCACATCGGTGAAATCCGTCTGCTCAATAGGCACGATTTCCCGGTCGCTGTCAACGAAATAATACTGTACGTCAAAGCTGTAAGCTATCTTCAAATGTTTCATATGTCTTCTCTCCCTATCCTCTTCCTTTGCATTGATATTTTAATAAATACAGCCCTATTGTACGCAATTCCCCCATGAATAGCAAGAAAAATATTTCGCAAATAGTATGTTGGGGCCTAAAAAACCGTTCATCGTAGGTCGTTCATCGAATTTGGGGCCTGACGGCTCCGCCGGTCGCAGGCCGCAGTTCGTAGGCCGCCTTGGACTCAAATGCCGCTTTTCGGCAACAGACTCAGAATGACGACAGCGCCTCGAGTGACCCTCGGCTCGTCAAAAAATAGTGGCTCGTTGTTCGTGGTTCGTAAAAACTTACCATTATACTCGGATTGGCTGTGACCGAATATCGCAGCGGGCCGCCCAAGGCTCCCTTTATAGGGGAGCTGGCCGCCAAAGGCGGTCTGAGAGGTTAAAGG
>OLGL01003054.1_pt1 | contig 11351 bp, 5 predicted proteins | sample 1605041 | NCBI WGS metagenome assembly OLGL01 (sample SAMEA3888905, study PRJEB22519) | human gut metagenome | biome: human gut; feature: human-associated habitat; material: faeces | place: Denmark | collected 2010 | reverse complement strand
CATTTGCGGGCGTGATAACAAGGCTGCTGTGCGTCTTGGTGCAATACTCCTTGTCTGTTTTGCGGACAAGCTCGCCGGGATGGTAGGTTTCAAGGTACTGCATGACGCTGATGCGCCGCGCAGCCTCGATGTTCTTCTGGTATTTGCCCATGATGACCTCCAAGATTGTAATAAAAAAAGCACCTCATCTGCGAACAGGTAAGATGCTTGTAAGAAACGATATTCTCTTTTTCAGCTGGCTGTTTCTTCAGCCAGCTGGAGAGGGGGTGTGGGGGAGAGGAGTGCGCCGCGCCCATTCCTATAAAAGTGTATAGTATCCCCTTGGCGATATTGACAATTTGAAAATGACGATGTATAATTCAAAAACAGTTGTGTGGCAAAAGACTCGTACCTATGGTTGGTTTCTTCATCGCCAGATTAGGGAAAAATGCGTTTTTAGAGTTGTTTTTTATCGCCAGCTTTTTTCTGGCGATAAAGCTGGCGATAAAGGGGCAGTTTCACTACTAAATAAGACCAAAAGATTCGTCACATTGCCTAAAGATAAGACTTCTATAAGACACAGTATCTAGTACGATTGCACAAGAAAAATAGAATTTTAAGAGGTTCGGTATTCTCATAACCGCTTGAGTGGGGGTTCGAATCCCTCACGGCCCACCAAAAAGAACGCAGCTATGCTATTTTGTTGTAAAACGGCATAGCTGCGATTTTTTTTTCGTACAATTCACTGCTCAACTGATTGCGTATCGACTCCCGGCGTTTTTTGTATTGCTGCATAAATGCCATATACTCCGGGGCTACATCAATATAACGGTCGTTGCTTTCTTTTGCGGCTGTGTGCTGATAGCCGAAGTCCCTAAAAACAAAAAGGCTCTTGTTGACATGAACGGTACATTACCGTCAGCGTTGGTACACAGACCACCTAAAGTCATAACCCCCACCAGCCGTCACGCCCCGTGCCAGCTTGCGGCAGGATAAACCTCCGCGGGCGCATATAGAATGCGCCCCTACGAATCTCGTTTCCGACCAACAGGGACACCCACAAAAAACGCAGCCACGTTATTTTACGGTAAAATAGCGTGGCTGCGTCTTTTGTTTTGACCTTGCGTATGATTCCCGGCTCTGAAACCCCGCGTGTTACAGGACCTTGCGCATCTCCTGCACAAGGTCGGCGATCACGATGGGCTTGGACAGGAAACCGTTCATGCCGCATTCAAGGGCGTTGCGGCGGTCCTCATCAAAGGCGTTTGCCGTCATGGCAAGAATGGGGATGCCTGCCAGGGCGGGGTTTTCCAGCTCGCGGATGCGGCGGGTGGCGGTGTAGCCGTCCATGATCGGCATCTGCACGTCCATCAGCACCAGATCGTACTGCCCCGGCGCGGCGGTGCGGACCTTTTCCACGGCGATGGCACCGTTCTCGGCGGTATCGACCTCAAAGCCGTAGGCGTTCAGAATCTCCACGGCGATCTCGCGGTTCAGCTCGTTATCCTCGGCAAGCAGGATGTGCTTGCCCGCAAAGTCGGTGGGTTCCTTGGGCAATACGCCCGGCTGCTCCTCCGGCTTCTGCCCGATGGCGGTCATCAGGGAGTCGCGCAGGTCCGACAGGAACATCGGCTTGGGGCAGAACGCCGTGACACCGGCGGCCTTTGCCTCAGCCTCAATGTCGGACCAGTCATAAGCGGTCAGGATAATAATAGGCGTATCATCGTTCAAGCTGCGAATCTGACGGGTGACCTCGATGCCGTTCATATCCGGCAGACGCCAGTCGATGATATAAGCCTTGTAGGTGTCGCCCATCTCGATGGACTGCCGTGCGCGCAGCACGGCCTCCTTGCCGGAAAGCGTCCAATTGGCGCGCATACCCACCGTGACCAGCATCTTGGTCACGCTGTCGCAGGTGTTGAAATCGTCGTCCACCACCAGCGCCTTCAGACCCTCCAGCGCGGGGATTTTTTCCGCCTTGCGGTGCTCTGCCTGTATGCGCAGCGGCACACGGACGATAAATTCAGAACCCTTGCCCGGCGCGGTCTGCACCTCGATGGTGCCGCCCATCATATCTACGATGTTTTTGCTGATGGCCATACCCAGCCCGGTGCCCTGTATCTTGCTTACCGTGGAGGTGCGCTCGCGCTCAAAGGGCTCAAAGATTTTTTGGGCAAACTCCGGGCTCATGCCGATGCCGTTGTCCTTGACGCGGAACTCATACTGCCCGCAGCCGCTGACCTGGCCGGCAAGCTGGCGCACCCGCAGCGACACCGTGCCGCCCGCGGGGGTGAACTTGATGGCGTTGGACAAAAGGTTCATCAAAATCTGATTCAGCCGGGTCTTGTCGCAATAGACGTCCTCATCGGTAATATCTATCGCGTCCATATACAATTCCAACTGCTTTGCGTAAAACTGCCCGCTGACGATGGTCTTTATGTCGTGCAGCACGTCGGACAGGTTGACCTCGGTCTCGTCCAGCTGGATCTTTCCGCTTTCGATGCGGCTCATATCCAGAATATCATTGATGAGCGAAAGCAGGTGGCTGCCGGAGGCAAGTATCTTGGTAAGGTATTCCTTCAAGCGGTCCCTGTCGTCCAGATGGCTGACCGCCAGCGTGGTAAAGCCGATGATGGCATTCATCGGGGTGCGGATGTCGTGGGACATATTGGAAAGGAAGGTGCTCTTGGCGCGGTTGGCGTTTTCGGCGGCGGCCACGGCATCCGAGAGCGCCTGGTTCGCCTGCCTGTCGGCGGTGCGGTCAGACAGAACCAGAATGTGCTTGGTTTGGCCCTCGACCTCGCTGCCCATGGCAACCACATGGAACCAGCGATGCTCCCCGGTTCCCTGATGGACAAACTCCGTGTCCCATTCGCGCTGGTCGCCGCAGGCAAGCCCTTCCAGATAATTTTTGGTGCGGCCGGGGAAATCCGCCGGGTACAGCAGGGCCAGCGTGCCGATATTCTTACGCACGCTCTCCGGCGTCAGGCCCAGCAGCCGTTTTATGTTCGGGCTGACATAATCCGCCCGGTGCTTTTGGGCATCCAGCAGCAGGAAAACGTCGTCCACGTTCTGGGACAGCTTCTCGAACAGCACATCCCGGTACAAAATCGCGGTGTTCTGGCGGCGCAGCTTGGTGCGGCCCCGGTGCATGACCATCAGAAGGACCATTGCCGCAATCGACAGGACAACGAGGGCTACGATCTGCATCGTGCGCTGCCAAAGCTGGTTCATGGCGGCATTGACGGTATCCCGCGGGACAAGGCCCACCAGGGTCCAGTTCTGGATGCCGGTGCTTTCGTAGACCATATAGAATCTTGTGCCGTCCAGCGTCACCTCGCGGTTTCCGGTGATGCCCTGCGCAAAATCGTCCGTAAGCTCCTGTATCTGCGCCTCGGTAAGGTCGGAATACTCTTGCAGTATCGCTATAAAGTTATAAATGGATTCCGAGTCTTCTGAGATATTTTCGATCACGACCTGCCCGTCCGGGTAGATGACAAAGGAGCTGGCCGCTCCGCCGAAAGCTGAATCGTCCACGGTCTTCATCACAACATTGTTGTAGTGGCCGATGGCAATGGCATCGTAGGCAAAGCCGCGGTAGATGCCCTTGGTTTCGGGGCAGATGAACACCAGCATCGGGTCCTGCCCGGGCAGGGCCGCGTTCAGCACAACGTCCTTCTGGTCGGAAAGCAGCTCGTCCAGATTGCTCTGCAGGCCCAGGTAGCCCGTTTTCCCGCTGGGGGTCATGTAGTTGCCGTCGTAAGAAAGAAAGTAGAATTCGGCAAAGCCAAGCTGCTGCTGCGCTGACTCCAGATACGCCTGCGTGCTGGCATCATCGGGGTCGCTGCTCAGAAAGCCGTTCCACACATGCAGGTAGGAGGTGTTCTTCTTGACGATCATGCTCAGCATATTGTTGGATTTGTGCAGGACTTCCTCCAAATGCTGGGTGCTTTCCGCATAGATGGTTTTTGACACAAACGAAAGGTACTGCGCGCTAAGGCAGACAAGCAGCGCAATCGACAGCAGGCAGGCCGCCGCAGCATGCCAATTTCGCCGCGAATGCCGCTTTATTTTTATTTTATGCTTAGTTTCTTCCAAAGAGCATTACCCCCCCCCGAATGTAATATAGCTTTCCGGCGCGGCCAGCGTCACGCTGCCGCCGGGAAGTGCCTCGCTCCAGGCGTCTTTGACCGTAGCCTCCCCGCGCTCAAACGCGCGGCTTTCGTCCTGCAGCAGCGGAGCCATCTGCTTTTCGGTTGCCAGGCAGGTCACGGTGACGGTGTCGTCATCCTGCAGCGGCTGGCCGCTGCGGGTGATGCCGGTCAGCGTATAGCTGCCGCCGTTTTCCTGCACCTGCACGGCAATGCCGCTGACCACCGGCAGGGAACCGCGGTTGAACGGGGTAAAGCCGCCCTCGCAGCCTTCCACAAAGGCGCGCACGGTGTCCTTCAGCTCGGCACCCGTCATGGTGCGCCGGTACGACATAAGCCCGTTGGGCATGATCATGGCGCGCGCCGTTGTCTGGGTATAGTCTGCCTGCAGCACGCTGCCGGTAAAGCTGCTGGCGGGTGCTATCAGCACGTCGGTGCCGTACAGCCCGCGCAGCGTGTTTGCCATGACCGAGAAGGACGCATTGCCGCCGTTTTTGTGGAACACGTTGGAATAGGCGGTTTCACTGGTCAGCACAACGTCGCCTGTGTCGGGCGTTTCCTCTGTCAGAAGGCGGGCGTTGAACACACGGTAGGCCTGCCCGGCGTCATATTCGCCCGCAATCATCTTGGAAACCACATCCTGGGAGATGGCAAAGAAATCGTCGGAGGCGATGCGGATGAACATGTGGTTTTCTTCCACCACCGGGCGCACGTCCTTCATGGTGTCGGTCAGGTGGTAGCTGACATTCTGGCTGTAGCTCAAAAGATCCTGCCCGTCCGCGAGGATCTGCTCCTGCGCCCCCTCCGACAGCATGACGTGCAGGACCTGCATTGCCTTGTCGCGCCGGGCGGCGTCCTGCTCCAGGTCGCGGTTCAGCGCCACCTGGAAGTAGGGGGGTAGTCATCAGCCATTTTTCGCCGTTCTGGTTGAAGAACGGCAAAAAGGTCGCGTCGATGCCCTGCTCCCGGAACATCTGTACGCCGGCGGAGCTGCCAAAGTACATGGCAAGCTCCCCCTTGCCGAACATCTCGGTCACGGCGTCGTAATTCAGCTCTAAGTCCGCCGCCGTAAGACCGGTGTCCTGAATGAACTGCTCCATACGCGCAAAGACGCCCGGCCAGACGGTATCATCCAGCCCGACACGGGCGGTGCTGGCGGGGTAGCTGTAGGCGGTGCGCCATTTGCGCCCTTCCGTGCTCTTAAGCTCGGTGGCGGAAAGCCCCTGCAGCGTTTCCGCGCAGGTGTAGTCGTACAGATAATCGGCGGTAAAGCCGCGGATGCCCGCTTCGTCAAAGGCTTTGCAGGCAGCGGCAAAGCTGGCATAATCGGTGGGCAGCGGGATACTGTATTCCTCAAAAAGGCCGCGGTTGACCACAAAGCCGTGGGCGTCTGCGCATACGGGCAGCCAGTTTACACTGCCGTCCTCATTTTTAAAGCTGTTGAGGTAGGTATTGTAGACAGCGCCTGCCTCGTTGGTGGTGGCAAGGTCCATCAGGCTGTCCTTCAGGGGGGCCGCATCGTGCAGGGAGAAGCGGCAGCAGGTTATAATGTCCGGCAGACCGCCGTTTTCCTGCAAGAATTTGTAAAAGTCCAGATCGTTGTTGCCCACGATAAACTCAATGTTTACGTCCGGCAGCTTCGCCTGCACGTAGGGGGCGTACTTTTCGTAGAGGCTGTTGGACCACAAATAGACCTGAATGGTGTCGGCGTCCTCCTGTGCCTGCACCGCCTCGGTGCTTTTTCCGGCACAGCCGGTCAGCAGGAACAGTCCCAGCACCGTGGCTGCAAGCAGGGAGGAAATTCTGTGCAGTGGTTTCTTTTTCATCCGGTTTTTCTCCTTGTTCTTTTGACGGTCTGCTATATAGGCTGTGACGCAGGAAAAAACGCCTTCAGGGCATGGCGGACCCATACCTGAAAGCGCTGTCTGACCGTATTAAACAATATCCGCGGGCAGCAGAAAACAGCAGAGCGCTATAGATGCCCTGCTTTGTGCCGCCGGTGTAGCGATGTGTTTTCACCCTCGTCAACTCCTGCCCCCAAAAGGACGCGAAGCTACCGGCGGCAGTAAAACAACAATTTCTTGTTGGCAACTGGCTGACCCGATGGGCCCCTATAGCTTTGCGTCGCCGGTTTGCACCGGGTTTGCCTGTGGACTTGTAGAGAAATAGTATACCACATAAGATGGTTTTTGACAAGGCAAAAGCGGAAATAAATCCGCTTGCACGCACAACAGGCAAAAACGCGCCCCCCTCTTGGCCCCCTCTGCGAGGGGGCTCCGCCCGCCACAAAAAACGTAGGGGCGGATTCCATATCCGCCCGTGCCCGCTTGCGGCAGGATAAACTTCCGCGGGCGCATATAGAATGCGCCCCTACGGATTTCGTTTTCGACATCGGCCTTGCCGGTTCTGGGTGATACAACAAAAAAAGAGTCTGTGACATCTAAGATGCCACAGACTCTTGGTGCGCGGTACAGGACTCGAACCTGTGACCTCCTGCACGTCAAGCAGATGCTCTACCAGCTGAGCTAACCGCGCTTATTGCGCCGCCTCTTGGCGACGCATATTATTATAGCAGAACGACTTCCAAATTGCAAGCCCTTTTTGCAAAAAAATTCAAATTTTTTCTGCGTCGCGCAAATCGCCCCGGCAGCGCCAGACCGCCAGCAGGATAAACACAAAGCATACGACCCAGGTCGTCGGCTCACAAAAGCAGACCGCGCGGTAGCCCCGGACCGGCACGAGCCATACGGCAAAGATCACCTTGCCCACAAGCTCCAGCCCGCTGGCCAGCAGCGGCTCTACCGTGTGCCGGATGCCCTGCAGCATATTGCGCAGAATGACCAGCACGGCCATCGGCGGGATGATCGGTGCGCTGATTTTCAGGTACAGCAGCGCGTTGGAGATAATGACCTCGTCCGTGCTGCCCGTGATGCCGCGGATGGCGGCCCCGCCCAGCAGGAAGGTGAACGCCATCACAAACACCCACCACACAAAATAGATCGCAAGCGCGGCCTTGACGCTCTGCCAAATGCGGCTGCGGCGGCCCGCACCCAAATTCTGGCTGCTGAACGTCGCCACGCCGATGCCCAGCGCACCACCCGGGATAAAGTACAGCTCTGCCAGGCGGCGCGCGGCGGTCTGCGCCGTGATGTAGACGCTGCCCAGCGCGTTGATGCTGCTTTGCAGCGCCACGCTGCCCAGATTGTAGATGGCGCTCATCAGCCCCATGCTCAGGCCCGCCCAGAACATACCGGTCACGGCGCGGCGCGTGGCAGCCCCGAGCTGCCGGGGCGTAAAGCGCAGCTCCGGGTAGCCGCGCAGGATGTACACAACGCCCAGCACGGCGCTGATGCCCTGCGCCAGCACCGTGGCAATGGCCGCGCCGCGCACGCCCAGCCCCAGCGGCCCCATGAACGCGGCGTCCAGCCCGACGTTCAGTACGCTGCTGAACAGCAGGAACAGCAGCGGCGTTACGCTGTTGCCGACGGCGCGCAGCAGCGCAGCCTCCATATTATAAAGCATCGTCAGCGGGATGCCCAGCAGAATGACGGTCAGGTAGGCGGACGCGCCGCCCCATGCCTGTGCCGGGACCTGCAAAACGGTCAGCAGCGCGTCGCGGCCCAGCAGGGAGCACCCCGTCAGCACCAGCGACACCGCCGCCGACAGCGTGACCATCCAGCCCACGGCGCGGCGTATCCCGCTTTCATCGCCCGCGCCAAAATAGCGACTGACCGTCAGCGCCAGGCCGTTGTTCATGCCGAAGGCAAAGTTCATGATAAGCCCGTACAGCGCCGCCGTCGCGCCGATCTCCGCCAGCGCGGCGGAGCCCAGCAGGTGCCCGGCCAGCGCAGTGTCGGTCAGGTTGTACAGCTGCTGCAAAAGGTTGGAGCAGAACAGCGGCATCGAAAATTGCAGCACCAGGCGGAACGGGTCGCCCTGGGTCATATCCAGCACACGGCTTTTGTGCGCGGTGGCCATAATGTAACATCTCCTTTATTGGTTGCAGGGTCTATTATACGGGACGGCACGGGGCGTGTCAATCGGATCATTCCGGCACGGGACCCGGACAAAACCGCCGGGAACGCGGAAAGGAGCGTGTGGAATTTTCCCAAACAATCAAATTCTTTTGCGGATGGAAAGCCGGGCCCGGGTGTCGTATAATGCAGACAAAAAGCAAATGCTGCAACACTGTTATTTTGCAAAGAAGGAGAGAGCTTATGCAAACCTGTACACTGGCAGTCGACATCGGCGCGTCCAGCGGGCGGCACATCGCAGGCATCGTGCAGAACGGAAAAATCACCCTGCAGGAGGTCTACCGCTTCGAAAACGGTGTCCACCGCGAGAACGGCCACCTCTGCTGGGACATCGACACCCTCGCGAAAGAGGTCGTCAACGGCCTGAAGGCTGCACACGACGCAGGCTTTGCCCCCGCGACCATCGGCATCGACACCTGGGCCGTCGATTTTGTGCTGCTGGATGCGGACAATAAGCGCATCGGCGACGCCGTCGCCTACCGCGACGAGCGCACCGAGGGCATCCGCGAGGCGCTGGAAAAGGAATACGGCCTGACCTTTGCCGACCACTACGCCCGCACCGGCATCCAGTACCAGCCGTTCAACACGGTCTACCAGCTGATGGCGCTCAAAAAGGAGCACCCGGAGCAGCTGGCCACCGCCAAAACGTTCCTGATGGTGCCCGATTACCTGAACTACCTGCTCTGCGGCGTGCCCGCCAATGAGTACACGAACGCCAGCACCACGGCGCTGGTGGGCGCGGACAGCAGGGACTGGGACGATGCACTGATCGAAAAGCTGGGTCTGCCGCGCGGCATCTTCCAGCCCATCAAGACCGCCGGGACCGTGCTGGGGCATCTGACGCCGGAAATTCAGAAGGCCGTCGGCTTTGACGCCGAGGTCATTCTGCCCGCGACCCACGACACCGGCTCGGCGTTCCTCGCCGTGCCCGCGCGGGATGAGTACGCCGCTTACCTGTCCAGCGGCACATGGAGCCTGCTGGGCGTGGAAAACGCAGCAGCCATCACCGGCCCGGACAGCTGCGCCGCCAACTTTACGAACGAGGGCGGCTATGAATACCGCTACCGTTACCTGAAAAACATCATGGGCCTGTGGATGATCCAGTCCGTCCGCCGTGAGCTTGGCGAAAAGACCGGCACCCGCCCGAGCTTCCCGGAGCTGATCGCCGCCGCGAAGGAGGCCGCCGACTTCCCCAGCTGCGTTGACCCCGATGACAACCGCTTCTTAGCGCCTGCCTCCATGATCGAAGAAGTCAGGGCCGCCTGCGCCGACACGCACCAGCCCGTGCCCGCCGCCACCGGCGAGGTCATGCAGTGCGTCTACAACTCCCTGACGCAGGACTACCGCCGCGCCGTGGAGACCTTGCAAAGCCTGACCGGCAAGACCTACACAAGCCTGAACATCGTCGGCGGCGGCAGCCAGGACGGCTACCTGAACCAGCAGACCGCCAACGCCACCGGCCTGACCGTGTTTGCAGGCCCCACCGAGGGCACAGCACTGGGCAACCTGATGGTGCAGTTCATCCACAGCGGCGATTTTGCCGACCTGGCCGAGGCCCGCGCCGCCATCCGGCGCAGCTTTGAAATTAAAGAGTATCAGCCGGAGTAAACGACCCTTTGCCTTACACGACAGGGCCGGGCATGCCCTACCCCTACCAATACAACAAATCCATATACAGGAGGTCCCACCATGTTAGTCGAAACCAAAGCCCGCGTTGGCGTGTTCGCCATTGCGCTGGGCGCTTACCTGCCGCAGTTTCCCACGCTGGTCCCCGAGTTTGAGGGCCAGTACGCCGCCTTCAAAAAGACGCTGCCCGACACCGTCGAGGTCATCGACGGCGGCATCGTCACCACCAAGGAGCAGTCCATGGCCGCGGGCGATAAGTTCCGCACTGCCGACGTTGACCTTGTCATTCTGCAGCTGCTGACCTACGCTACCTCTTACAATATGCTGCCCGCCGTGCGCGACCTCGACGTGCCCGTCGTCCTCGTCAACGTGCAGAAGAAGAAGGCCCCCGACTACGCCAACACCGACACCCCCACCTGGCTGGGTGAGCTGTACGCCTGCGGCGCTGTCGGCGAGATGGTCGCTGATCTGGAGCGCGCCGGTAAGCGCCACGCCGTCATCACCGGCGTTGTCGAGGGCGGTGACCCCGCCGTGCAGGCCGAAATCAACGACTGGTGCAAGGCCGCGCAGGTGCGCCGCCGCTTCCGTGATACGAACCTTGCGCAGATCGGCCGCCCGTACCCCGGCATGATGGATCTGTACATCGACGAGACGAACCTGTACAACCGTATGTGGCTCTACACCAAGCAGTTTGACTGGGAGAAGATGTGGGCCATCGCCGACAACATCACCGACGAGGACGCCATCCGCGCCAAGGCGCAGGACATTCTGGACACCTTCGATATTGAGGGCGGCGGCACGGTGGAGAAGGTCTGGGATATGGCCCGCTACGTTGTCGCATTTGAGCAGTGGGTCAGGGACGAGAAGATCGCCTTCGTCGCCAGCCACTACGACGGCTTCGCCAAGGGCGTGGCCGGTAAGCTGGACTCGATGCTGATCCCCGCGTTCTCGATGCTCATCAAGCAGGGCACGGCCTGCGCCGTCGAGGGCGACATCAAGGTCGCCATGGCCATGTCCATCCTCAAGACCATTGCGGGCTGCGGCCAGCTGAGCGAGATGTACTCCATCGACTTCAATGAGGACATCTGCATTATCGGCCACTCCGGCTCCGGCGACGCCGACATCTCCACGGCCAAAAAGCCGACCATGAAGATCGTGCCCGTGTTCCACGGCAAGACCGGCGGCGGCTACCTGACCCAGTTCTACCCGCCGGTGGGCGATGTGACCTATCTGGCCATCACGCAGGACAAGGACGGCCACTTCAAGTTTGTCGTGGCCGAGGGCGTCAACGAACCCGGCCCGATCTTCACCTTCGGTGACACGAACATGCGCACCCGCTTCAGCTGCGGTGCCCGCGAGTTCGTCAACCGCTGGAGCGAGGCCGGCCCCACCCACCACATGGCCGCCGCCACCGGCCATCACATCGACACGATTTTGAAGGTTGCCGAGATCTTCAACGTGCCGGTGGATGTGATTACGCGCTGATTTCGGGATGCCTTCCCCCCTGGGGGAAGGTGGCCGAGGCCCCGCCCGAGGCCGGATGAGGGGCGGCCTTGCGGCA
>OLGL01003049.1_pt1 | contig 11381 bp, 13 predicted proteins | sample 1605041 | NCBI WGS metagenome assembly OLGL01 (sample SAMEA3888905, study PRJEB22519) | human gut metagenome | biome: human gut; feature: human-associated habitat; material: faeces | place: Denmark | collected 2010 | reverse complement strand
AATTTTACGTTCATCCATCTTACCTAATTTTACTTTCACGTTATGAATTCGTAACATTCCATTCCCTCTCTAACGCTTTTGCGACATGACTTGCACTTGCAAAAGCAAAATGTAAATTGTAACCTCCACAATCACCATCAACATCCAAAGCTTCTCCACAAACATAAATGCCTGGATATTTCTTAAGTTGTAAATTTTCATCTACTTCTTTTAAAGAAACGCCTCCATGACAAACTTGTGCTTTTTCAATTGACATGGTATCAAGAATCTTTATTTCTATATGTTGAGGATCAATATTTTTTTCTTTAAATTCATATGAAATCGGATGCTTATAAATTGATTTGTAGCTTTTCAAAACCCGATTTGTCTCTCTTTCCAATATCCATATGGGCATTTTCAACATCACATGTAACAATTTGATTTTCTTTAAATCCTGTTCACTCAAATCCATATATCCCTCTCCTCTTTCATTTTCTATTTATACGGTACTTTCTTTCCTTCATTATTACATAATCAGAGTTGTTTTACCACGCTGCTTTTTGAACTTCCAACATAATTCAGAAATACTGTCACCTTCTTCAGCATTCTCAACAAGACCCACAAGATCTCATTTTTAAATAATCATGCGGGTCTTTGTTGGTGTATTATTTTGATATGAAACACATATCACTTAATAATTTTCTGTATTGTAGTTTCCTTTAGTTCATTTTCAAAATGCTCCTGCATTTTGAGGTACGTTTCTCTCAAACGACATGCCTCTGTTGCAAAACAGCTGCAATACCGGTCATCCTCAAGGCATCGATTCCATTTCATGGTTTTTTCCATGGTATCCATAATCTCGAATAAATTAATCTGTTCTGTCTCTTTTTGCAAAATATACCCGCCATGAATTCCCGTATTTATGGCCAAAATCCCCGCATGATTCAATTTCCTCATAATCTTATAAATAAAAGGCTGTGAAATTTTCAGATTCTCTGACAACTCTCTGGATGACACTATTCTCCGCTGCTTTGCCATATAGATGACTATACGAACGGCATAGTCTGTTGCAATATTCAATTGCATCGTATTCCTCCTTTCAAAAGGCTGAACAGTAATAGTGTTTTTTTGCTGTCATATTTTTCCACCACCATGTCTTTCGCCTCTTTCTTTATAATACATACTAAACCGCCACGCTACACTTTTACCTGAAAGGAGTCAGTTCTTACATGCATTTCTCAATTTATACATTGTCGGACGAAGAGATTTTTTCAATCCTTTTTTCTTTAGGTCTTCTCAAAAACGGTCAACGGCGTATAATTAAAATTAACCGCAGCGGTTAAGGAGGAAGAAGATCATGAACAAAAAATTTTTTGCACTGCCCGTCCAGAAACAGGAGGCGATTCTCAATGCGGGATTTTGTGTATTCTCACAGAACTCTTATAAGAAGAGCCCTACAAGTGAAATTGCCGATGCTGCAGGTATCAGTAAATCCCTGTTGTTTCACTATTTTTACAACAAAAGAGAACTGTATCTTTTTCTATGGGAAAAATGTGCGCAGATTACCATGGAGGCTCTGGAAAAAAGCGGCTGTTATGAGCAGACTGATCTGTTCGATTCCATGAATTTAGGTCTTCAGGCAAAGCTGGAGATCATGCGCCGATATCCGCATATGGGTACATTTGTAATGAAAGCATATTATGAAAAAGATCCAGATGTACGCCCTGCGATTCAGGAAAGCATTGCAAAATACGCTGATTTTAAGACAAATACCGTCCTGTTAAATCTGAATCCGGAACATTTTATTGAAGGACTTGATCTGGAAATGATGTATCTCGATATGCTATGGGCATCTGAAGGATATATCTGGGAAAAGCTGCAGCATGATCATATCAATGTTGATGAGATCGAAGCGGATTTTATAAAACTGATTGATTTCTGGAAATCCATTTACTTGCGGACAGAGAGGTAACTTTATGAATGCGATCCAACTATCAAATCTAACCAAATATTACGGAAAATCCAGGGGAATCTTAAATTTAAACCTGGATGTAAAAGAAGGGGAATTCTTTGGCTTTATCGGTCCAAACGGCGCCGGTAAATCCACCACGATACGTACACTGCTCGGCCTGATCACGCCCTCATCCGGTCAGGCAAAGATTTTTGATGAGACAATCCGGAAGCGCAATCCCAAAATTCGTTCCCACATCGGCTACCTGCCGTCTGAGGCGGTATTCTACCGTGGAATGAAAGTCAAAGACCTGTTAAAATTATCTGCTGATCTTCATCACAAAGACTGTTCTGCAGAAAGAGAGATACTATGCAGACGTCTGCAGCTGGATGTCAACCGGAAGGTCGATGAATTATCTTTCGGTAATCGAAAAAAAGTAGCAATCGTATCTGCACTCCAACATCAGCCAAAGCTTCTGATCTTAGATGAACCGACAAGTGGTCTGGATCCTCTGATGCAGAGGGAGTTTTTCCATATTATCCGAGAGCGCAATGAACAGGGAGCTACCGTATTTCTTTCCAGCCATGTCCTCTCAGAAATTCAACGGAATTGTACGAGAGCCGCGATCATCCGAGAAGGGCGGATCATTGCCTGTGACCGTGTGGAGGCGCTTTCTAAAACAAATGCCAAGCGGATCAGCGTACAGGGACAGGTATCGCTTGATTCTCTGGAAGAAATTCGTGACCTGAAGGAAAATGACGGTATTTTCAGCTTTCTTTACGGTGGAGATATCCATCGGCTCCTTGAAACACTCTCAGCCGGAACGATCACCGATCTTTCCATTTCGGACCCTGATCTGGATGAAATTTTTCTGCACTACTATGAAAACGGAGGTGAACAGGTATGATCCTAATCAAACATGAATTAAAACAGGGATGGAAATCACTTGCCGTCTGGACTGCTTCTATCGGATTTTTTATTATCATCTGTGTGTTCCTGTATCCGGAAATGAAGGGAGAAATGGAAGACATGAACGAAATGTTCTCCTCTATGGGAGCCTTTAGTTCAGCATTTGGTATGGATCGTCTGAATTTTGGCACTCTGATCGGTTTCTACGCAACAGAATGTGGCAATATTTTAGGGCTGGGCGGTGCATTCTTTGCATCTCTTATTGCAGTCAGTAGCCTTGCCAAAGAGGAGAAAGAACACACTGCAGAATTTTTATTCGCACACCCGATCAGCAGAAAAAAGATTCTCACGGAAAAACTGACCTCTGTCTTGTTCCAGCTTCTGATATTGAATGTGATCGTGTTCCTGCTTTCCGTTGGATCCATTTCACTGATCGGTGAAGAAATACTCTGGAAAGAAATCTGCCTGCTGCATCTTGCCTATTTTCTGATCCAGATTGAGCTTGCCGGCATCTGTTTTGGAATCTCCGCATTCCTGCGCCGCAGCGGACTCGGCATCGGACTTGGCATTGCCACAATGATGTATTTCCTGAACATTATTGCCAATATCTCCGATCAGGCAAAATTTCTGAAATACATCACCCCGTTTGGTTATGCAAACGGAGCAGATATTGTTGAAAACGGCAGTCTGAATACCGGTATGGTTTTGACGGGGATGCTGTTTGCTGTAATCGGGATTTTAACCGCTTATTGGAAGTACAGCAGAAAAGATATTCAGGCATAAAAAGCACAGCCTTTTGAGTTCCTTTTCCTGTATGATAATCCATTTTACCACCGAAGTTCATAATTCTCCAGAAGAGATTTATCTTATGGCGTTCTTCATGGATCTTACATACTCACCGATGTAATCCGGCGCCTCTTTTCCATGCTTTTCCAAAAGCTTGATAATCGCGGAGCCTACAATGGCTCCATCCGAGATATCTGCCATTTTCTTTGCCTGCTCAGGCGTGGAAATGCCGAATCCGATTGCACAGGGTACATCCGTATTTTTTCTTATCACTTTTACGATCGAATCCAAATCCGTCTTGATCTCACTTCTCACTCCTGTCACTCCGAGACTGGAAACGATATAAATGAAACCTTCCGCTTCTTTTGCGATCATTGCAATCCTGTTTTTAGAGGTTGGAGCAATTAAAGATATCAGATCTACACCATACTGACTGCAGATCGAATGAAATTCTTCTTTCTCCTCAAAGGGCAGATCAGGAAGAATCAAGCCACCAATCTCAATCTCTCGACACGCAGAAATAAACTTTTGGGCACCGTAGGAGAAAACTACATTGGCATAAGTCATAAAAACCATTGGCACTGTTACATCTTTCCGCAACTCTTTTACGAATGCAAATATTTTATCCGTAGTGATTCCTCCATTTAATGCTCTTAAATTTGCACCCTGAATGACGGAACCTTCTGCGGTAGGATCAGAGAACGGTATGCCAAGTTCGATGAGATCTGCACCATTCTCTGCGGCAGCCCGGACAGCCCTGGCTGTTGTTTCCAGATCCGGATCGCCGCAAGTAATAAAGGCGATAAAAGCCTTTCCTTTTTCAAATGCTTTTTTAATGTTACTCATAAATATCCTCCCCTCTGTAACGGGCAATCGCGGCGCAGTCCTTATCACCTCTGCCTGAAATCGTAATCACAATAATTTTATTCGGATCCATTGCCGGTGCAATTTTCATCGCGTGAGCAACTGCATGCGCCGATTCGATTGCCGGAATAATGCCTTCCGTCTTTGCAAGATATTCAAATGCATTTACTGCTTCATCATCCGTGACCGGCACATATTCGGCTCTGCCGATGTCATGCAGATAAGAGTGTTCAGGACCTACCCCGGGATAATCCAGGCCGGCGGAAATGGAGTAAACAGGAGCGATCTGACCATACTGATCCTGGCAAAAGTAAGACTTCATCCCATGGAAGATTCCCAGTCTGCCTGTTGAGATTGTAGCTGCTGTCTCCGCGGTATCAATTCCTCTGCCCGCTGCTTCACAGCCAATCAGTCTGACATTCTCATCTTCAATAAAGTGATAAAAACTGCCGATTGCATTGGAACCACCGCCTACACAGGCTATCACCGCATCCGGCAATCTTCCTTCTTTAACAAACATCTGATCTTTGATTTCTTTAGAAATAACTGCCTGAAAATCACGCACGATCGTCGGAAACGGATGCGGTCCCATGACTGAGCCGAGACAATAATGCGTATCGGAAATACGGGAAGTCCACTCACGCATTGCTTCGGAAACCGCATCTTTCAGAGTTGCCGTCCCTGTTTTAACCGGAATCACCTCTGCTCCAAGCAGCCTCATACGATATACATTAAGCGCCTGGCGAACGGTATCTTCTTCGCCCATAAACACCACGCACTCCATCCCCATAAGGGCTGCAGCAGTTGCAGTTGCAACACCATGCTGACCAGCTCCGGTTTCAGCGATCAGCCTTGTTTTTCCCATCTTTTTTGCAAGCAGAGCCTGCCCCAGTACGTTGTTGATTTTATGCGCACCAGTATGATTGAGGTCTTCACGTTTGAGATATATTTTGGCGCCGCCAAGGTCTTTGGTCATTTTCTCTGCATAGTACAATCTGGATGGTCTGCCTGCGTATTCATTTAAGAGTTCTGTAAGCTCCCGGTTAAATTCGGGATCGTTTTTATAGTTGTTATATGCTTCTTCCAGTTCAATCACTGCATTCATCAATGTTTCGGGAATATACTGTCCACCGTGAATCCCGAAGCGTCCGTTTGGATTCGTCATAATCGTTCTTCCTTTCTGACAGCAGCAACAAATGCCGCCATTTTCGTTTTATCTTTCAGCCCATCTGTCTCAATGCCTGAACTGACATCGACCGCATACGGGTTTAATTGTCTCACCGCATTTTCTACATTATCAATAGAAAGTCCGCCAGCGAGGAAATACGGTCTTTGTATGTTTTGTATCTTCTTCCAGTCAAATACAGTTCCTGTTCCTTCGCCGGAATCAAGCAGAATATAATCTGCAGAACAAGATTCGGCATTTGTAATATCTTCTGACTCTTTTATACAAAAAGCCTTGATGATCGGTTTATCCGTAAGCACCCTCAGTTGATTGATCTCATTTTCATCTTCAACGCCATGAAGTTGGGCAATATCAATAATTCCTTTATTTAAGAGAGCCGCAATCTGTTCAGCCGCTTCATTTACAAATACTCCAACCGCTTGAATGTCAGGATCAAGCAGTTTTTTTAATTCTGCTGCTTCTTCAGGCGTTACATATCGTCTACTTTTCGGTGCAAACACAAAACCAATATATTCTGGTTTCAATTCATTGGCTGCATCTATATCACAAGGACGAAACAACCCACAGAGCTTCATTTTTGTCATAGCACACCTCTCAATTCGGCAAGCTTGGCTGCTTTATTCTCTGCTCTCATAAGTGTTTCTCCGATTAAAACAGCATCCGCACCGATCTCACAGAGTTTTCTTACATCTTCGCCACAACTTACACCACTTTCAGAAACAAACAGTACATCCGGCGGAATCAGCTTTCTGAATCTGCGGCTATTGCCGGTGTCCACCGAGAAATCTTTGAGATTGCGATTGTTGACTCCTATCATACGTGCCCCGGCATTTAATGCCATTCTCACTTCGCATTCATCGTGTGTCTCCACCAAAGCAGAAAGTCCCAGCTCATCGCAAATACTGATATATTCTTTTATTTGTTCCTCACTCAATATAGAGCAGATCAAAAGCACCGCTGATGCGCCTAACACCTTTGCCTCGTAGATCATGTACTCATCCACCGTAAAGTCCTTGCGCAGACAGGGAACAGAAACCGCGCCGGCAATTTTTTTCAGATACTCGTCACTTCCGAGAAACCATTTTGGTTCGGTCAGTACCGAGATGCAGTCTGCCCCTGCCGCTTCATAGTCCTTTGCAATCTGCAGATATGGAAACTCTTGAGCGATGATCCCTTTGGATGGAGAGGCTTTTTTGCACTCGCAGATAAAAGAAAGTCCTGGTTTTTTGATTGCTTTTTCAAATGTAAAATTGCCTTTCGGCAAGGATAACGCCTGCTGTTTCAACTCTTCAAGTGATATTCTTAACTTTGCCTGCCCAGTGCGTTCTCGGGCGCAGCCGGCAAGCTGATCTAAAATCGTCATACTCACACCTCCGAACGGTTGCTGACTTCAATGAGCTTATTCAGTGTTTCCAGTGCCTTGCCCGAGTCAATGATTTCTGCGGCAAGTGCGATACCCTCTTTCATACTGTCTGATTTTCCACCAATGTAAAGTGCCGCGCCGGCATTTAAAAGCACAGCATTTCTCTTGTAACCTCTTTCTCCATTTAGAATGGCAAGGGTAATTTTTGCGTTTTCTTCAGGCGCACCACCCTTCAAATCTTCTTTCGTACATCTTTCGAACCCGAAATCTTCCGGTGTGATCACTGAAGATTTGAACCAGCCGTCTCGAATCTCACATATCGTGGTTGGTGCGCTCATGGAGATTTCGTCCAGCTTATCCTGCCCATACACAACCATCCCGCGCCTGATACCAAGCTGAATCAATACCTGTGCCAATGGTTCCACAAGATACTCGTCATACACACCGAGAAGCTGCATAGAAGGTGTCCCCGGATTGGTAAGAGGGCCGAGGATGTTGAACACCGTACGGAATCCCAACTCCTTGCGGATTGCTCCCACATGTTTCATTGAAGTATGATATTTCTGTGCGAAGAAAAAACACATTCCCACTTCATCCAGAAGCTCCAGGCACCTCTCAGGGCTCTGCTGAATGTTTACGCCGAGGGCTTCCAGACAATCTGCCGTTCCGCATTGTGAGGATGCTGCACGGTTTCCATGTTTGGCCACTTTCATACCTCCTGCAGCGGCAACCAGAGCTGATGTAGTGGAAATATTGAAGCTGTGCGCATTATCACCACCGGTTCCTACAATTTCAAAAAGATCCATTCCTGTTTCGACCTTCATGGCATGCGCTCTCATAGCGGCCGCACATCCGGCAATTTCATCGGTTGTTTCTGCTCTGGCACTTTTGGTTGACAAGGCTGCAAGAAATGCAGCGTTCTGCGTCGCTGTTGTTTCACCGCTCATGATTTCATTCATAACAGAATATGCCTCATCGTAAGTGAGGTCTTCTTTATTGACGATTTTTACAATGGCTTCTTTGATTATGACTCATATCTCCTTTATAACATTTCTAAGCATTTGCTTTCCATCCGGTGTCATTATGGATTCGGGATGAAATTGTACCCCGTAGATCGGATATTCTTTATGCTGCACTGCCATTACCTCTCCGTCCGCAGTGAAAGCGGTGATTTTCAGACATTCGGAAATTGTGTCGGCATCTGCTGCAAGAGAATGATACCTGGCAACGGGAGCAGTTTCAGGACAACCCGCAAACAACGGACAATTTATGTCAAATTTGACATCCGATTGTTTTCCATGCATTCGTTCTTTTGCGTAAGTAATGGTTGAACCAAATGCCGCACATATTGCCTGATGTCCGAGACAAACACCGAGAATCGGAATTTCCTTCCCGAGTATTTTTACGGCTTCAACAATTATGCCTGCATCTTCAGGTCTGCCCGGACCGGGAGACAGAATCATGCGGTCAGGTGTTAGTTCTTTTATCTCATCAACTGTCATTTCATCGTTACGGATGACTTTGATATCCGGATCTATTTCACCAATGAGCTGGTAGAGATTATAAGAAAAGCTGTCATAATTATCGATAAGTAAGATCATAATTCTGCCTCCTGTGCAAGTTTCAACGCTTTCAGCGAGGATCTGGCTTTGTTGATGCATTCTTCATACCCCTTTTCAGGTACGGAATCTGCCACGATCCCGGCTCCGCTTCTAACAAAAACCTTCCCGTTTTTCTTGTAGGCGATACGAATCGCAATACAGGTGTCCATATTTCCTGTGAAGTCGATGTATCCAATGGCGCCGCCATAGATTCCCCGCTTGTTGTTTTCAAGTTCTCCGATAAGCTGACAAGCCCGGATCTTCGGTGCACCGGAAAGTGTTCCGGCAGGCAATACCGCTTCAATGGCATCAAGTGCATCGTGTTTCTCTGTTATTTCACCCCGTACAGTAGAGCCAATGTGCATAACATGGGAGAATCGTTCAACAGAATGCAGTTTTTCCACCTGAACGGTGCCAAACTTACTGATTTTACCAAGATCGTTTCTGCCAAGGTCAACCAGCATATTATGTTCGGCCAGCTCCTTTTCATCTGCAAGCAGCTCTGTTTCCAGTGCTTTATCTTCCTCATCGTTTTTTCCTCTCGGTCTGGTACCAGCGAGAGGAAAGGTGTGAAGTACACCATTTTCCAGCTTTACCAGGGTCTCAGGCGAAGCGCCTGCAACCTCGACATCCGTTCCTGAAAAATAGAACATATAAGGAGACGGATTGATCGTTCGGAGAACACGGTAGGTATTGAGCAGGCTTCCTTCAAAGGGAGCAGACAGTCGGTTTGACAGCACAATTTGAAAGATGTTTCCCTCATGAATATGGTGTTTTGCTTTTTCCACCATGGCACAGAACTGTTCTTTGCCAAACAGCGATGTAACCTCTCCCAGAAGTTTTCCGCCTGGCTCCCCCCTCTTTTCTCCATTTCTAAGAAGTTCAATCAGTCGCTTCAGTTCCATAACTGCTTTATTATATCTGACCTCAACATCATCAAGCGGCATATTGACAATAAGAACGATTTTTTGCCTGAGATGATCAAAAGCGATGACCTTATCAAAAAGCATCAGATCAACATCCTTAAAATCCTCTGTGTCTTTGGCGTCGCATTTCACTGTTGGTTCACTGTAACCAAGATAGTCATATGAAAAATATCCGACAAGACCTCCCATAAATGGCGGAAGATAATCAAAGCGCGGGCTTTTATAATCTGCAAGGATCTGCCGCAGATAGTCGGACGGATGTTCGGTTTTTAATTTCAGATTTCCGATTTTCATTTCACCATCTACGCAAGTAATTTCCATCTTTGGATCAAAGCCGAGGAATGTATAACGTCCCCAGGTTTCGTTCGCCTGGGCGGATTCCAGCATATAACAGTGAGTCGATACATTTTTCAGTATCTTTATGATTTCGATGGGGGTTGTGAAATCGGAAAGTATTTCGCAGCTGACCGGCAGCACATTGTAGTTTACATCTGAAGCAATCTCTCTGACTTCAGCTAACGTTGGAAGAATTTTCATTACCTGCACCTCCAAATTGATAACATTACATTAATTTCGGTTACGATCAAGATTCTTATTTAAATTCTATATCCGGCGCACAAAAGCACCGCCAATATCTCGTCAACAGCATATTGCAACCTCCTTTTAAAAAAGCTCCTTTGACTGATATCTCTCGTCAAAGAAGCTTTATAAAAATAAAAAACGTCCCTGACAGAAATATAGCCTCTGTCAAGGACGAATAGATGCATCTACAGTATGACTCTACCCGCGGTGCCACCTTGATTCACGGTATAACCCGTGCGCTTAGCAGGATACCAACATATCCCCGGCAACTGACGTATGCCCACACGTTGCAGAATACTCTGGAAAACATCCATTTGACTGCACCCTCAGCGGTCCATTTGCCAACTTGTTTCTCATCCGGCTCTCAGCTACCCGGACTCTCTGTAAAGGCATCATTGACGTTATCTCCGCTTCAACGGTTTAATATATTATTAAATTTTTCACAGTATACCACCCGACTTTATAAATGTCAAGAATCAATTTTAAGCCTTTTCTTCTTTTCCGATGATTCCTTTTTTTTATTTATTCGCATTATGCGCATGTGATCTTAAACTATAACAAATCTTTTTCTTAAATACAAAAATATGTATTGCCAAAAAGAAAACAACTGCAATAGAACTGATCGTATGAATTGACAAAATTATCGGATATTGTTTAAATATCATGCCGAACAGTCCTGTCAGAAACACCTCAAATATTAAGCCAAGCACAAAAAACCTGAAAATATTCATCTTCTTCCAATAAACTCCTGTATGTACAAGACAAAGTATTAGAAAAATTACGGATGCCAGCTTATGAATATGTACCCCGGTGATCGGCACAAGCAATGTCAAAATAAATGTAAGAAACAAAAGTGTATTTAAAATCCTTTTCATATCCCTTCATTCTCCTTCGGAATATATCTTTTTACACCAAACGTAAAATACAAAATATGAAACAGCCAGACACCGAAAAGTATCGAACAAGGTATATAAAGGTTTTTTCTAAACATTATAAAAAAGCCAAAAGACATTAAAAATGTCACTGTGATCATGATCCGAACTTTTGTTTTCCTCGTCATCCCCTGACCTTTTGCATAAGTTTCAAGATTATTTTTATATAATTCGGCTGCTCTAGTTATAATTTGTATTGCACGTTGTTTATTCATATATATCCCTTGTTTATGTATTTATATTAATCTGGCTTGTTGTTACAAAAAGAGAATGTTTAAGCCGCAGCAATAAACATTCTCTTT
>OLGL01003047.1_pt1 | contig 11382 bp, 13 predicted proteins | sample 1605041 | NCBI WGS metagenome assembly OLGL01 (sample SAMEA3888905, study PRJEB22519) | human gut metagenome | biome: human gut; feature: human-associated habitat; material: faeces | place: Denmark | collected 2010 | reverse complement strand
GAGAGTCTGTAGATGTAATCGATGTGATGAAACCTATATACAATTTTAAGGCTTCTGATTAAGGTGGAGGGCATTTTTCCTTCACCTGCAGAAGCAGAAACGGAGGAAGAAATGTTTACTATGCCTACCATCGATATGGTAGCTACCGGAAGGAATATCATGAGACTGAGAGAGGTAGCAGGTCTGACTGTAAGAGACCTGCAGGATATCTTTGGATTTGCGACTCCTCAGGCCATCTACAAGTGGCAGCACGGAACTGCCATGCCTACAATCGATAATCTGGTTGTACTGGCAGTAGTGCTGGATGTTCCGATGGATGAGATTATCGTAATCGATATAAATAGAACAAAGCAGATTAGCGCATGAAAAGTGAATAAACAGATAGCCCTTTCAAGGCTAAAATGTTCGGTTCAAGTCCGGCGTGGATCACTTATGGGTAGGTCGCATAGTGGCAATTGCAGCGGACTGTAAATCCGCCGACTTTAAGTCTACGCCAGTTCGAGTCTGGCCCTGCCCACTTATGTTTGCGTGTCCGAGTTGGTTTAAGGTGCCACTGGCACATAGCGCCCTTCCGCAAACGCTATTATATTTAACAGGTGATTATTATGGGAAAGGTATATTTAAAAACAAAATATGACAATGAAATGAAAATGGAGATACCTCACAATCATAATTTTGCTTCAGCTATGTTTGGTTTCAGAGAGATGGCTGCGGAAATAGTTCCTTACCATTTGATAGATGATATCTATGATGATTTTAAGCGTGAAGATATTGCCTTGGATTATATTGATCAGTGCAATGTGCTGTTTAACAAGTTTGGGGTGACACCGCATATTCCTGATTATCCAGATGTGCTTAAGCCATTTCTGGGAAGGAAAATATGGAAAGATACAATCAACAGTATTTCAAGAGATGAGAACAAGTGGTCGGCGGGATATTTTGTGAAACCAGCAGTAAGAAGCAAGGCTTTTACCGGCAAGACAATTTCCAGTATAAAAGATCTTATGGGCTGCGGTAATCATGCTGAAGATTATGAGGTATTGGTAAGCGAATCATTAGATATCGCTGCAGAATGGCGTTGCTTTATTACATATGATGAGATAATTGATGTGCGCCCATATGGCATGATAATTGATAAGTCAAGGAAGGGTTATTTATATCATTATGACGCGCAGGTGCTTAATTCTATGATGGAAAGTTTTGTTTCTTGGGAAGATAGGCCTATGGCTTGCAGTATGGATATCTGTGTAACTAAAGATGGCAGGACATTACTCGTAGAGTTCAACGATGCGTATTCCCTGGGGGCATATGGATTGGCAGATATATATTATGCTAAGCTGATTTCTGCAAGATGGAGCCAGTTGTTAGGTGTTAAGGATGAGTATCATTTTTAAGATAAAAGATGAATACGATAGCAATTAAACTATTGGTTAAATGCAAGTATGAGGAGATTCTGTTAAGCTTAATCTTTAGAAGGAAAACTATAAACCCGTCCGCACTGAAAGAAGTGGAAGTCTGCGAGTTGCTGTAAATGACCCGGCAGGACGTTAAAGTAAGGCTGCGATCTATTAATCTCATAGAGTAGAGCAGGTTGGTGAGATTATATTGCCATAGGGAATATGATTAAGCGTTAGTAACCATAAAGAGCTCACGGCAGCGATATCCGGGAAACAAGATGGACTCCACTAATCCCCTCTATACATAAATTGCGAATCCTGATTATTACGAGCCTATGGCGTGTAAAAAATCTGCAGCAATGAGAACTTGCAAGGTACTGTAACAGGGAGTGAGTATAGGGAAGCTCGCACAGACATTTTAAACTAAAAGTTTAATGCATTTTGTGAATACATCCGATATAATGTAAGTCTACAAATAGAGATTGTGATTCGGGATGGAAGAAAATTGCGGAGGTACAAAGAGATGGAACCAATGTATTTGGCAATCCAGCAAAAGGAGACAGGGAAGCAAATTAAGAAACTGCTCATGGAAAATGGTTATACTGTGAAAGATGTGCAGAATGCTATGGGATTTGAGAATCCGCAGGCAATCTACAAATGGATTTCCGGTAGATCATTGCCGAGCTTAGACAATTTTGTAATCTTAAGCAGATTACTGCATACCAGTATTGAAGATATCCTCGTCGTTGACGGGGATGTTGTTCGTTTATGGGGAATTATTCATGACCATAGAAAACCTGACTGCGGATTTTCTATGGTATTAAACCGTTGGTACAATGACAAAGCATCTGTCATGCATTAAGCTAATATCAGAACAAAAAACAAAAGAAAATGGAGGTCGTAAGGAAATGCAGACAATGACATCAGCATATGCAAATAAAATGCTTAAGAGCCTGGAAGAAGATAAGGCCTTCTGGGTAAACAAAGAGGCAACATCCAGTACCTATGTTGCAGCTATCAATGAGGAACCTGTCGTACCAGAATATGATTATACGGAGGTTGCAGCTACTATTACATCTCTTGATGAGAAAATTGCAATTATCAAGCATGCGCTTAATGTAACCAATTCTAATGAAAAGGTTCAGGTGGGCGATGCAGAAATGAGCATTGATACAATTCTTATAAAGATGGCTCAGCTGAACAAGAGAAAATCAGTGCTTGATCAGATGCGTAAGCAGCTACCAAAAGCCAGAGAGGAGCAGCGCTCTTATATGTCCAGAAATACGGTTCCAGAATATAGGTATATTAACTATGACCTGGAGCTGATTAAGAAGGAGTATGAGGCTGTATCCAAGACCATTATGGAAATGCAGATGGCTCTTGATAAGTACAATCAAACAGTACAGTTTGAAGTAGACATCTAAGGATTTTTCCGTACAAGGCTTTATGAGATTGATGGTGATCCCAGAAGTTTTTGTTCATGGTAAGGGTATGTCTGTTATGGGTTATGTGTTATCGGTTTATGTTCATTGTAGGTTTTAAAATCTGATGCAAGATTTCTTAACAGCGGCCTTGTAGAAAACCTGCAGGAAACTGCGTGTGGAGGTTCGGTTATAAGCACAGGCTGTGGGAGGTCTTCGGATCTTCTGCAGCTATCTTTATGTTGGAGATGATGAGAATGAAGAATTATTGGAAAATGAGTGATTTTTCGTTATTTGCGGTTCCTTATGCTTATGTAGATCATAGTTCTTATCTGGCGGATCAATTGTTTGTGCAGAATAAGATAACTATGAAATTTAAGGGAGAGATGGTCAAGGATGGTTCGGCGTACTGCATTGTATTCTGTAAGGTGCTAAAGAGGGACGTCGCAAGATTTGAGGAAGCTCTAGAACGACTTAAAGATAAAATGCTCTTACTGGGACATAAAGATTATCCTGCCGCCTGTGGTGAAATTGCAAAGATGATTGAAGAAGACACGAAAGCGAGGATGAGAAAATGAAGCAATATGTAACGCTTGATAAAAGAAGTAAGAAAGCGCAGAGGGAATATTATGCTAAGCAGCGAACAACATGGGGAGAACTGAATCCGGTCACAAGATCAGTTCCGAGTGGAAAGACTTACAACAGAAAAAAGGAAAAGCAGAGAATCGGTGTTGAATTCAGAAATGGATTTGATGCCGATTTTTTGCGAAGTTTAGTTTTGCTTATACATTTTAGGACTAGCGAAAGGAGCGAATAATCATGAAGAGATATAAGTTTTGCGGTTTGTAATCGCAAAACAAATTGCCTTTTGGAACGAATTGCGATATACTATCTACAAACGGAGGTGGTCACGATGATTTACAGACCTTTGTATGTAGAGAAGATCATGGCTTATGTGGATACGCCATTTGTAAAAATCCTTACGGGAGTACGTCGTTGCGGAAAGTCAACGATCCTGAAAATGATTATGGAGAGATTGGAAACGCAGCATAACATTCCGAAGGAGCGCATTGTCAGTTGCCGCTATGACTCAATGGAATATGAGGATATGACGGCAAAGCAGATGTACGCACAGCTTAAAGAGCGTCTTTCGCCCGATGGAAAAACTTACCTGTTTCTCGATGAGGTTCAGGAAATCAAGGGCTGGGAAAAGGTCGTCAATTCGCTGGCATCTGACTTTGATGTTGACCTGTATGTGACAGGTTCCAACTCTCACATGATGTCCTCTGAGATTTCAACCTATCTGACGGGACGATATGTATCTTTCCGCATCTTCACTTTGTCCTTTGACGAGTACCTGATGTTCAAAAGCCAATATACCGAGGTTGGAGAGCCGAAGACGGAGCTTGCTGACTATGTACGCTTGGGCGGTTTCCCGGCAACGCATTTGCAGGAGTTTTCTCAGGACGAGGTCTACACTATCGTGCGTGATATTTACAACTCTACGATCTTCTCGGATATTGTTAAGCGCAATCAGGTGCGGAAGATCGACCAGTTGGAACGAGTGGTCAAGTACACCTTCAACAATGTGGGCAATACCTTCTCGGCAAAGTCCATTTCGGATTACCTGAAAGCGGAACACCGAGCGTTGGACAATGAAACAGTTTATAGTTACTTGGAGAAGCTGGAGAAGGCGTACCTGCTCCATCGATGCTCCCGCTTTGACTGAAAACACAGGAGAAATTCTATCTTGCCGATACCGCCCTGCGGTACAGCGTTCTCGGCTATAACGCTGACAGCGTGGCATCCAGTTTAGAGAATGTCGTGTACTTGGAGCTTTGCCGCAGAGGGTATACCGTCAATGTCGGCAAATCCGGCAGCAGCGAGATCGACTTTGTCGCAGTACGGCAAAATGAAAAGCTCTATGTGCAGGTGACGCAGGAGCTTCATTCTCTGAAAACAGAAAAACGGGAATACGACCGGTTGTTGGAAATCCGCGACAACTACCCCAAATATGTTCTCACAACAGATGAGTTCTCGGGAGGAAACTACGAGGGCATCAAGACGATGCATATAGCGGACTTCCTGTTAAGTCATGAATACTAAACGACAGAATCGCGAAATGGAAGAGTATCGTAGTCTTTTGGAGACGAAAAAGATGCTATGCACAGTAGAAAAGAAGGGAAAATAACGGTATGGGAATGACTTTATCTATGGAGGAAAAGGTACAGACAGCAGCTGAGACAGTGATCAATGCATCGGCAGCTGACGAAACGGTAACAGGCGGGACCACACCGTCAGAGCCGCTTTCTGAGAAAAGGATAGTGCATGCAGAGGATTTTGATCCGCTGTTTGCCATGTCCGAGGAGGATTGTGTCGAAGGGTTTATAAAACGTGAAATGCAGCGTGCCGGGATCACGGAAGAACAGAATCTGATCCCGGAGGATATGCTGCGCAGAAAAAATATACTGAATGCCATTTTGGCGGTTCTGTTATTCGTATACATATCTCTGTTTTTCTTTCATTTTCCGATGAAAACCTATGTGATCGGACTTATCATCCTGGTGGTATATGCATTTTTGACCAGCCGTTATCAGCTGATAAAATATTTGAAAAAGGAGATCAGATCCAGATCCTAGGAGAAAATCTCCAATATTGTCATGAATGTGAAGGCATCCATGGTGCCGGATTACAGCAAAAAGTTAAAATGGGTTCTCATGGCGGTGGCTGTGGCAGGCTCGCTGCTGCTGTTTAGTAAACCCAGGATCTTCTATGAGCAGGCAGATGACGGATATTATGTGCGATTTTATGTCTATGGTCTGACGAATATGACTACGGCGACCATCCCCGATACTTATCAGGGGGAGAAGGTAGTGGGCCTGCGCGGCAACACCTTTTCCAATATGCCCTTTTTATCAGAGGTAACGCTGCCGGACAGCATTACAGAGATCCGCGGGCAGGCATTTAAAAACTGCAGAAGCCTGGAACGTGTGACATTACCGGAGCATCTGACGTATCTGGGCGGGGAAGCTTTTTACCATTGCAGCAGTCTGGAGGAGGTAAATCTTCCGGCGGGGCTGACGGAGATCCGCGGCAACACCTTTGAAGAATGCACCAGCCTGCTGCGCATAGAGATCCCGGATAACGTGACCAGGATCGGCGGACACGCGTTTTATGGAAATACCAGTCTTGAGGAGGTGGTGATCTCCCCGGACAGCAAGCTGCAGCAGATCGGGTCTTCTGCCTTCCGGTGCTGTGATTCTCTGCGGGAGATCACACTGCCCCGGGGCGTATCTGTCAATGAACGTGCTTTCAAGGAGACACCTGTAAGGATCGATTACTATGAATACTAAATTTATTCATTTGTTATATGTGCCGACCATGGCATGTAACATGCAGTGCCGGTACTGTTATCTGGAGGACCACACCGTAGATACCCTGCGGGGCGGAGATTGCCTGGAGACCCTGCAATATGCCATCGCAAAATTCCGTGAAGCGGATGTGGTGCCCTTTAATATTTCCCTGCACGGCGGCGAGGTGACCACTTTACCAAAGCAGGAATTCCATGACCTGATCCAATATATCAGCAGATACTATCAGGACATGCGTGAACTCATCACAGATGCCGGCTTCAGGGTGGGGCATCCCCACATCAAGACGAACCTGTACGGACTGGACAGACATATTGAGACCATCCGGGAGTTCAACGTGTCCATATCGGGCAGCCTGGATCTGCCGCTTTCCCTGCATGAAAAATACAGGGTGACCAAAGGCGGAGAGGGCACACTGGAACGGATACTGGATAATATCCGACTGCTGGAGGAGATCCCTGACAAGAAAAAAGTATCTGCCACAATCTTTCGGGAGCATTTCGAACAGCTGGATCAGATCATCGAGGATATCAGATTCCTGGACCGTAACACATGCCTGGACATGAATGATTTTAATTTCATGATAGGGTTTGACTACAATTCCTGTGGCCTGCTGCATCACATGAGTGAAGAGGAACAGCTGATCTTTTACCGGCGGATGCACGAGGCTTTTGACGGGACCAATCTGGATGCCGGGGTCAACGGTGCATGGTTCGATGAGTTCGGACCGGAATACTGCACCAACTGCGATAATTGCGGAGAGAAATTTTTCCTGTTGGAGCGTAACGGAGACATCTATTCCTGTGTCAGAGGTCAGAAGAACGAAGATTTTTACTACGGTAATATCTACCGTGACACGGTGGACACCATTTTGAAAACCGCTGCACGCAAGATTTTCCAAAACCATAACAGACAACCGTTTCCCGAGGAATGTGCGAGGTGCGCTTACCTGTATCTGTGCAAAACGGGCTGCCCTTTTGTGAAAAATGTATATGGCTCCGGCAAAAGCTACACTTGCCTGCTGCAACAGCAGATGTACCGGGACCGCGGCTATGCCCCGGATGCTTCTGCTGACGAGACGACATATGAATATGTGACGAAGATGCGCCTCGAGGAGCCGGAAAAGTATCTGCCTGCCAAGACATCCGCAGAATATCCTGCACTGGAACAGATCATTGCACAAGATGCGAAGCTGAAATATATCTATGACAGCGGTGTGTTCGAACTGGACGTGGATGGAGACAGATATCCGCTGATCTCCCAGATCCTTAGGAAGTCCAGGGAGATCCTATATCTGACACCCATCAGTACGGTAAAGCTGCGTATGAAAAAGCATATGCTGCAGGAAGAATGCGATTATCCGGAGAACAACGCATTGTACCTGATGCTGTTGTCCGGAGATCTCGTGACTTACGGGGATGAAGGGAGAACAAAGCAGCGGCACATTGCCACGCATCAGATTTATAAAGGGGTGCTGGACCATTCCGGGGACAACGAAGAAGAATGGTATGTATATGATATTTCCGGGCTCCTGCGCGAATATGCAAAGGAATATGCCACGGGCAGCCCGAACAATCTGTTGTGCACCACCACGGAGCTGAGAGACTGCCATTACCGGAAGCAGGAAAATAATGCCTATTACCATATACAGGCCATCAATCTCCCCTTTCAGAACATTGAATTTTACTATCTGACACTGGATCAAAAAAATGACAAGGAGGCTTTCCATGAATTTTGAACCGCAGACCTATGAAGAACTGATCCGCATGAAGCGTTGCGTGGAACTGACGAAATATTATGAGGTGACAGAGGAGGAGCTTTGGGAAATCTATCATTTCCTGGAGCAGGAGCCGGAGGCTTTCATCAAGGGAGGCAGACAGAATCTGTCCCTCATCATCGGGCAGAATACTGCAACAACCCAGAAGGTGATCATGGCGAACTGCACCGACAGTAGCATTGATGGAATCCTGCTGTCACGGACAGAATTCAAAGTGTTCCCCCATTACACACCATCCTCAGGCTCCGGCAGCAGCGGTGGTTCCTCTTCCAACAACAATAATAACAATAACAACAATAATAACAACAATAACAGATAGGACACGAAAGCAATGGCATTCATATCCGAAACACTTCAAATGCGCAGGCTTACAGAAAGCGGCGTCAATATCAAGACTACCTACATCGTCGATGGCACCCTGAGGTACCGGTCCACAGACGGAACCTGTCAGGATGATGTGCACAGTGGTATCCGCTGCCGCAAAGAGTATTTCCGGCAGGGGAAATTGCTCCATACAGAGAAAATCTTCGATTCCCGCATGGAGTATACCTATGTATCCGGAATGGATGAAGAGGCACAGCATACCTGTGAAAACTGCGGCTTTACCGGCAAAGTAAAGGAATTTGTGAACGGCTGTCCCTGCTGTGATGCGGCCTCTAACATTGACTACGCAGACAAGGAGCTGGGCAGCAAGCACCATTATGACCTGGTATTGCAAAGCCCGGTCTACCGGATCGTCACGGGAGTGGTAGACTACATCATATCGTTCCTGCTATGCAGCCTGTGGATCATAAATACCTCCAGGACCTTCAATGGCTATGATGTGGGCAAGATTTTCATCTACAGCACAATCCTGGCTATGATCCTCTATTACTTTTTCTATCTGTGCGATGCGTATGCGGTACTGGGGCCAGTCAGACGCTACAAAGAAAAACAGAACCGTCGGCAGCAGGAATTCTGGACCGGCACCGGCATCGACAAAAAGCGGTTCTATAATAACCTGAACTACGAAGCCGGCAGACGCTACTATTCCCGGCCGAATGTCATTGATTACGACATTATGGACTACACCGGTCTGCAGGAGCATGTGGAGAACGGCATATTGTGCGTGGATGTGGAGTTACAGGTCAGACTGGTGTATCTGCGAGGTGGCCGGATCACATCCGCATATCAGAAGGATACCTTCTCCCTCAGCCACAACGACAGAGTCATGACCCTGGACAGCGGGATCCACGTGATCAAATGCCCCAAATGCGATGCCAATATTGATGTGACCAAAGGCGTGTGTGAATATTGCGGGACCGAGATCGACAGCCTGCAGGAATGGAAGTGAAAAATTACAAAATGTTGATGGAGATATACCGAGGAGGAAGAAAGAATGAAAATATGGTTAGATGATCTCCGCCCGGCACCCTGGGGATATGAGAGCGCCAGATCCGTGAATGAAGCCAAGACGCTGATCCGCGAGGCGGAGAGAAACGGCATTGAGATCGAGGTGCTGGATCTCGACCATGACCTGGGAGATTTTGCAAGTCAGGGCGGCGATGCCATCAAACTACTGGACTGGCTGGCGGAGCGGGAGACCTTTTACCCTGTGGAGATCCATACCGCGAATCCAGTGGGCAGAGCGAATATGGAGAGCGTGCTGGCGAGGTACTGGGGAGAGGAGTACTGGTAAGGATATCAACCGTGTGGGCGCGGATTCCAGCCACTCCTGGATAACCGGCTTAAACGGATCCAGCTTGGATGGCTGTGCCTGAACAACCGGCGGTGCCGGACTTTTTTGAGGAAAATCCCTTGCTGATTTCAGGAAATTCTGACGCTTTTTTCTGGTAATTTTAGTGTATCATAAACACCCAGTGCTGGTAACAGCCCCTTATAGGGGCAGAAAAAACCACCGGCCCAGCCGGTGGTTATGGTTTATTTAGAAAGATGCCATGTGATCAGTGGGAGGAGGTGTCCGCTGCGTCTAACAGCCATTTCCAGGCAGGGACAACATCAATGACAATGTCATTGCATTCGAGAACTGCTTCTTCACTGTTAGTGATAAGAAGGCATGTAATATCAGGAATAAAGTTCTTGAGTTTAGTGAAAGCTTTGGTTTCTCTTTCTTTCGTATCAATGTTGTCAAGAATCTGCATACTGACCTGAATAGCAAGCTGCTCGGAGGGAACATAGAAATCAATTTCAACATTATTTTCGAAGAAATAAACGTTTTCTATTCCGTAGCGACGAACCAGTTCAATAGCTACGAGATTTTCTAATTGTGCGGACTGACAGTCTAACAGCATAAGACCAAGAAGACCGGTATCCATGAAGTAATATTTGGGTGAGGTTTCTTTTTCAATAAGTTTTGCCGCATAATTCCGGAGTGTAAAAAGCAGATAGGAGTCAGTCATATAACCAACATAATTTATAACGGTTTGTTTTCCCAGGGATGCTCCTGCGTTTTTTAATATATTGGTAAGTCGGCTGAAAGATAAAGGTTTGGTAACGGATTCTGCTATTTTTTTCAAAATCAGTCTCACTGCGAAATCATTTGTAATCTTATTTCTTGTGATAATATCCCCCAGATACACCGTTTGATAAATGCTATTTAGAAAACTTCGTTTATTCCTGATATCGACCAGCTCAGGGAAAGCTCCATAAGTTATATATTCATGATACAAACTGAGAACTTCTGCCCGGTCTTTTGTGCTGATCACGTTAAGATAATTTTTATCTTTGTGATTAGCAACAAGATATTCCGAAAAGGAATAGGGGTAAACATTAAGAATCACAAAACGCCCACCCAGAGTAGAAGCAATTTCATTACTAAGCATTTTGCTGTTACTGCCCGTGATATCTATCCGGTATTTCATATCTGCCATTCTGCGGACAAACTTTTCCCATCCGTCAATATTTTGAATTTCATCAAAAAACAAGTAAGGCCGATTGGCTGTGCCGGAAAGTTCTATTCCGATTTCCAAAATTATATTCAGATCGTCGGAGGTTATTTCCAGGAGACGCTCGTCCTCGAAATTGACATATACGATTTGGGAGACGGGAACCCCCTTTTCTATCAGAGATTGGATTTTCTGATACATCATATAAGATTTACCGGTTCTTCTGATTCCCACAAAACAGTAATTTACATTCTCCTCTAGAAAATACTTCCGGGGAATCAAGGGATTATTGAGGTAGCTTTCTTTTTGGTCGATCATTATTTGCTTCAGTGTGTCTCGATTCATATGAAAATCTCCTTTATATGAAACAATTATATACAAATATTGTCTTGCATGCAAGACAAGAAATGCAACAAATTGACTTGCATATAAATAATAGAAAGTATATGCTGTTTTGAGAAAAAAATACGGAATATAAAAATCAACCACCGGTAGAATGACATTATTCTCCGAATCTGGTATACTTTCAGT
>OLGL01003043.1_pt1 | contig 11406 bp, 9 predicted proteins | sample 1605041 | NCBI WGS metagenome assembly OLGL01 (sample SAMEA3888905, study PRJEB22519) | human gut metagenome | biome: human gut; feature: human-associated habitat; material: faeces | place: Denmark | collected 2010 | reverse complement strand
ATCGAGACATGTGTATCGCATGCTCCGGGAGTTCGTGGATTTTGCCAATGTATTTCACTAACTTTCAAGTTAAAATAAGAAGGGTGAGCTTTACAGCTCACCCTTCTTATATTTTGCAACGATATTCTGAATTCTCTCATTCGGATTCAGTAGATCGCTGATGGAAGAATCGTGGTTCAAAGTATCAATGATGTAAGCGATGTACTTACTCATATCACAGTTGATGTACCATTCTCTCTGAAGTAATTCCGGAGTCTGGTAGATCAGGTTGGTGGTCAGTACCTTATCGATGATGCCGTTTTCATAAGCCTTGTCGAACTTGTCCAGCCCGTTGGTGAAGAGACCAAAGGTGGAGAAGACGAAGATCTTATTTGCCTTGCGCTCCTTCAGAGCAGCGGCTACTTCCAGCATGCTTTCGCCGGAGGAGATCATATCATCAATGATGATCATATCCTTGCCCTCTACGCTGGTGCCCAGGAACTCATGAGCTACAATGGGATTACGACCGTTGACGATGCGGGTGTAATCTCTTCTCTTATAGAACATACCCATATCCAGACCTAAAACGTTGGCCACATAAATAGCACGTCCCATACCGCCTTCATCCGGGCTGATGACCATCATGTGGTTGGAATCTAACTGAAGATCCTTCACATTGCGGAGCAGACCTTTGATAAATTGGTATGCAGGCTGTACAGTCTCGAAACCGTGCAGAGGAATTGCATTCTGTACACGAGGATCGTGAGCATCGAAAGTGATGATGTTGTCTACACCCATGCTTACCAGCTCCTGCAGTGCCAGCGCACAGTCCAGAGACTCACGGGAAGATCTCTTGTGCTGACGGCTCTCGTACAGGAAAGGCATGATGACAGTGATCTTTCTAGGCTTGTCTGTCATGGCAGAGATGATTCTCTTCAGATCAGCATAGTGATCGTCAGGAGACATTCTCTGAGTCTGGCCACCCATGGTGTATGTGCAGCTATAGTTTCCTACATCAAGCATGATATATATGTCTTTACCGCGGACTGACTCGTTGACAATACCCTTTGCCTCACCTGAACCAAATCTAGGGCAGTCTGCCTTGATAAGGTAAGAGTCCTTCTCGTAACCGTGGAATACGATGCTTGACTTGTTCTCGTTCTGACGGTTCTTTCTCCATTTTACGATATAAGAATCGACCTTCTCTCCGAGAGGTACAATGCTCTTATGAGCAATGATTCCTAAGCTTCCTACAGGTATTGTTTCCAACTTGCTATCGTCTGGCATAATAAAAATCCTCCTAATCTGCTTTCGTTGTCTACCTTTTGTTCCTGGCTATGCTTTTCATTCTTTTTACATAGCGGATGTTATCTCCGTAGAGATTGAAGATGAGATAGCTATCAACTATTCGTGACATGATACGCTCTGTATACCTGTTCTTGAATTCCTGCAGATCAAGATTGGTAGAAATGAGAGTAGACTGTCTCTTGATAGTTCTCGTATTTATAATCTCAAATAACTGAGACAGGACAAATGAGTTGGTGTACTCTGTGCCCAGATCGTCAATTATAAGAAAATCGCAGTTATATATGTAGTCATACAGCATCTTCTGATGCGGTTCATGACCACCCTTTATTATAATGTCCTGTAAGATATTATCAAATAAATTTATCGCCGACAAGTATAAAACTGTATAACCTTTGTCTAAAAGTTCCTTAGCGATACAATTTGTCAGGAAGGTCTTGCCTGTTCCGGTCTCTCCATATATAAGAATGCCCGGTCTGCTGTCCTGAAAATTCTCTGTGAACTGTCTTGATGCAGACAATATGCTCTGTGCATTCTGGTAAGGAGTGTAATTGTAGCCAGCAATGTGTTCATCTCTGTAGAAATCAGGATTGAAGCTGGCAAAATTCTCCGTCTCCAGCACCTTCTCTATGGTGGACTGCTGGTACAACTGGCTGATGACCATGTGTTTCAGACATGAACATGGCTTACCATCTACATATCCGCTGTCTCTGCATGCGGGGCAGTTGTATATCGGTGCCAGATAATCGTCAGGGTATCCGGTCTGTGCCATGAGCTGATGCTTCTCATCGCGGAGAGCGTGGTTCTTCGTGGAGAGTGCTTCTTCATCCACTTCCTGATGCAGTATCCTTGCCCTTGATGCCTGGACGGCACTGTGGGCGATGGCATCGTCGATCTCCTTTATACGAGGGATCCTGGCATATACCTCAGCTTTTCTGTTGTCCTGTCTGCGAAGATTGTCCTGCCTGATCCTGCTCAGTCGGGACAAAATATCATCATAATTTATATTGCCCATAATATGTATATATTACCTCTTGTCAAGATTGAGTTCATCTGCAAGCATCTGTTCCAGCTTGTCCAACTGGTTGGACATGTCTGTCTGCTTGAAGTTCGCAAATCCATTCGGATTCCTGGTGGCTGCAGGCTGCGCTGTGGCCGCTGATTTCTTCTTGAGGAACTCCTGATCGAGCAGTTCGACATCCCTAATGGATTGTACACCATTCTTATGCCAGTTTTCAAGAATTCCATTGACATATGCGAAGTTGGCGGATTGTGGCTTGGAGATTATGGCCTTCTCACATGCCAGAAGGATAAGATCCTCTGAGAAATTCATCTCACCTGTCCACGCGTCAATGTATGCGGTCTCTATGCTGGTAGGATTGCTTCTGCGTATTCCGAGTGCAGAGAAGACCTTTCTGTAAAATGGGTTGTAGGCGGAGCTGTCTGCCTTGGCCTTGTCAACCGTGTCGATTCCTTTTTCATACCATGCTATGGCTACGGTCTCCGCATATCTGAAGCTTGCCTTGCCCATGGTCAGACAGTATTCGATCAGATATTCGATGAGCTCCTGGGAGAAGCCAAGCTGGTCGTATATGTATATGAGACTTTCTGATTCAGGCATGGAAAGCGGTCTGCCAAAATATGCCTCTGTCTCAAACATAATATCAGAGAGAACCTCGTCCTCCTGTTTCTTCCTAAGAAATTCTGGTGTAACTGTTATCTTGTCAGGCAGAGTGCGCTCCGGCACCTCGGCCTTGTCTTCGTCTGCGATCGTCGCCGTGATCTCGCTGTTGTTATCGTCATCTCCGGTGGAATAATCCACGCCGAGAATAGAGAGGTCGTCAACTCCGCTGTCGGAGGAGCTGCCCTTGTCGTGAAGAGGGAGAAGAGTTATTCCTGTAAGCTCCTTCTTCTTGTTGTAGTTGAGCTTCATAACATCCTGGCTTATCCAGTATTTTATGGCTCTGCAAATATCCTTCTCTGTGAGATTAAAATGATCTGCTATGTTGGCGACAGACACGGGTTTACTGGAAGACATAAGTCTGACCAGATACAGATATACCTTAACAAACTCTCCGCTGGCGGAGGTCATGTAATAGTCTATAAAAAAGTTTGATATAGAGGAATATGTTTCGTTTTTTTCTGTTGTAATAGTAATGTAGCTCATGTCAAAAAACTCCTTGATCATACTCCTGAAATAGCGCATTTCCCTTAGCGCAAATGCATTATAACATGAACTTTTTTGAATGCAAACAGAACATACAGTCGGTTGGGAAAAATGGTGGGGATGTGGATAATGTGGATAATGTGGACGAAAAAGAGACATAAAAATACAAAAGTCATAGTTTAACAGGGCTTTGTAATATTTCTGTAAAAATTATGTCAACAAAAAAATATAAGCTCTGTGGGGAAAACTTTCCCACAGAGCTGTGTGGATAATGTGGATAACTAATTTTTTATCAGGTCATTTCCGATAGAATAGACGTTTCCGGCGCCCATAGTTATCAACAAATCATTTTTTTTGCAATTTTTTAAGAGATAATTTTCTATATCGTCGAAAGATGGAAGATAGAACGCATCAGTACCCGTCTCGGCGATCTTCTCGGCGAGTTGCTTTGCTGAGACAAGTCCGGTATCCTTCTCTCGGGCTGCATAAATATCTGCCACGATGACGTGGTCACATACCTTGAGTGCGTCTACAAACTCATCGAACAGAGCGTAGGTTCTTGAGTAAGTGTGTGGCTGGAATACGCACCACAGTTCGTTGTAGCTTGTGTTCTTTGCTGCCTTCAGTGTGGCTGCTATCTCAGTTGGATGGTGAGCGTAGTCATCCATGACTCTCACGTTGTCGAGGATGGTTCCTTTGTACTCAAAACGTCTCTCGGCACCGACACACTCTGACAGTCCCTGTTTGATGACATCTATGGAGATTCCAAGTTCAAGGGATGCCGCTATGGCTGACAGTGAGTTGTATACGTTGTGCTCACCGAATACCTTGAGAGTTATGTCGGTGATCTCTTTGCCGTCCACAACCAGTGTATAGGTTGGATGGCCGAAGTCATCGAACCGTATATTGTGTGCTGAATATTTGTTCTGTGCGCCCTTTCCAAATGTTACCACGCGGCACTCGAGGTCTCTGACAACGGTATCATAATACTTCATATCGCCGTTCACGATGACCAGGCCCTCCTTTGGAGTCTTGGTGGCAAATACATGGAATGACTCAGCGATCTCATCTATATCCTTGAAGAAATCAAGGTGGTCGGCATCCACGTTCAGTATGATACTGATAAAAGGCTTAAATGCGTGATAGCTGTTGGTGTACTCACATGCCTCTGTTACAAAGTATTCAGATTTGCCTACACGGATATTGCCGCCGATGCTGTCGAGGATTCCTCCGACTGATATGGTAGGATCAGTGTCCGCATCTATGAGGATGTAGGACAGCATGGAAGTCGTTGTTGTCTTGCCGTGGGTTCCACTGACGGCTATGGAATATTTGTAATTCTCCATGATCTGGCCGAGAAGCTGGGCTCTGGTGAGCATAGGAATGTTCTTCTCCGCTGCGGCCTTGAACTCTTCATTGTCAGGATGTATGGCTGCTGTGTATACGACCAGATCTATGTTGTCTGTTATGTTAGATGCACACTGACCGATGTTGATAAGCGCTCCCATGTCGGCAAGCTGATCGGTGATTTCGGATGCTTTCATATCTGATCCGGTAACCTTGAATCCGGCCTTCAGAAGTATCTCTGCGAGACCGCTCATGCTTATTCCGCCTATTCCCATGAAATGGACGTTGATTGGCTTTGAAAAATTGATCTTGTACATTTGTATTTCGCCTTCCTTATATAAAAGATTGATTACTATATTTAAAAGTGTTTTTTATTATAGCATAACTGCCCTCAAATGAAAATAAATGGTTTTGGTCAATTGCATAGATTGTTATTGAACGAAAATTATGTTATAAATGGAGGTAGTGTGATGGAAGCTGAGGAGAAAACTGCAAAGCTCATGCGGATCGTAGAGGGCGCAGAAGAGGTAGAGAAGATGGATGCATTGCTCAGCCTAGCTATAACGGGTGGAGATTATAACTGGATCTGAATGGGAAGAGTGATACGATCAGCAACTGGATCATATGCGTAGTGATTGCTATGACAGAAGATCCACAATATATATAAGTAGAGGTTAACACATGATTACAAATGACGCTACATTATTAAAGGTAAAGCACGAGGTGCTTTATGAGGTGGCAAAGCTTGCGTATGAAGGCAGGCTGGATGATGAGAGGGACAATCTTCCATATAAGATGGTTCCCGGTCCACAGCCATTTTTCAGATGCTGTATATACAGAGAGAGGGAGGTTATCAGACAGAGGATCAGACTTGCCGAGGGCAAAGCCCCTGGAACAGAGGATGATGGGAATGTAGTCCAGATCATCAATTCTGCCTGTGAGGGTTGTCCGATCTCACGTTACGTAGTAACTGATAACTGCCAGAAGTGCATGGGAAGAGCGTGCCAGCAGGCGTGCCGTTTCGGTGCCATCAGCATGGGACGTGACAAGTCCTACATCGACCCATCAAAGTGTAAGGAGTGTGGACAGTGTGCCAAAGCATGTCCGTACAATGCCATTGCAGATCTGATGCGTCCATGTATCAAGAGCTGCCCAGTTGGTGCCATATCTGTGGCTGAGAATGGAACAGGTATTGCGGTCATAGACAAGGACAAATGTATAGACTGTGGTTCATGTATCCACAAGTGCCCATTTGGTGCGATCGGATCAAAGTCTTATATAGTAGATATAATAAATGACATGAGAGCCGGCAAGAAGGTATTTGCCATGTTCGCACCTGCCACATACGGACAGTTCGGTGCGGATATCACCATGGCGAGCTGGAGAACAGCCATGAAGAAGATAGGCTTCTACGATGCGGTGGATGTGGGACTTGGTGCCGACATGACAGCCATGGCAGAGGCAAAGGAATGGATGGAGGCCAAGGCAGAGGGCAGGAAGAAGACAACCTCATGCTGTCCTGCATTCAAGCTTCTGGTGGAGAAGCATTTCCCTGAGCTGGCAGACATGGTATCTGAGACCGTATCACCTATGTGTGCAGTATCGAGATACATCAAGGAGAATTATGAGGATGCCGTGACAGTATTCATAGGCCCTTGTATCGGCAAGAAGGCGGAGAGCGCAGTCGGAGAGAAGGAATCTGCGGACTATGCGCTGACATACGGAGAGATCAGAGCCATGCTGAGAGCAAAGGATGTCAAGCTTGAGCCTGAGGCTGAAGATAACGACCAGTCCACACTGTTCGGCAAGAAATTTGCAAATGCAGGCGGAGTCACAGCGGCAGTCATAGAGAGCATGAAGGAGCTCGGCTGCGAGGACGAGGTTAAGGTGTGCAAATGTGATGGAATAGATGCATGTAAGAAGGCACTGACTCTCATGAAGTTCAACAGATTCCAGGATGACTTCATGGAAGGTATGGCGTGTGAAGGTGGCTGCGTGGGCGGCCCTTCAAGACACAGGGATCCGAACATGGCGATGCGTGACAGAAAGGCAGCCCTTGATAATTCTACAGATATCAACATCACAGAGAATCTTGAGAAGCAGGGAGCAGACAAGATTGATATGGTGAGAGATTAGTGCATGGAGGACAAAGACATGACAACAGTTTTGATATTTGTGATATGTGTGCTTATATTTGTGTGTGTATCGGTGGTTACGGCGATACTTGTATACAAGTCACAGATGCGTAAGAAGAAGCTTCAGTGGGACAGCCGGCAGCAGACACAGGATTCCAAGCAGGTACAGGATCAGTAGAGACTGTGATATATAATGAAATAATAAGAAAATTAAGACGTGCAGCGATGGAGATGAAACTGGACTTATCCGGGGGGATTCATTGCTGTACGCCTTAATTTTATGGATTGAGGGAAAAACCTGTGCAGTCAAAATGTAATACCAATATGTGAAAATAAATTAAAACTTTTATTTTTCTGTTGACATGACAAAGAGATATGATAATATATGGATGTAGTAATCGAAACTACATGTAAAGTTAATTGAAAACGCAAATTAAAGTAATGTTTATTTTGATTGCTAGATAGAAATACGAACTTAGAAGACTTTTTATACTAAGTTAATACATAATGTGATAAAAAACGGCATGTATCGCCGGCGTTAAAAGGCGGAAAAGTCGTTTTACCATATATATTATCAGAACTTATAGTTTATGGAGGAAATTAACATGTCAACAGAAATGAGACCAGAGCAGGGAATAGCAGGAAAGTTTGTGAGGTCAGCTCTTGATGAGAATGGAGTTCTCAGCAAGATTGAGTTCACCAACAGCGAGAATTTCAACTTCGCATACGACGTAATGGATGCTCTGGCAGAGAGGAAGCCTGATCAGACAGCGCTCATCTATGTATCAAAGGATAGAACGATCGAGAAGAAATTCACATTCCAGGATATCAAGGATTATTCCAACAGGGCAGCCAATTACTTCAAGAGCCTGGGCATCAGGAAGGGTGACAAGGTAATGCTCGTGTTAAAGAGACATTATCAGTATTGGTTCACCATGATGGCTCTCCACAAGATCGGTGCCATAGCTATACCGGCGACAAATATATTAAAGGCAACAGATTATCAGTATAGAATTGAGGCAGCAGGCGTATCAGCGGTTGTGTGTACATCAGATGACGGAATCACGGCGTCCATAGATACATTTGCTGATGACAAGCTGACAAAGATCGTTGTAAATCATCCAGTAGAAGGCTGGAACTTCTTCGATGAGGGAATCATGGAGTGCAGCACCGAGTTTCCAAGACCTACAGGCGAGGATGCCGTAGGAGGAAAGGATGATATACTGTTCGTCATGTTCACATCGGGAACAACAGAGCATCCAAAGATGGTTGCACACAATCATCTGTATCCACTTGGACATTACATCACAGCAAAATACTGGCACTGCAACAAACCTGGTGAGGTTCATCTCACAGTTTCAGATACAGGCTGGGGTAAGGCTCTCTGGGGCAAGCTCTACGGACAGTGGCTGTGCGAGGCATGCGTATTCGTATTTGACTTTGATACATTCAGTGCGGACACTATATTCAAGCTTATAGAGAAGTACAATATCTCAACATTCTGTGCACCTCCAACACTGTACAGAATCCTTATCCGTATGGATATGAGTAAGTACAACCTCTCATCCCTCAGATACTGTACAACAGCGGGTGAGGCACTTAACCCTGAGGTATTTGACGTATTCAAGGAGAAGACAGGATTCACTATATATGAAGGATTTGGTCAGACAGAGACGACTCTTACCATTGGCAACCTTGAGAATACTACTCCAAGACCGGGATCAATGGGTAAGGCAAGCCCAATGTATGACGTGAGGATCATGAAGGCAGACGGAACATTTGCTGCACCTGGTGAGACAGGTGAGATCGTCATCAACATCGCAGACGGTGCGCCGGACGGACTGTTCATGGAGTACTACAGGGATCCACAGAGAACAGCCGAGGTTATGCATGACGGCTTCTATCACACAGGTGATACGGCTTACCAGGATGAGGATGGATATTTCTGGTTCGTTGGACGTGTGGATGATATCATCAAGGTTGCAGGCTACAGAGTAGGACCTTTCGAGATAGAGAATGAGATCATGAGAATACCTTATGTCCTTGAGTGTGCAGTTACATCAGTACCTGACAGCACAAGAGGTCAGGCAATAAAGGCCACTATCGTTCTCACAGAGGGTACAGTTGGCGATGAGAACCTCAAGAAGGAACTCAAGAGATACTTCAAGGAGAACATCGCAAGCTACAAGAGACCTAGAGTTATCGAGTTCGTTGATGAGATGCCAAAGACCATCAGCGGCAAGGTAAGACGTGTTGAGATCAAGGAAAAGGACTGGAAGTAAGTCAGAAATCAGGTGAAGAAAAATGATAGATATGAGTAAGATCAAGCCATATGATAGATCGGTTTATTATTATGAGACGGACAGGATGCAGATAGTACACCACTCCAATTACATCAGATGGATCGAGGAGGCAAGGCTGGACTGGATGAAGCAGATAGGCTGGGATTACAAGTCTATAGAGGATGACGGATATATAATTCCTGTGCTCGGTGTAACTGCTGAGTATAAGAGCATGTGCCACTTTGGCGATGACGTGCTGATACATGTCAGCCTTTCGGAGTATACAGGTGTCCGGGTAGGGTTTTCGTATGAGGTCGTGGACAAGAAGACAGGCGAGCTTAGAACACTTTGCACAAGCTCACATTGTCTGCTGGATGGCAACAACAAGCTTGTGTTCATCAGAAAGGCATATCCTGAGCATGATAAGCTGTTTAAGGAGCTGCTTGAGGATTACAAGAAACGTCAGAGCAAATAAACAGAGCTGTTGTCTGGTGTATAAATAATTTAATATTGTATTAATTGATGGTTATTAATAGCTGGTAAAATTGTTTGTGTAACTTTTTTATCAGCTATTTTTATCTATTTAGACATGTAATTAGTTAAAACATCCTTTTTATATTATGGCGTAAATGCTATAATGGAAACGGTTGCGTGGGAATATATGGCAGGCTGGATGCTGCTGCAAGGAGGGATCTTTTGAAAGAAGTATCACTTGATAAACAATACTACAAAGAACATATACAGAACATATTATATGATAATTATGTGAAACTGGCGCTGGTCAACATTGATACTGGGGAGTATGTGAGTGTTATCAGTGTGGACAAGAATGCAGATAATTATAAAAGTACCTCTGACGTATCTTCCTATTTTAAGGATAACAAGGGACTGGACTGCTGTCATCCTGATGAAGTCAGAGAATTTGCATATATGTGTGATATGAAGCATGTCAAAGCACTCATAGAAGCCGGAGCCAGATCCATCGTGCGTAATTTCAGGTTTAGATTGAGACTTGGCGAGGACTATGAGTGGGTTTCCATGGATATAGAAGCTGAGAAAGAGCCGAGAGAGGACGGACAATGGGTTGTGTTCGGCATGAGGGCAGTCAGCCTTGACACCCTGGTGCTGGAGGATAGTCTCAGGACACTGACAAGGGTATACAGGCGTATATTCAGGATTGATGTGACGCACAATATTTGCGAGACATTGAGAGGCGGATATATAAGAAGCAGAGATGAGGTTAAGCATGACTGCCTTGGAGATTACATGAAAGACAGTACGGCACTGGGTCTTCTGGATGGCATGGTGGCAGAGGCATCTTCATATTACATTTATCCGGTAGTTAATGTACAGAATCTTTCCATGATCAATTTTCCTGTATTTGCAGATGAGAATAATGAACAGATGATGGAGTTATACAGTCAGTCCATAATAACAGGAATGGCCAGAGATATCATGTGGCCGTCACTTATATCCATTGTCGAAAAAGGCGGCTTGAAGATGACCTGTTTTATGCAGCCGCAGACAAACTACGAGGATGGAATAGAGCCAACCAGCAGGGATCTGGTATTTTATCTGAAACAGATGAAAGAACAGAATGCGGAAGCCGGTTTGTCCCTGCAGTATAAAAATGCGGAATCATTAAGAGATAAACTGAATCAGGATGCTGAGTTTTTCCGGAAGGCTGACAGCAGTTATAAATACGGAGCAGCTTATACAGAAGAAAAGGATCTGGACACCGTCAAAGCTCTAATGAATACTGAATTAATGAAGAATGTAAGCACTCTGGTATGTGAATACACAGAGGATGAACCTGTAATATCCTACTGTACAGATTCTGTAACTTTGCAGTCTGTCACAAGTGACGGAATGAATTATACCTACAGTGATGATATCCGTATGAGAAGTATTCAGAGCTCACTGGGCTATACCAATGTTATGCTGAATATGCAGAAGATTTTCTGGCCGGAGCGGAAAAAAGACCGCTGGCAGATCATGCAGAAACGTTTTTCCAGCAATCTTCTCACCTACTGGAAAAATTTTACCGGTTTTGACAGCACTACACTTTCCGAGAGCAATACCAGAACAAGAACCTTCCTGAATCTGGATTTTTCAGAGACCAGGACAGATGATGAGATCACTCTGAAAACATCTGAGAGCGGAAGCTGGTTTATCTTAAGAACCCATGGAG